>Ga0206814_10261_pt1 | contig 14129 bp, 16 predicted proteins | sample Alteio_BWOrgCont_90_FD_152850 | JGI IMG/M metagenome (GOLD analysis project Ga0206814, IMG submission 152850) | Enriched cells from forest soil in Barre Woods Harvard Forest LTER site, Petersham, Massachusetts, United States -... | ecosystem: Environmental > Terrestrial > Soil > Temperate forest >...
AAAAGTGAAGTGGTATGAGAAAGTTACTGGATACTAAAAGCGGCACTAAATGAAAGAAAGAGTAAGATTAGGTATTAATATAGATCACGTAGCAACACTACGTAATGCACGAGGTGAGGTCCATCCTGATCCTGTGAGAGCGGCTCATATAGCTAAAGATGCAGGGGCGGATGGTATAACGGCTCATCTGCGTGAAGATAGACGTCATATTAGAGATAAAGATATGGAACGGCTTAAGGCTGAAATAGATTTGCCTCTTAATTTTGAAATGGCTGCAACTGAAGAAATGTTAAAAATTGCTCAAAGAATCAAGCCAAATGCATGCTGCATTGTACCAGAGCGCAGACAAGAAATTACTACAGAAGGTGGACTTAATGTAGTTTCTAATATGGATGAATTAAGAAAGTTTACTAAAAATTTACAGCAATCAGGGATAAAAGTTTCATTGTTTTTATCAGCAGACAAAACTCAAATTGATGCAGCAAAGTTAATTGGTGCAGATATAGTTGAGATTCATACTGGTGCTTATTGTCTAGCCAAAGGAGATAATCAAAAAAAAGAATTGCAAAAGATAATTAAAGCAGCAGAATATTTACAAATACTAGGAATCGAATGTCATGCAGGCCATGGCCTTTCTTATGATACAGTTGGGCCTATAGCAAAAATATCCAATATGCGTGAACTAAATATTGGACATTTTATAATTGGTGAGGCAATATTCTGTGGTATTAGCGAAAGTATAAGAAAGATGCGTGAAATTATTGATGCATGAGGTACTTGCGAAAAATTATTATTGAGTACGAAAGATAGTGATCTTAGGTATAGGTAGTGATATAGTTCATATAGAACGCATACAGGTGTTACTTGACCGGTTTAGTGGTCGATTTGAAAAACATGTGTATACTGAAGATGAAATTAATAATGCTGTACGTTTCAGCCCTAGTAATGTGCGTGGCAGGGCTGCATATTTTGCCCGACGGTTTGCAGCAAAAGAAGCTTTTGCCAAAGCTCTGGGTACAGGTTTTCGTAATGGTTTAATCATGCGAGATATCGGTGTTGTCAATAACGTTGCTGGTAAACCAAATTTAATTTTAAGTGGTCATGCCCAGACATTTTTGCAGGATCTAGCCAAGGGCAAAAAAGTTTTTACTCACTTATCCCTTTCAGATGATTATGCTATTGCACAAGCATTTGTTATAATTTCTACGGAATAAACATGTTCAATCCCATAGAAATATTATCCAGTCAACAAACCTACGCTGCAGATAGTGCTACAATAAAAAGTGGCACTCCTAGTATTAATCTTATGGAAAATGCTGGGTGTACAATTGTTGATACTATAACTCAAAGGTTTTTTAAGCAACCAACCTTAGTATTATGTGGACCTGGCAATAATGGTGGAGATGGTTTTGTTGTTGCAAGGCGTTTAGCGCAACTGGGGTGGGAAGTAGATGTTAAAATTTTTGATAAAAAAAAGCAGTTTAAAAACGATGCTAAAACTGCATACTCGAAATATACAGGCAATATTACTGCACTGGATTCTAATTTTTCTAAAAAATATGGTCTAATAATTGATGCGATATTTGGTGTTGGTTTATCTAGGCCAATTGATGGTGAATTGGCTGAAATAATTCCAATAATTAACGATTCTGGCGCTAAAATTATTGCAGTTGATATGCCAACAGGTGTAAATGCTGATACTGGTCAGATTATGGGGGTGGCAATAAAGGCCAATCTGACAGTAACTTTTGCCCGTAAAAAAATTGGCCAGGTGTTATTGCCAGGTAAGCAATATTGTGGTGAAACTATAGTTACTGATATCGGTATAAAAGATCAATTTATAAAATGCCAGAATATAAAGATTTATGAGAACCTGCCAATCTTATGGCTGCAAAAATTTCCTCATTATGACATATCAGCTCATAAATACAGTTATGGCCATGCTGTGGTTAACTCTGGCAGAGCTAATCAATCTGGTGCGGCAAAATTATCTTCAATAGCAGCCCTTAGAATGGGTGCTGGTCTAGTGACAATAAGTTGTCCTATAGAGTCTAAAGAAATTTATGCAGCAAATGCATTATCAGTTATGACTTATCCTTGTGATAATATTGAAGAATTTAAGAATTTTTTGGCTGATCTAAGAAAAAACGTTATTTTACTTGGGCCTGGTAATGGAGTAAATGAGCGAACAAAAGACTTTACTATAGCAGCAATTGAGTCTGGTAAGAAAGTAGTTTTAGATGCTGATGCTATAACTGTTTTTGCTGACCAGCCAGATGATTTATTCAGAATAATAAAACAAGATATTGTGATGGCTCCACATCAAGGGGAATTTAATCGGATATTCCATAATAAAGCTAATACGAAAATAGATCTCGTCCAAGCTGCAACAAAAGAAAGCCAAGCTACTATTTTATTAAAAGGTAGTGATACTGTAATTGCATCGCCTTCTGGGGAATGTTCTGTTAATACTAATGCACCAGCCTGGCTTGCTACTGCTGGTAGTGGTGATGTCTTATCTGGTATTATTACAGGTTTAATGGCAAGAGGTATGACCGGCTTTGATGCTGCATGCGCAGGAGCGTGGATACATGCTGAGGCAGCAAATATTTTTGGTCCAGGTATGATATCTTCTGACATTGTCGATATGTTGCCTACTGTGTTACAGACACTACTAAAAATTTCCTCAGTTAATGGCTTGGGTATAAATAAACGCTCAGCAATTATAAATTAGAAATAATATGTGACTATTCAGCAAAGATAGAAGATGCTAGTAATAGTTGGAAGAGTTAGCCAAGAATGGTTCCTTCCCCCTAGAGGGGGGAAGGTTAGGATGGGGGTGATCAACTAAAAAATTCTTTGCAATTTATTTTATTATTTTAGAAAACTAATTGTAAAAAAAATTGTTAGTTGATCACCCCCACCCTAACCCTCCCCCCTCAAGGGGGAGGGGACCATTGTGGCTACTCTTTTATGCTTATTATCAGCTCTTTATATTTCTAATTTATAATTGCTGATAAACGCTGCATTTAAGAATATATATGTAAGTATAGGAGATAAAGATGCCAAGTTATGAACATTTAATTAGTGGCTATAGGGTATTTAAGGCTACTACTTATAAAGAAAAAAAAGAACTTATAGTAAAACGTATGGAGGCAGGATTTGCCCCTACTACATTAGTCATAACCAGTAGTGGTATGAAGATGGGACCTGAGTTTTTATTTGCAAGTAGCCCAGGTGACTTATACGTGGTAAGGAATTTTGGGGGATGGGTGCCAGCAAATTCTGGTATAGCGGCTAATGGTACTATGTCTATTATTGAATATGCAATAAGTGTAATGAAAGTTAATAATGTAGTTGTACTTGGACATTCTGGTTGTGATGCTGTGAAAGAACTTATGTCTAATAAATATGATGATTTACTAAATACTAATGATAAAGATCTGAAAAAGATTTTAGAAAAAAAGGATATAGGGCCATTAGCTACTTGGATGTTAGTGGGTAAAGAGGTTAAACAGGCTGTATTAAAACATCTTTCTGATAAAACTTTTGAAGAACAATGTGCAGCATGTGAGCAGGAAGTTATATTGGTTTCAATCAAAAATTTGCTAGGTTATAAATTTGTTCAGGAACGTGTACAGCAGGGTATGGATATTTATGGCTTACTGTGGAATATAAATGAAGATAATTTATTGCATTTTAATCCAAATACCAAACATTTTGAAGCTGTTGATTAATGCGAATGTCATCCCCGCCTTGTGCGGGGACCTCAGGCCAAATACTCCAACATTGCTGTTTGGCACTACTGCGTAGCTCTAGGTCCCCGCACAAGGCGGGATGACATTACTGAGCAATACTTTATTTAATGACAGAAGGGACACAGTGGTATTATCTTCCTATAAATCTATTATTTTACCTGAAACTTTACCTGTATATCCGCTCCAAGATGGGCTTATGCTGCCTGGCGGGCAGATGTCAATTGGTCTTAATAGCCAGCCATATATAAGTATGATAGATGATGCTCTAGCGTTGCCTGGTAGGCTGATTGGTGTATTAGTGGTTAAAGGTAAAAAAAAATCAAATGCTTCTGATAATTTGTATGATATTGGTTGTGCTGGTCGGATAACATCTTTTCAAGAAACTGCTAATGGTAATATGTCAATAATGCTGACGGGGTATTGCCGGTTTCAGGTTGTTAGTACTATTACTACAACCAAGCGCTATAAAAAATGCAAAGTTAATTGGGAGCAATTCAAAGATCAGGATTTATATGTAAACCTGAATCCTGATATTGAAAGAACCCGGCTAATTAAAGCCATAAAGAAATACGCTAATAAATTATCGATACCAATGGATTGGCGGGTGGTGGATGTAACGCCATCATTTAACCTGGTTACTTTTTTTGCTATGCACTTGCCATTTAAAGACGATGAAAGGCAAAAGTTATTAGAAGCAGAAACCGTTGAAATGAAATCAGAACTACTTATCAAACTAGTAGAAAAATCTTTGGCAACCACCGTATGATTACAGAGTTGATGATAGTAGAAAAACAAAGCCTAGAGCTGTCATCCCAGATAAATTCGCCAAGCGAATTTTCCGGGATGACATTCTGGGGTTACCTTTCACGACTACCATCAGCTCTGTAACCTTATCCATTATTTCTGTAAATAATTCAGTTGTTTTTTTAAGAAATCGACCCCTATATTAATCCCTTGCCAGTCAATACCGTGGGCTAGCCCGTCGATAGGGTAGGCCTCATGTGGGATGTGATAAGTTTCTAAAGCTTCAACAGAGGTATTAAATTGGGCAAATGGTACAACAAAATCAAACGTGCCGTGCACCAAACAAACTGGTGTCTTTGCCTGTAGTTCTGTTTTTAAAGTTTGTGGGGCGATAATCATACCAGAATAAGCTAACACACCTGCTAAAGCAGTTTTCCTGCGTAGAGATGTGTGAAGTGACAAAATAGAACCTTGGGAAAAACCCAGTAAAGCTATGTCTTTATCGTCAATACTAAAACGGGATTTTTGTTCTTCAATATAATTATTCAGAATGGGCTCAACATTTCTAATGCCTTCCAATATAGCACTTTCAGTCCAAGTGGTCATACTGAACCATTGTCGGCCAAATGGCATCATATCGCAGGTATATGGTGCGTTTATAGAAATAAAATGAGTATCGGGCAGGTGTTTATCAAATTCTGGGATTATGTCATATAAATCATCGGCATTAGCGCCCAGGCCATGGAGTAATATCACTAAACTTTTAGCTTTTTTACCGGATTTTGGCTGTGATTCAACAGCTGATAATGTAGCAATTTGGGACATTTTTTAGTTTATCCTTCTAACATGAGCGAATTTCAAGTTACCAGACGGCCGATAAGCCGGGTTCTGTATATAGCAGCTATTCATCTAGGATTTATGTTGCCATAAACCTCAAGCGGCCTACCCGGATGGCGGGTGCGGAAAACACCTGTAAAAACAAGTTCTACGTACCATCCCTATTTGGCCTTGCTCCCGGTGGGGTTTTGCCTGCCACCCATGTTACCATGAGCGCGGTGCGCTCTTACCGCACCATTTCACCCTTACCCATTATATACTAGATATAGTAGGTGGTATATTTTCTGTGCCACTATCCCTAGGGTTTCCCCTGGCGGGCGTTACCCGCCACCGTTTTTCCGTGGAGCCCGGACTTTCCTCTGCTTAAAAGCAGCAACTGCCTGGCCATCTGATAATAGATGCTAATATATTGATTAAAAAGAAATTTGCAAATATTTGTTATTTATTTCTGGTTTGTAACAAAAGTTTAATAATTCTTTGTTATAATCAAATTATAGGAAGAGATATGTATAGGAAATTGGTTGTAAATTTATTTGGAGAAATTTTATGCCTATAAAGGGGAGAGATGAGTATTTACCTACTGCTGATCCTGTTAAATCAGTAACACAAGATTTAGATAGTAGAGGATTAGGGGTGCGTAATAATGGTTTGCCGGAAATAATACAGGCTCTCGCTGCAAGAAAAGCAGGACACTCGGTGTCGGCGGATCTGAATGTGGCGCAGAATATTGCAGAGAAAGAAGCTGGTGGAGGTGAAAGCATGAGTTTAGCAGAAGCTCTAGTCAAGGCATTTAGTCTACCCGATCCTGAAGCCAGTGGTGCTAGTTTATCATCCACTAGTGTTCAGGCTTTGAAAGGGGATACCGCTGGGAAAACAACATCTCGATAAAACAACAGATAGAGTAGAAAAATATTTTATTTAATCATTAAACTTAATATTCCTAAAATCCTTTTACAAAATCAATATCATTAGTTATATCTGTCACGCTATTATGGGCTTAAAATAATAAGACCTAACAGACAGGGCTGTGTAAGTGAAAAAAATTGCTGATAAACCGCTTCCGTTAAATTTCTACCGCAATAAACAGTGGTTGGATAAATTACTGGTTACGTATACGAGTGAAGGTAGTAAAGTAAGCCGTGATATTTTAGAGAAACCATTAAAATATTTAACCCGATCCGTTGAGAATGTGATAAATATTTATGGTAACTTTCCTAATGAAACCTGCATGTTGTTGCAACAAACCATAGATAGCACCTATGTACAGAATGAATATTTCAATTCTATCTATCGTAATTTAAAATCAGTGGCAGAAAAACAAGATAATCCTAAAATAGTAATTTTAGCGGATAGTTTGCTGTATATAAGACGGTTATTTAAAAAAGAAGAGCGTTTCCTATCAGATAATTTTAAAGAAGAAATTGAAAAAATGGAAGGTGCTGATACAGCAGCAAAATTTGCCAGCTTTTCAGAAATGCTAAGAAAAATTACTATCGCCCATGTCCGTAAAATTATTAATATGATTTTAGGTTCGGATGAGGTAATTACCAATCCTTAGAATCTATTACCCACATCTTTTTTATAAAATTATAAGGAAGAGTAAAGAGTAGGTATTTATAAAGAGCACCCACAATGTCATCCCCGCTTTATGCGGGGATCTCAGGCCCAATACCGCAACATTGCTGTTTTGCACTACTGTGTGGATTGAGATCCCCGCATAAAGCGGGGATGACATTGGTTCTTAGTAGTCATCATGTTCTATTAATTCTAATAATTTCACTATTCTCTCATTAGCTAACTTATCCCAGACAACATTTACAACTTCTGGAACAAAATGGCGTTTGAATGCGCGAATTACTGCTTCAGTTTTTTCGCCGTAAAGCCCATCAACCCTAATGTGGTAGCCGTAATCAGCCAGCATTTTTTGAACCTGGCCAACGGAGACGCCTTCTTCTCCAGGTCTGATTAGCATTTCATGAGGGTTGCGAACTTTTTTGGTTTCAGGCCATAGCCCTAATCCTTCCCAAGCCAAGGTTTTCCAGTCAAATAATTCGCCTGGATCTTCTTTTCTGGTTGGGGCAATATCAGAATGGCCAACAATATTTCGAGGGGTAATATTGTGTCGTTCGGTAATATTCTTTGCTAGTTCAATTAAAGAATCCATTTGTGCTGCAGGAAATGCTCGATAGCCCCATTCATGGCCAGGATTTACCAGCTCAATACCTATTGAAGTATCATTTAATGCGGCCCTGCCACGCCAACAACTGATACCTGCATGCCAGGCGCGTTTTTCTTCTGGTACCAGGGAAATTATTGAACCATCTTCATCTATCATGTAGTGGGCGCTAACTTGGGAATCAGCAGAGCACATTCTGTCCAGCGCTTCCTTTGCAGTTTTCATGCCAGTGTAATGTAAAATCAGAATATTGATATCACTGTCAGCTGGTCTATTATTGAAGTTAGGGGAATCTTGCCGTGTAATTTTTAACATTATGATAAATCTCCACCCTGTGCGGACTTAGGTTTAGCAGTTACGATAATAGCAACCCCGCCTATTGTAAATAGTCCACCTGCAATAACCTGCCAGGTTAAATGCTCACCTAACATTATTACCCCAGCTAATGTGCCAAAAAAAGGTACAAGTAAAGAATAAGGAATAATATGATTAATTTTATATAATTTAAGTAAATAATACCACATACCATGGGCAAATAATGTAGAAAATAATGCAATATAAAGGAGAGAAATTACAGATTTCAAATCAGAATTAATTAAAATTTGCCATTGATTATGCTCAAAAATTAGGGATGCAGCCAACAAGAATGGCATCCCAATGATGGATATCCATCCGATAAAAGAGATTGTATCGATCTTACCCATATTCTTAACTTGTATATTATAAAATGCCCAGGCAGTTGAAGCGGAGAGGCTAAGGCATAATGCTGTAATATTATTTGTGATTTTAGGACTGCCGACAATAATAGCTGTACCAATAATGGCTACAATCATGCCTAAAATTGCATTTTTACTTACTGTTTCTTTAAAGATTAAATAGGCAAGTAAGGCGGCAAATGGTACACGCATTTGGTCCATAATTACAGCAACTGAAACATCAAGCCCATGACTTAAAGCTAAATATAATAAACTAAAATGAAGTACGATTAAGGTAAGTGAAACTTTGAAAAGTTTTATGAATGGAATATTAGGTTTTTTTATAAATGGCAGTAAAAATACTACGGTTATTACTAATCTTAGGAATAACAAAAAAAATGTTGGATAATAAGATACAGCTGACTTTGCAACAGCAAAGTTTATTCCCCAGGTAAGAGCAATGGAGATTGCTAGCATTATATGTGAAAATTTAACGTGCGATCTGATAATGTACCTCACTCATTACATAAATTATACCATAGTTTGTTCTAAAAATTCGTTAACCAGTTTGGATTGTCTTGTGAAAGATTACACAAAGGGCTGCTTTTAATTTCTTGTACATTTTATTATAACCATTACTATTAGTAATAAATTAACCTTACCTTGCCCATCTCACCACGCAAAACTACATACTACCACAGTTTTGATCTTCTAAAAACATAATGTTGTAACTTTACCATTACATGAGATAACTAATTTTTAGGGACTTTAAATCCATGTTTGATTTGAATTTTTTCATAAGCATTTGTAAGTAGGGAGAATTTCTCATTCATTATTTCTATAATAAACTTCTCTGTTGTGGTACTTGAGAAATTGTCGGGATGGTAGTCACGTACTGCAGCACGATAGGCTTTTTTTAGTTCCTCAAAAGTAATATTTTGGCCTATTTGTAGTAAAGAATAAGAAGTATAATTTTGTGGCAACATATATTGCTTTAAAATCATTTTAAAGAAATTGTCATTCAGGTTAATAGTTTGAAAAATAAGCTTTAAATATTCAATTTTAGTCTGGTTAAAAGGACCAAGTTGATTAGAAAAATTCATTAGGTCACGAGCAAATTTTTCTAATAAGGTAATGTTTCCTGAAAAGAAATTAGCTATTTGTTTAGCATAGAGGATAACATTAGTTTCGTCTTTGGTGGCCTCAATGTAAAATTTTACAGTTTTTTCAATTTCACTCTTGGGTATAGCAAGAATTTCAATAAATAATTTTATTTCTTTGCTTATTTCTACACTATCTTTATCTTTCTTTTCTATGGTGTTTTTACCAGAATTTGCTACCTTGGCAAATATAGCAATAGTATAAAAAAGTAATACTGTACGTTTAGGATCGTGAATACTACTATCCTTACTACGCAATGACGACAGTCGACGTTCAATTGCCTGTTCAATTCGTTGTTTTCTTGCTAACCCATTGTTTAAAGGCATTATTTAATATTTTTTAGCTGGTCAGATGCAAAATCATGGAGTCTGCTTATTTCTTTTTGTATTTCATTTTTACTAATTTTTATATTATTGGAGATAAAATCATTTAATATCTTATCTTTAATAGCCTCATCATCTGGATTATGTACACCAGTATCAACAATAGCTTGTATATATTCTTCAATATTTTCACCTCTTAGCGCAAGTTTCTCTGCTACCCAGTGGCCTAGTAATTTATTTCTACGGGCACGGATTTTAAATTCTTGTTCTTTCTCATAGGAAAACTTGTTTTCGTAGGCTTCTTCACGCTTGTCAAAAGTAGTCATCTTAGTCAGTCTCCAAAAGTTTTGCAGTTTTAGCTGTTCAATGTAAAAGTTTTTGCTATAAGTTATGCTCTAAGGAACGCTATTTATGCACTGCTAAATAGTATAAATCAATATGAATTTAGGTATTTTATATGGCGGTAAAAAAATCGCGCAAACAAATATATGAAGGTAAAGCAAAAGTCCTCTATGAGGGCCCTGAACCTGGCACAATTATACAGCATTTTAAAGATGATGCTACCGCATTCAATGGCAAAAAAAAACAGATAATTGCGGGTAAAGGTATATTAAATAACCGTATTTCTGAATTTATTATGTCGCGTTTGGCAGAAGTAGGTATACGTAATCACTATATAAAAACATTGAATATGAGAGAGCAGCTAATCAAACAGGTGGAAATAATTCCTCTTGAGGTAGTAGTGAGAAACTATGCTGCTGGTAGTTTTACTAAAAGATATGGGGTTCCAGAAGGTACACAACTGGGAGCAGCTTTAGTAGAGTTCTTTTTGAAGAAAGATAAACTGGGTGACCCGTTAGTTACTGAAGAATGCATCCAGGTACTCAAAATATGCGACCATATGGAAATGCAGGAGATGAAAAATACGGCCCTTAGAGTCAATGATTTTCTGTTTGGTATGTTTATGGGTGTTGGTATCAGGGTGATTGATTTTAAGCTGGAATTTGGCCGTTTTGACAATGGCGAGTTTATCGATATAATACTCGCAGACGAAATTAGCCCGGATTCGTGCCGCCTATGGGATTCACAAACCAATAGAAAATTAGATAAAGATCGCTTCCGACAGGATTTAGGTGGTGTGGAAGATGCTTATAAAGAAGTGGCAAAACGTTTGGGGGTGTTCTCCAGCGAAGGTGGCCCAGTAGATGAGATTATCAAGAATGAACTGAAAATTAAGAAAAGGCGAAAATCCAAATGACAGCAAATCTTAAAGCAAAAATATACATTACTTTAAAAAAAGGTGTACTTGATCCGCAGGGTAAAGCTATAAAATCCTCTTTGACCCATCTTGGTTTCTCAGGTGTTGAGAGCGTAAGGCAAGGTAAGTTTATTGAGGTTGAATTAGGCGATATCGATAAAAAAACTGCAGAAAATCAAGTAAAAGAAATGTGCGAAAAGCTTTTGGCTAATACTGTGATTGAGAATTATAATTTTGAGTTCATATGCGATCAGCAGTAATAATATTTCCAGGGTCTAATTGTGACCGTGATATGTATACTACAATTGAGAAGATTACTGGTAAGCAGTCACATAGAGTGTGGCATGCTGATAGTAAATTGCCTGAGGGGTTAGATTTTATAGCTATTCCTGGTGGGTTTTCTTATGGGGATTATTTGCGCTGTGGCGCGATGGCTGCACGTTCGCCGATTATGTCGGAAGTAATTAAATCAGCAAAAAAGGGTTTGTATATACTTGGGGTTTGTAATGGTTTCCAAATCCTCACTGAAACTGGTCTTTTACCTGGCACTTTAATGCGTAACCGCAATTTGAAGTTTATCTGCCGGACAGTAAATTTACAAGTTGCTAATAATGATTCTTCTTATACAGCAGGTTACAAGCAAAAGCAGGTGATTAAAGTACCTATAGCCCATGGTGAAGGTAATTTTTTTGCGGATAGTTCAACATTGCAGGAAATTGAGGATGAAGGCAGGGTGGCATTTAGATATTGTACCCAGGATGGTAAGGTTGAAGACCAGGCTAATCCTAATGGTTCATTAAATAATATAGCGGGGATATTTTCAAAAAATAAGCGCATACTCGGTATGATGCCTCACCCTGAGCGGGCTTCAGATTCTATCATTGGCAGTTCCGACGGCAAAGTTTTATTCCAGAAATTATTGGGAGCGGCTTAAATGACATCATTAAAAAAGAAGCCGGCAAATAATGACGGCATTACTCCTCAGATAGTTAGTGAACATGGCTTAAAACCAGAAGAATACAAAAAAATACTGGGGATACTTGGTCGTGAGCCTAACCTGGTTGAGCTGGGTATATTTTCGGTTATGTGGAGTGAGCATTGTTCTTATAAATCAACCAGGATCCATTTAAAAAATTTACCAACCAAAGCGGATTGGGTAATTTGTGGACCAGGTGAAAATGCTGGTGTTATTGATATTGGTGATGGTATGGCTGCTATATTTAAAATGGAAAGCCATAATCATCCTTCATTTATCGAACCTTATCAAGGTGCGGCAACTGGTGTCGGCGGTATAATGCGCGATGTTTTTACTATGGGTGCAAGGCCAGTAGCGATGATGAATGCACTCAGGTTTGGCGAATTATCAAATAACAGGACTAAACATCTTATTTCGGGAGTAGTTGCAGGTATCGGTGGTTATGGCAATTGCATGGGTGTCCCGACTTTGGGTGGTGAGTGTAATTTCCATAAATCATATAATGGTAATATATTAGTTAACGCTATGTGTGTTGGACTGGCGGATAAAAATAAGATTTTTTATTCGGCGGCTTCATCTGTAGGCAGTCCGATTGTTTATGTCGGCTCTAAAACTGGCCGTGATGGTATTCACGGTGCTACAATGGCTTCTGCTGAATTTGATGATGAATCAGAAGAAAAGCGGCCAACCGTGCAAGTAGGTGATCCATTTGAAGAAAAGCGCCTGCTGGAAGCCTGCCTGGAATTGATGGCAACTGATGCGATCCTTTCTATTCAAGATATGGGGGCGGCTGGCCTGACTTGTTCATCTTTGGAAATGGCCAATAAAGGCGGTACGGGTATTGAGTTGATCCTGGATAATGTGCCAATGCGTGAAGAAGGCATGACACCTTATGAACTTATGCTCTCTGAAAGCCAGGAACGTATGTTAATGGTGATTAAGCCTGAAAAGGAAAAACAAGCACGGGCAATATTTGACAAATGGGAAGTAGATTTTGCTATTATTGGTAAAATAACCAATACTGGCCGTATGGTGTTAAAAATGAAAGATAAGGTGGTGGCAGATTTACCAATTAATCCGCTATCTGATGATGCTCCAGTCTATGAACGCCCATATGTAAAAACATCAGCAGAAAAAACTATTGATTATAATAGTTTGAAAGCACCAAAAAATATTAATCAAGTATTGAAAGATCTGCTACGGGATCCTGATATTGCATCTAAAAGATGGATATATGAGCAATATGATTCACAGGTGATGAATGATACGGTTGCGGCTTCCGGCAGCGAGGCTGCCATAGTCAGGATTCATGGCACTCATAAAGCTCTAGCTATAACCACTGATGTAACCCCGCGCTATTGCTTTGCTGATCCATTTGAAGGGGGAAAACAGGCAGTCGCGGAAACTTGGCGTAATATTACATCAGTTGGAGCAAAACCATTAGCGATAACTAACTGTTTAAACTTTGGTAACCCTGAGAAGCCTAATATTATGGGCCAGTTAGTTGGTTGCTTGGAAGGCATGTCTGAAGCATGCAGGGCACTTGATTATCCTGTGATTTCTGGCAATGTTTCGCTTTATAATGAAACTAATGGTGTAGCCATTCTACCAACTCCGGCAATAGGTGGAGTTGGTATTTTATCTGATTGCAACAAGAAGGTTTTAAATGGTTTTACCGCTGATGGTGAGAGTATTTTTGTAATTGGCAATACTGCTGGTCATCTGGGTGCGTCAATATATTTACGCAATATAGAGAACCGGGAGGATGGTACACCGCCTCCAGTTGATTTATCGCTGGAGCGTAAGAATGGTGACTTTATCCGTTCTTTGATCGAACAAGGTTTGGTTACTGCTTGTAAGGATATTACTGGTGGCGGCCTATACGTGGCAATTGCCAAAATGGCTATGAAAAATAATATTGGTGCTAATCTAGTAATTAAAAGCGATATAGCTTTGTTTGCCTATCTTTTTGGTGAAGATCAGGGACGATATATTATTAGCTGTGCTAGTAAAGATTTGGCAAAAGTTACTGAGCTGGCGAATAAGTCTAATATTTATATAGAAAATATTGGTAGTACTTATGGCAGTGAATTAAATATTGCTGGTGAAAAAGTGGCGGTTAGAGAGCTAGTGGATTTATATGAGGGAGTGTTACCAGATTATATAGATTTATAAAAAAAGACCCCGGCATCTGATCACTG
>Ga0206814_10265_pt1 | contig 13931 bp, 15 predicted proteins | sample Alteio_BWOrgCont_90_FD_152850 | JGI IMG/M metagenome (GOLD analysis project Ga0206814, IMG submission 152850) | Enriched cells from forest soil in Barre Woods Harvard Forest LTER site, Petersham, Massachusetts, United States -... | ecosystem: Environmental > Terrestrial > Soil > Temperate forest >...
GGATCGTCAGGAAGACCCAGGCATAGAGGCTGTAGAAGAGCACCTGAAAGACGCTGTTGATGGCGACGAGGCCGGCGACGTAGTCTGTGTCACCACCCGCTAACTCATTCCAAACCAAGACCATTGCGATGCAGCGGGCTATGCCGATCAGGATCAGACCTCGCATATAAGCCGGCTCGGCGCGGAGGAAAACTATTGCCAGGAGGAACATCAGCACCGGGCCAATAAGCCAGTTCTGCACGAGTGACAGCCCGAGAACGAGCTTGTTGCGGAAGACCTCTCCCAGTTTTTCGTATCGTACCTTCGCCAGAGGCGGAAACATCATAATGATGAGGCCGATAGCGATAGGGATGTTCGTTGTCCCAGTCTGAAAGTGGTTCACGAAGCCCGCAGAGGATGGAATGAAGCGGCCGATGGCAACCCCCATCCCCATCGCAAGAAAGATCCAGAGCGTCAGAAATCGGTCGAGAAACGATAGCTTCTTTCGAGCGCCCGGAGCGCAGGCGCGAGCTTGAGTGAGTGGAGCTGTAGCCATTAGCAGGCCTCGCACGACGTTTCTTGAATGGTTGTGGGCAATGGTGCGCCTTCAAGGAGGGCGTACTTCGCCGGCGAGCAACATGCCTTTGTCAGCCGCGCCCTGTCAGCCTGCATTGCCTTTTCTTCTTTCAGCCAGCCGAGCGTCTGCCGCAGGATTTGTGCCGCTCCGATATGCGGAGGCATGACGATCCGATAATGCATCCACTTCCCTTCCCGTCGCACCGCGACGATACCGGCGCTGCGGAGGTAAGCCAGGTGACGGGATATCTTTGGTTGAGGACCGCCCAGGATCTCAACAAAGTAGCAAACACAAATCTCCTGGTCGCCAATGAGATTCAAGATCCGGAGCCGGGTGTTATCCCCGAGAGCCTGAAAGAACCGTTCCACGTTGAAGGTCTGCTTCGCCGTCATATATTTATGTATATGCCTTGACGTATGCGAATGCAAGACATATAGTCGCCTAAGCGAATGTTTGGAGGCGTTATGTCAGAGCAGCTATTGGATTCGGTGAAGTCGAAGTACGGCGCGGTCGCGGAGAGCACGTTATCGAATGACCACGCGGGTGTGAAGGCGGTTGCGGAAGCCTTTGGATACAGCGCCGAAGAGCTCACTTCAATTCCTGCAGGGGCTAATATGGGCCTCTCTTGTGGCAATCCAACGGCTACGGCCCACCTGAGAGCCGGAGAGGTTGTGGTCGATCTTGGCTCAGGCGGCGGTCTTGACGTTTTTCTAGCATCGAAAATGGTTGGCCAAGAGGGCCGCGCGATCGGCATCGACATGACGACTTCGATGATCGAGCGCTCGCGTGCGAACGCGCAGCAGGGCGGCTACACCAATGTAGAGTTCTACCAGTCCACCATCGACCAGATTCCGCTCCCGGATGCTTCGGTCGATTGCGTCATTTCAAATTGTGTCGTGAATCTGGCGCCGGACAAGCCTGCTGTCTTCCGTGAGATCGCGCGTGTCCTGAAGCCAGGTGGCCGGGTCGCCCTCAGTGATATTGCCCTGAAACACGAGTTGCCTGAAGTCGTTGCTCAAAGCATGGCGGCGTACGTCGGCTGCATCGCAGGAGCCATCCTCATAGACGACTACCGTACAGGCTTGCTCGCGGCAGGGTTTCAGCACGTCGAGATTGTGGATAGTGGGGCAGACTTAAACGCATACGCCAAGGTTGAAAATCAGGCGGCTTGCTGTTCTCCCAGCATGGAAGCTGGCAGTCCGTTCCGAGTGATCGTGGCGGCTTGCTGCACCCCGGCAGCCAGCGAGCCATCGTTGCACGAAGAGCTGACTACGCTTCTCTCGCAATATGACGTGAACGCCGCGGCAGCCAGCGTCAAGGTCTATGCCGTAAAGCCAGTCAAGATTGCCCAAACGGCTTGCTGTGGCCCGACCTGTTGCGCCCCAACGGCGGCACTGTGACCATCACCCTTCAAACCGACGTCGGATTGCAGGCTCAGTTGGAACTGGCCCGGCAGGTCCAGCTGCGCTTGCTTCCGGACCGGCGCTGCTGCCTTAGCAACTGGGAGGTAGCCTTTTCCTACGAATCCGCTGGATTCGTAAGCGGCGACTATGTCGATTTGATTCCGGCAGGAGCCGACACGTTCTGTTTTGCTCTCGGCAATGTGTCGGGCAAAGGAGTGGCGGCGTCGATGCTGATGTCTCATTGGCATGCCACGCTGCGAACATTGCTGCCTTCAAACCGGACGATTGAAGAAGTCGTGACCACCGCGAGCAGCACTTTTTGTCAAAGCGCACTTCCTGCTCAATTTGCGACATGATTGTTGGGCAATGCAGATCGCAACGGAAACGTGGAGTTGGTTAACACCGGCCACAACCCAGTGCTACTTGTCGAAGGCGCTGATGTTGAGGTAATTGCGGCCGCGAGCCTTCCTCTCGGGATATCTTGCTCGACCGAGTTCGCGAGCGTAAAGCGACGTGTCAGCCCGGAAAGCACGCTGTTCCTGTATTCGGACGGGATTCCAGCATCAACCGATGAAGCCGGAAAGGAATTTGACCAGAGCCGCATTGCCGAAACACTTCTTCAATCGCGAAAGCTGCTCCCGTCGACGGTTGTGGAAGCGATCCAACGCAGCATCGTTCGTTGCACCAATGGGCGCAACCAAGCGATGACCGCACAATGCTTGCGCTTCGCTGGTCACCGAAAGGATCTTGAAGAATGTCCTCACAGTACAATGTCTTGTTTCTCTGCAGAGGAAATTCCGCTCGTTCAATCATGGCCGAGGCAATCATGAACCGGAAAGGGGCACCGACCTTCACCGCCTGCAGTGCCGGCAGTCACCCGTCGGGTACGGTGCGGTTCGAGGCCATCGGGCAGATCGAGAACTCGGGCTTGAGCACTCAGAACTTCCGGAGCAACTCCCGGGATGAGTTCTCTCGGCCAGATTCTCCCCCGCTTGATTTCGTCTTCACAGTCTGCAATAACGCAGCGAAAAAGGTTTGTCCTTTGTGGCCTGGTCAGCCCATGAGGGCGCATCGGGAGATCCCCGATCCCGCCGCCGTCCAAGGAACACCAGAAGAGATCGAGCATGCTTTTAGTCAGGCTTTCACCATGCTCGACCGACGCATCAGCCTTTCTCTCTGTCTTCCGCTTGCGACGCTCGACACGTTCCCCTTGCAGAAGGAAATCGACAACATTGGGAATCGATAGGCGCTCCTGCAATGCGATTCCACACACTCAAAACGATTACAACCTGGAGACACGATGCTTAAGGTAATTTTCGCCTGCGTCCATAATGCCGGCCGTTCCCAGATGGCCGCTGCTTTCTTCAACCAGCTTGCCGACCGAACCAAGGCTGAAGCTGTTTCTGCAGGCACCGAGCCAGGATTGCGAGTGCATCCAGAGGTTCTTGCCGCCATGCAGGAGCTTGGCATCGATCTCAGCGCCGCCACTCCACGAAAGCTGACCCAGGAGCTTGCAAACGATGCGGCCCTGCTCATAACAATGGGTTGCGGTGACAAATGCCCCTACGTTCCGGGCCTTCGCCGAGATGACTGGCCATTGCCCGATCCAAAAGGTCGACCAATGGATGAGGTTCGTGCAGTACGCGACGATATCAAAGTTCGTGTTGCAGACCTCATTCAGGCTGAGGGATTGAAGAAGGAGGCAGCGTGACTGTTCGCTCAGCTACGACAGACGACTATCATGCAGATCTTCCCTGCTTTCGCTGGCTGGTCTGGTACCGGTCGACCCCTCTTTGCAGTTCGGCCCTCGGTATTCGGTGGCGATTAATGCCTCGCAGCAGGTAACCGGACTTGCCGGGCTGCACATTCTGTTGGGCGATGATTTTTTGATGGTGCTGGCCAACCCAGCGCATGTGAAGAATGTGCCCGGCCGTATGACGGACGTGAGCGATGCGCACTGGTTGGCTGCTTTGATGGCCGACGGGTTGATCCGGGCCAGCTATGTACCCCACCGATTTCCCCAGCAGATGCGCGATCTGCTGGGGCGCACAAGCAACTGGTGCGCGAGCGCGCCAGCCACGCAGTGCGCATCCAGAAGGTACTGGAAGACGCCAACATCAAGCTAAACTCAGCGGTGAATGCCTGTTTACCGGCTCCCGACACGCTTTTTAACATCGGGAGCTGCCTTCTTTTCGTCCTCCTTGCTCTTTTTGTTGGAATACTTTTCTTTGCCGGTTTTCGGAGTCTCCTTATCCTCTTCAGGCTGAGTTGAGGCTTCCTCGAAGATCGGCTGTGCGGCAGCCTTAATCTTCTTAGCGGCGGCGAGTTCTTCATTGAGGTTCTCCGTAAGCAGCGCGGTCACATCCGCCATGCCCAATGTGTTGGACATATCGATCGCTGCCTCATATCCGGCGATCTCATAGTGTTCCGTACGCAGCGCTGCACCGATGATGCCGGAGTCAAACGATGATTCTTCCCGGTCCTTTTCCAGTGCGTCGGCACCTTCTTCGATGACGCCTTCCATACCGTTGCAGTGTTCGCCGGTGGGCTTTTCACCGAGGATCTGAAATACCTGTTTCAAGCGCAAGACTTGGCCCTTCGTCTCATCGAGGTGAGCTGTGAACAGAGATTTGAGCTCAGAGTTCTTTGCGCCTTTGGAAAGCTTTGGCAGCGCCTTTACAAGCTGGTTTTCTGCGCTATACATATCTCGCAGTTCAAGGATCAGTACTTCTTTCAGTGCCATTTTCCGCCCCTTGTATTTTTGGTTTCCTGCTGGCGCAGGTAGTACACGTGATGAGAGGCACAGCAGCAAACGTAAGTTGCCTCTCCTCCGGGAATTGAGAGCTTTTAAGCACAGCACCGAGCCCGCTCCGGCAGATAGGTTTAGGATATGAAGTTCTCCTCACCGCAAGAGCATCAACGTGCCGAGATTCTTCAGCGCCAGCAACGCTTGAAGATGGCTCGGTCCGCACAGGCTTACGTGCGCGGCAGCACGGTCAAGTTCTACGAATGGCTGGAAACCGCGAAGGGCAAGGTTCCGGACGGACCTGCAATTTGGATATGCGGAGATTGTCATTTAGGAAATCTCGGTCCAGTCTCCGACTCTGATGGGAAGGTCGAAATTGAAATACGCGACCTTGACCAGGCGGTCATCGGAAATCCTGCACACGATTTGATCCGCCTCGCTCTGTCGCTTTCGATGGCAACCCGCAGCTCTGACTTGCCGGGCGTAACCACAGCTCTTATGCTGGAGCAGATTACGATCGGTTATTCCGAGGCGCTGAAGCCCGGAAGAGGAAACCCGCGAATTTCGAAGAAGACTGGAAAGCCGATCCAAATCGTCCTGAAGGAGGCCCTTTCCCGGAAGTGGCGTCATCTGGCAACGGAGCGGATTGAGGATGTTCGGCCGACGATACCGCTCGGTAGGAAATTCTGGGCGCTTTCGAAAAAGGAACGCGACGAGATCGGAAGGCTTTTCGAATCCCAAGAAGCCAAATCGCTGGTCTCCCGTCTGCGTAGCGAATCGAAGAAACACAAAGTCGAAGTTCTCGATGCGGCCTATTGGATGAAGGGCTGCAGTTCGCTGGGCAGGCTCCGGTATGCTGTCTTGCTTGGCGTGGGGAAGACCTTCTGCCTCGTTGACATCAAGGAAGCCGTCGAAGCGGCGGCGCCGGGGAAGAAGACACGCGGCCCCAAGGATTACGCTGAAAGGCTTGTGACTGCAGCGCGGGCGCTCTCGCCATACCTGGGCGACCGAATGGTCTCCACGAAATTTACAGGGCGCTCAGTTGTCGTTCGGGAGTTGCGGCCCCAGGATTTGAAATTCGAGTTTGACCAAATTACACAGGAAGAAGCAGTCGAGGCAGCAAAGTTTCTGGCGGGTGTCGTCGGTCGGGCTCATGCGCGTCAGATGAATGTCGAGACTCGTAAGGCATGGCTGGCAAAGTTGAATGGACATCAAGGAAAGACGCTGGATGCACCTAGCTGGCTTTGGAGCTCCGTGGTTGAGCTCGTCGCTGCGCACGAGGCTGCTTATCTGGAGCATTGCAGGCAGTATGCCCTCTCGCTGAGTTGAACATTTTCAACCCGCGATTCAGCCCGCAACTCCTTCGCCTTGGCAGTCTCCGCAGTTCTTATTGAGAGGGTCGCCAACACGCCGCGAAAGACTGCCCCAGAGAACCGTGTTAAACGCTGGTTTCTAACTTGGATATGCAGTGCGCAATTCCACCTCGACCGTCGGTGACTTCGAGTACTGTGGGCTTGCTCGCGCGCAAATGAAGAACAGACAATCGATCTACTTTGTATGTATCGTTATCGAGATTCGGTTGCAGTTCTCGGTTTCAGGGATTTGGGAGACATGCAATCAGCCGGTAAGCGACGCATGTCCCCCGGTCCATCGTTAGTAGGTCTTATTGATTGTGCCCACGTAGGTGTGTTCTGCCGCTGTGTCTCTCTTGGCGGCCGATTCTTCGCCAGACGACGCGATATCCTCAGCTCCGGTTGCTTTTAGAGTGTCCTTAGCTCTGCTTATTTCCTCAGATGTATCGCAATGAACCGAAAGCAAAACTCCTCCATCCTTGACGCGACCCTCGTAACGCTTGGCCTCGTACTCTGGGATGCCCATTCCCACAAGAGCTCCAACCAAGCCGCCGACTGCGCCGCCTACTCCGAGACCTGCCAAGGCACCCATGATTGGGCCGGCTGCGATCAGCGGACCAACTCCGGGTATCGCGAGTGACCCTATACCTGCCAGCAGTCCGAGAGTCCCGCCAACAACCCCGCCAGTGGTGACGCCGACTGCCGTGCCTTCGGGAGCCTTTGTAGACTTTTCGTGTGCGAACTCCCTTGTGCCCGCGACGTCAGACATCAGGACGGAGACATCGTCATTCGAGAATCCAACGCTTATGAGCCGATCGACTGTGGATTCCGCCGCTGTCGCGTTGGCGTATATACCAAATACTGCCGTGTTTTTGCCTGCCATTGTTGTGCTCCTTCTGTCCGGCTTACTGAGTTGATTAATTAAGAGGCCGCCTGGATTAGCGACTACTCTTTGATGGTGATTTCGTTTGTTACCTTGTCGGCGTCGCCGGTTGCCTTCGCTGCCAGGTCTGCAATGGTCTGCTTCTCTGCGTCTGACTTAACCGGACCTTTCAGCTTAACCATTCCATTGATCGTGATGATCTTCACGTTGTGCGCATACATGGACAGAGTCTTGTCCGCAATGATCGATTTCCGAATCTGTGCTGTCAAATCGCGATCGGCGGCAGCGTTCGTCTGTTGATCTGCGGTCGTCTTGTGATGCTTGTTGTTTGCCGAGTTATCAGGAGCCGTGCTAGGGGATGGGGTACTTTGTTCCTGTCCGACAACCGACCACGAAAAGGTCAACATAGATGCCAATACGATTGACCCGGTTACTACGAATAGCCTTGTTTTCTTTCTCAACAGATTCACTTGGTCCTCCTTTTGTGATGTTCACGCTAGTGCATTCGAAGTTTGCGACAAAGGGCCTTCAACATAACGAATGACGGCCCATCGCGCGGGTATTAATTTTTTGCTTCTGCTGCTCCGACCAATTCCTCCTTGGAGGGCGCAGTCAATGTGGGCCGACCCGAATCTTGATTGCCCCTGTCCTCTCCGGGAAGAATGCCGCTCACATTGCCAACTGACAAACCAGCGCCTCCATGCAGCTCTGACTCCACGGGATGGAGGCCAAGACTGGTCTGCCATGGTCCATGCATGTCGATGTCGCCTTCACTGCCGTTTCCTGTGGAACCGTTGAAATACTCATCAACTATCCCCGGCGTGGGGCGAAGCCTTCCTATGGAGAAAGGCTGTTTTTCCAGACTCTCGAGAGCTGCCGAAAACGCCTTCATATGGGTAATCTCCCGGGTCATCAGGAACTGCAATGTGTCGATTGAACCAGGGTCGTCAGTATGGTCGATGAGTCGTTCGTAGACAATCTTGGCGCGGGACTCAGCAGCTATATTGCTGCGGAGATCGACATCCATTTCTCCGGTCACCGTCAGATAATTTGCCGTCCACGCGTTGCCCATCGAATCGAGAAGTGCGACTCCTCCGCCTCCGGCAATGGTGACGAGTGGATTCGCCTCCGCTGCCTCTCGATCTGTTTTCAGGCCCTTGAGGTGCATGCGGATGAGTGCGCCAACAACTTCCAGATGACTCAGTTCTTCGGTTCCGATATCCAACAACAAATCGCGTCTCGCGATATCGTCAACGCAATTCCAGCCTTGAATCGTGTATTGCATAGCAGCGGCGAGTTCCCCGTTTGCTCCACCGAACTGTTCCAGCAGCATGTTTCCGAACCGCACATTCGGTGTGTCGACCTTCACCCTGTACATCAGCTTCTTGACGTGGTGATACATGTATAGAGACTTCTCCTTTACCCTTATCTAGGACCTTCTGATGCCGGAATTGAGTACATTGCGACCGCAATATGAGCTAATAAGCTCTAATATCCGGAGAATTAAAAAATAAGCACACGCCGCTCAACTGCGATGCGCCTCCCTGTAGGCTGCAGTGGTTTATCGCCAGTTCGCTCCAATTTCATCGGCAGACCGTTGTCCCGCGTCTCCTCCCTCGACAGTTCCGACCTTGTGCACCCTGAAAATCTCTTCCAGATCGGGGCCTGCGCAGTAACTCCCCCTTTGGTTTGAGTGGCGCTGCAAAATACTAATCGCGGTAGACATCTCGAGTGACTCCCGCCGAATCAAAAAAGCAAACAGAGGTGTCTCAATGTGGCGCTACTGGTCTGGTCAGGTACAAATTTCCCTTGTATCTGTCGGCGTCAGTCTTTACGTTGGGGGGTCAAAGGCGGAACGAAGCGCAAGTTGGCCTGCTAACGAGCCGCCATGTGCCCTCGGGCACAAAATCGGGACGAGAGGGATTCAGATGCTCTATAAGAAAATCAACGTCGATCTTGTTGTCCCTGCGGATGATGCAGACGCGGTCGTCATGGAGTTGAACATCGTGCTTGATCGGATGGAAGAGCGCCACACTCTTTTCGGCGGCGGTATCGAGGCAGTCGCATTCGAGCACACGGGGATCCGCAGGAGATCCGCGCTGGAACACACGATTACCGCGGGCAAAACAGCCGCTCAAGCAGTGAAGACTGCTCGCGAGCGTGTCACGTCAGCGTTGCACCTTGTCATTTGACTTGGGTGACCCTTGACAAACCGAAATGCTGTGCTGAAATCAGCTTCGAGTGTTGTGTCCAAATTCTCTGAAGCTGCCTTCCGTAAGAACCTAGAGCGGGTGAAGTCGATACACGTTGGGACAGCAGGTTGGAGTGTACCTTCGATGCGGGAGCACCGATGCGTAAAGAGAGGATCGCATCTGGAACGGAACGCAGCAATGATGAATTGCGTCGAAGTGAACTCTTCGTTCTACAAGCCGCATCAGCGAAAGACATGGCAGAGGTGGGCCACTGCTTCCCCTCCTGATTTCAAATTCGCAGTCAAAGCTCCCAAGGCCGTGACACATATTGCGAAGCTGCTGAACTGTGGTGGCGCACTGGCTGAATTCTTCGAACAAATGGCTGGCCTCGACAAGAAGCTGGGCCCATTGCTGTTGCAATTCGCGCCTGGTCACGCATTCGATCAGAGCGTGGTGCAGGATTTTCTTGGGACACTTCGGGAGATCCACTGCGGGCCGGTTGCTTTCGAGCCTCGCAATGCAAGCTGGTTTACCACAGAGGCCGACCATCTGCTTCATGAGTTCGAGATTGCGCGCGTTACGGCCGATCCGGCGAAAGGATCTCCCATAGCCGCCAGGCCAGACGGGGTTACGAGACTTCGATACGATCGCCTGCATGGGTCTCCGCGTATTTACGGGTCGGCTTACGATGCTGCCCAGATCGGATGCCTGGCTGCGCTATGACTTTGCATACCAGTCGGAATGCGGTGACCATAGACGGCAAGCAAGACAGCAAGTGAACGCCCATTTCAAGAGGCAGCTCGGGCAGACCCCGCCTGTGTCGAACGTGTTCCACTGATGCCCGCACTGACACATCCAGCGGTCCTCAGGGGCGGGGGTCCATCCGCAAATCGGACACCGGATGCGGCTTCCGCCGCTGTCACTGTCCGCCCCCTCGACCTCGAGACCCGCTCCAGGCTTAATGGGATCGACTATCGGATCGTGAGTGAAAGGCATACGCGCCTCTTGGAATCGAGTGCAGCGAAATCATATTTGATTCTTCCCCAACCGGTCCACAGGCTTCAAAACCCCTTGCGCTGGCAGGACGTTCTCGTCGATGATGCTGGGGTTGGAGGATGACGTGTTCGACCGGTTCAAACCATTCGAAAAAAAGGGAGAGAATTCCGTGCTAACTTCTCTGAATCTTCGCAGAGAACCGGCATCGCAGCCGCAGTCCGACGCCAATACGGCGTCTGAACCGCAGCCCGGTGCGAAGCCGGCTCAGGAGGCGCATTCCGGCACACCTCCGGCGCCGATCCCGAGCTGCCTCCAGATCGCGATCAACCCGGAAGGGACGCTTGCACTCGGCAAAGATTTCCGGCGCAGAAGCGACGAGTGGATGAAGAGCGGTCAAAGGCCCCAAGTGGTCCTCTATCTGGTGTTCCCTCAACAAGGTCATACTCTTACAGATTCCACAAAGGATGGCAAGAAAACCATCGTGCCGCTTTTCGGCTCCAGATGGATTGCCAAAGCGTATTTGGCGGCGAAAGGAATTCAGGCGGTCATTGCAGCTTGTCGTCTCGATGGGTTAGCGGACCAGGCCGACAAGTGGATCGCGGCGGGTATCAATTGTTATGCTCTCAACCCATGCTTCCGATGCGGAAATTCGATTTTTTATCCCATCGCCGAACTTCAATCCGAGGAGCAGTTTCTTGAGACCTGGTGCCTCGACGCGATCACGCGCAGGCTCTTTGCCGAGATCATCGTCCGCGGCTGCCAGAACCAATTAGGCCCCAATCCGAAAGGAGTTCGCGACTCGCTGGAGCGAGTCCGCGACCACCTGGATTGTGGGATGCCTTATTTGCACTGGGTGATCGCGGTTCTTGCGGGCATGGCTGGCGATATGCAGGCCAACGCGGCGGCGATCGTGCGGCTTGAAGAATTCGGCCCGGATTTCTCCGGCAAGCTGAAGGGGAACTCTTTCGACTTCAGAGAGCCGGGATCGCAGGTGGCGACCATGCCCGAGGCAATGATGGGCCTGCTGGCATCCTATGGCATTCTGAATTTACCTATGAAACCTGCGGCTGGTTGACACCGACGCCACCGGTTGGTAGTCCGATCTCTTCTGCCGCCAGTCGAAAATTCCCTGGAATGCTTTCGACTCGACGTTCGAACGAACTCCAGTTCATCTTCGTCCCAGGCATCGCCGAGTGATCCATATTGTCGCGAACCTGGTCGTCATCGTCGACCGACCGGATCCTGTTCGCGCCAGTCTCGTACGGATACAATCTGGCGACCATTTCTCTAGTTGCGGACAAGTGGTCGCACCAGAAGTCGCCAAACCGGAACCTCGGGAATGGATTGCGGCGGCATCTCGGTTAGTAGCTCCATCTTTCTAGATAAATTCAAAGTTGAGTGGCGCACTTTGAGCCGGTTGTTTGCGAACGTTGAAATCAAAGTTCGTCTGTTCGTGGCCTTTGGGGTGCTGCTCCCGCCACAGTACCAGAAGCAGCGGCGAAAACTCCGTAAGGACAACCTTCGTCCGGTGGACCTTCGCGTGACATCCCGCACAGAGAGCGATCATCAGATGCAGCCTAGAATTGCCCGGTTTCCGATGATGCACTCTCGGATCGGGATCACCTCACACCCTGCAGGCGTATCCTTTCAGTCCGGTTGAGTTCAGAGACTGTGGCCGACGTTCAATGCCGGTGGTAGCGCTCGATCTGGTTTCTGATGGCATTGAGGGCACCGAACCCCCAGAGGTTTGCCGGTTCGACATCGTCGTCTGTGTTTGCGTCGAAGCCTTCGTCAGACGGCACGAACTCATTGAATTGATGAATAATCAGAAAAATCGGATCGAGTTTACGTGCGTAGGTCATGAAGGAGTCGAGCGTAACGTACGAATGATCGCTGCCGAAGCGCAGGGCATCATCCGGGCAATACGGCAGTGTGTTTGGATCGGGACATCCCCAGCCACCTTGTCCCGGGGTAGCGATGGAAACGGTCAGGTTTTCGACGCGGGAGTCCGCTTTGGCATCATTCTCACCGGATTCCTCGGGTCGATTGTCATCTCTTCTGTGAACTTTGTTGAATGACGGAAAATAGGGACACGACGGGGCAACGGTACAAGTTGAGTTAAGGCGATCAACCCAACTCCAGAAGCCGTAAGCAGGATTGACTCTGACGGGTCCATCGGGGACATCCTGCGTGGCCCAAAGGCCGGGCTGGCTGTCGAGAAACCCCGCCATCATCCTGAAGGTGTACTTTTCTTTGAACTCAGGATGGTTGTCCAGAAACTTGCGGATTTGAAACCACAATGGGTTGTCCGAACGGCTTGGGTCTTGAGACGCTCCGAGATAGACCAGCATCAGTGGCTTGCCCTCGTAAATCACGTTGCGGTCAGGATGCTCACGCATGCGCGCTCCGAAGTACTCGATCTCCTTTTCCAGAGCGGTCTTGCCGTCACTGTCGTTGAACAGAACATCCTGGTCAATTCCTCCAACCATAGGAATCAGTTTCAGCGGAGTTTTTAACTCTGACCAGGCGGGATACAGATTGCCGGTATTGTCGCGGATGGTCTGATTTCCCAGGCGAAAAGAGGGCGTGCAATTTGGAAGATATTTCTCCGCGAATTCCTCGCTATTGAAGATACAACTCACATTGTTGGTCACTTCGATCAGTGCAGCATCAATGCCGATCTGCTCCATCCAGGCTACGTGTTGCTTGATGATGGCGGGATCGGCGCTGTCATATCCGCCGCCAACCGATCGCATGTCCGCGGACTGCAAATGAGGCTTGGCAGCCGCGCCCTGAAAAGTCACGGCGTTGGGACCGAACCATGCTTCATATTCCATGACGATAACGTGGCTGTTTCTGTCTACAAACAATGGGCCTTCGGACTTCGGGAAGAGAGCCAGTGCAAATGCGGGCGCGAGGAAAACAGCAATTGCCAACGCAAGACTCCGATGGGTGTGGCGCAAGGACGGCCGAGTAGCAGGTTGATGCATGCAATCATTTCTCCTTATTGAACTGTCATGAATTTTGTCGTCGACGAGGATAAACAAATCCACGTAGTTTTTGTTCTCGACGTGTTTTGCGGCAATCGAACTCGCTGTCGACGGCGGATTGACGCACTTGTAAACTAGGGTCCGCGCATAAATAACCTGTTCACACTGGCGATCATTGTGGCAGAAGCGAGTAGTTCCATTCGCCGTGAAATGGATCTGGTTTCAGGTTGGGCTTACTCCAGCGGGAAGAGAAAACAACGCGGAAGCATCACCAAGACCGGCAAATCACACCTGAGACACATCGTCGTCGAAGCCGCCTGGAGTTATCGGCACCTGCCGGCGCGGCGAACTGATCGATGGCGACCAGGCTCGCCGGGAGATTCAGGTGATGAAAGATGAGTGGCGCCTGGCCAGGCGATGAGCGGTCATCTTCTAACGCCTCTTGCCAAAGGGGATACTTTTCGCATCTGGTGCTATATCGCTGCGGATAATGAAGACGCAGCGAACCGCGTGGAACAAGCGATCTATAAGCGATCTGCGATGCGTGCGCGTACGGGGTCCGATCTCACAAGCCATTCCCTTCGTTTCTGGACGCTTACACGCTATCCAAATTACGCTGCCGTTCGCCGGCCGGAGACGAGGTCGCTGGAGATCGTTGCCGTGACGCATGGGAAGAGAAATATCCGGCGGGTGCTGAAAGAGCGGCGGTGATGCCATGGCAGTCTGCGCACGAATTGAGGTTGGGATGAGTGGGCATTGGTGGTGCCCCGTCCTTGACGCAAAGTGCGCGTCAAGGTTGGGGCACCCGGCACC
>Ga0206814_10266_pt1 | contig 13925 bp, 9 predicted proteins | sample Alteio_BWOrgCont_90_FD_152850 | JGI IMG/M metagenome (GOLD analysis project Ga0206814, IMG submission 152850) | Enriched cells from forest soil in Barre Woods Harvard Forest LTER site, Petersham, Massachusetts, United States -... | ecosystem: Environmental > Terrestrial > Soil > Temperate forest >...
AGGCACGCAGCCATGTCGCTTCCCGGCCCCGCTTTACTCATGGCCTTTCGCGCAAACTCGACTGACGCTTCATGGCTGCCGCCCCACCGCTTGGAAAGCGCATTGGTGACGGAGCGGTAAGCGGGCACAAGGTCGGGGGCAAGAGCAATTGCGTTTTGGAACGCGTGCTTCATCATCTCGTGCTGGCTAAAGATTGTCAGGGGATGCAGGATCAGGGAGTAACTGGTCGGATCTTCTTTATCCAGTTGCGTGGTTTTCGCCAGATCGGCCAGCGCGGCCTTCAGGCATTCCCCCGAGTTTTGGAAGCGCTCCTTCGTCACCGCGTCGCACGTCCCGGTGCCGCGCATCGTACATGAGAGCTCGGCGTAGAAGGCGCAACGAAGCAGGAACACGTCGGCCGCTTGCGGCTCGGCCTCGCAAGCCGCATCCAGATCGCCGATGGAGGCTTTCGCAGCCACGTCCTTAAGGACAAAAACTCGATCCTGCCAGTCGCGTTCGCTGCGGGTGCGCGCCAGATACTGGCGCAACCCGTCTAGATTTCCTGCCTGCACCTGCCGCGAAAGTTCCGTGATTTCCGGGTCGCCCGGATCGGCTGGGTTGGTGCGAAGCGAATAAGGTTGCTGCGATGCGGATGCCATGCGATGCCTGTGCCGTTTGGAATGATTGTGAAAGCGCCTTTCAGTATGGCATGAGCACGATTCGCAACGGGCGATTTCAGCGGTTACGTTTGTGTGAGTGTATCCACGCGGCAAATACAACTTTGGTCGCGCTGAGCGAATTTTGTCGCGCTCATTCCGTCACTGCGCTTGTTTGGCGTCTGCCTTCTCGAAGAACGCCTCCACATCCGTGATCGTCGTAGTCATGCGGTAGGGAGGCAGGCTCTGCAAGAATGCCTGCCCGTATCGCTGCGTCCTGATCCGCGGATCCAGCAGCACCAGCACGCCGCGATCTTCGAGCGATCGAATCAGCCGTCCGAATCCCTGCTTCAGCGTCAGCACTGCCTCCGGCACCTGGTAATCGAAGAACGGCCTTCCGCCCGCCTCTTCGATTGCCTTCATCCGCGCCTGCACCACCGGATCGCTGGGCACAGCAAACGGCAGCCGGTCGATAATCACGCAACTCAGCGCCTCGCCCTGCACGTCCACGCCCTGCCAGAAGCTGGACGTGCCAAAAAGGACTGCATTCGGCGTGGCGCGAAACTCCTCGAGGAGCGCCTTACGCGGCGCCGTCCCGTGCAGCAGGATGGGGAAATCCAGCTCCGGCAACAACCGCTCGTAGAGCGTGCGCATCTGGCCGTAGCTCGTGAACAGGCAGAAAGCCCGCCCGCGTGTGATTTCCAGCACTCGCCGAATGCATCGCGCCGCCGCTTCGACAAATTCCGCGTCGCGTGGGTCCGGCATCTCCGGCGGCAAATACAACAGAGCCTGCTCGCCGTAACGGAAGTGCGACGGCACCACCAGTTCGCGTGCGCCCTGACCTGTATCGCCGAGGCCCAGCCTCCGCCGCAGGTGCTCGAACCCTCCCTGCACCGTCAACGTCGCCGAGGTGAGCACAACCGTTGGAATCGGCTCGAACACAAGCTCGTGCAGCAGCTCGGAAACATCGATCGGCGTCGCCTGCAGATGCACTGCTCGCGTCTGCGCTCGTGGCCCGCCACCGCGCTGCGCAGACCTTTGGACCAGATCCGTGTTCAGTCCATCTGCCGATCGCGCGCCATAAACCCTCCGCTCGATCCAATACACCATGTTGTGCGCATTCGATTCCATCAGGAACTCGAGTTCACTCTTGAGCCGCGCCAGCCGCTTGCCCAGCCCCTGCGCCTCGTCAATCTCCGTCAGGCGTCCCATCTCCGTCTCGAGCATTTTGAGCGACGACCGCAGGTTCAGGTACAAATCGCCTTGCACCTCCAGAAATTCTTCGCGGTTCGTGAACGGATGCCGTCCCTCGCTCTCCACCGGCAGCCCGGCAAAAAACATCCGCGCCCGCTCGCGCAGTTGCTGCGTCGCGCCGGGTATGTTCGCCGTGCCCTCCTTGCCGCGCAGCAGCACGTCCATGTCGCGCGCCATCTCTTCGAATCGCAAATTGCTCACCGAGAGCCCGAAGTAACTCGACGCCACCTCTTCCAGCTCGTGCGCCTCGTCAAAGATCACCGCCGCCGCGTCCGGCAGAATTCCCGCATCCGGTGCGCCTGCAGCTTCGCGCTTCAGCGCCAGGTCGGCAAAGAACAGATGATGGTTCACGATCACGATGTCCGACTCGAGAGCCCGTCGCCGCATTTCGGTGATAAAGCAGCGCCGGTAGTCTGGGCAAGTCGATCCCAGGCAGTTATCCGCGCGCGCATCAAGCTTCGACCACAGAGGGCTTGTCTCGGGCAGCGCCGCCAGCTCCGCGCGATCGCCCGTCTCGGTCGTCTGCTCCCACTCGGCAATCTGCCGGTACTCATCAATCTCTTCAAGACCCGACAGCACCGGCTGATCGCGCAGCGCAAACAGCTTGCGCCGGCACAAGTAGTTCGCGCGGCCCTTCATGTAGCAAACGTGCAGGTCGCCCAGCAACGTCTCGAGAAACGGAACGTCGCGAAAATAGAGCTGGTCCTGCAGCGCCTTCGTTCCGGTAGACACAATCACCCGCTGCCCGGTGCGCAAAGCAGGCAATAGATACGCCAACGTCTTGCCCGTGCCCGTACCAGCTTCCACAATCAGGTGGCGCCGCTCGGCGAGAGCGCGCTCCACCGCCTTCGCCATCTCCAGCTGCCCCGGCCGGTATTCGTAAGGCAGTGGCGATTGCGAAAGAATTCCTCCCGGCGCGAAAAACTCGTGCAGCGTGGGTAATGAACGGGTTTGTGTAGAGGAGGACGACATGGAGACCAGAAGTCTTAACGCTGGATGCTCTCTCCATGATAGTGAGCCGGACCTCCGGAGAGCGCACGCCGCTCCGCGAGCGGATGGCAGGGTCGGCCGGACGGTCGGCGCCGGCCCGCCTCAACAATCGCTGCCTGGAGAGTTCAAGGCTTCCGCAAGGCTACGTCGCGCTTTCCGCGGTGGTCGGGTCAAAGATTTTCTTAATCTCGGAGATTTTGTTCGCCGGGAAGCCGCCTTGTTTCGCGTGCTCGCGGATCAAGTCTTCATTCGGCGCAATGTAGATGCAGTAGATTTTGTCTCCGGTCACATAGCTCTGCACCCACTGGATGGATGGTCCAAGATTCCGCACCACGCTGCAGGACTTCTGCGCGATGCCCTGGAGCTGCTCCGTCGAAAAAGCGCCCGCTCCCGGAATCTCGCGTTCGATTACATACTTCGGCATCGCCGCAACCTCACTATTCAGATTGCTTTGGAGTCTATACGCATCCCCCGCAAGCGCGCCGAAAAAATGCACGTCCGCCGGCCGATTAACCTCCAACGTCCCACCTGACCTGCGCCAACAGCTCGATTCACCTTTACGCGAAATCCGGATCGTCGCCTTCCGCAGCCTCGTGATATTGCGCCGGCGGCAGCACCTCGCTGTGCCGCGAGTCCGTCCACTGCCCGATCAGCAGCGACACCCCATCGCCCGAATCCGAACCCGCCTCAGCGTTCTGCCCGGCCTTCAGCAGCCGCTTGCGCACCTCGGCCGCGCGCTCGGTCGCAGCCGCCTGCTCGCTGTTCGCCGCCCCGTAAGCCGACGGCATACCGATCCCACTCATATGAATGTGCATGGGAACCTCCAAGGAAATCCGGTCAGGCGAGTGTCCAGAGTCGAAGCGCGAGCCTTTGAATAAGCAAATAATCAGGCGGCAACCGGTCGTCTCGCTCCGCCGCCCGAAAAGCGTCGGCGAGAATAGAGCTACGCCCGCGCCACAGTGGCAGGCGCCGTCACGGAGCCTCTTTTGCCCTCCTATCGCCAATCCGCCCGCTCCGCTCCTGCCGGCTCCGCCGCCCTGCCTCTTGTCGCTATCGTCGGCCGCCCCAACGTCGGCAAGTCCACGCTCTTCAATCGCCTGACCCGCAGCCGGCGCTCAATTGTTGGAGACGAGCCAGGCATCACCCGCGACCGCATTTACGGCGAATACGAATGGGCCGGCCGCGACTATCGCCTCGTCGACACCGGCGGCATCGTGCCCGACGACCCCGAGCTCATCCCGACCGAAATTTACAATCAGGCCAAAGTCGCGCTCGACGAAGCCGCAGCGCTCGTCATGGTGGTCGACGTCCGCACCGAGCTCGCGCGCCCCGACTACGACCTGGCCCGCCTGCTGCAGCGCAGCGGCAAGCCCGTCTTTCTCGCCGTCAACAAGGTTGAAACCGAATCGCTCGCCGCCGAGGCTGAAAACTTCCGCAAGCTCGGTATCTCTCGGCTCTTCCCCATCAGTTCCGAGCACGGCCGCGGTGTCGGCGAGCTCCTCGACGCCATCGCTGCTGCCGTTCCGGCGCCGTCCGAATCCGAATCCGCCGCCGTCCGCGCGGACGAAGAAACGGAAGTCGCGATCGAAGACGAGCCCGAAGAAGGCGGCCCGCTCATTTCCGGCGATGAATCCGTCCAAAACCAGGAGAGTGACCAGGAAAAAGGCAAGAAAAAAATTCGCACCCACGGCGAATTTGAGCAGCGCGAAACCTCCATCGCCATCATCGGCCGGCCTAATGTCGGCAAATCCACTCTGCTCAACGCGCTCACCGGCACCAGCCGCGCTATCGTCTCTCCCATTGCCGGAACCACGCGCGACGCCGTCGACGAAGTCGTCGACTTCGAAGGCCACCAGCTCCGCTTCGTCGATACTGCCGGCATCCGCCGCAAGGGCAAAACCAAAATGATGGCCGAAAAACTCAGCGTCGTCATGGCGCGCCGCCATCTTGAGGCCGCCGACGTCGCGCTCCTCGTCGTCGACGCGACAGATGGCGTCACAGCCAGCGACGCCACGGTCGGCGGTTACGCCCACGAAAGCGGCCGCAGCGTGATCCTGATCGTGAACAAGTGGGACCTGGTGACGACGGGCCGCACTGACGGCAAACCGCCCGCCGACCGCGAAATCTTCGAGAAGCAACTACGCAAGGCGCTCAAGTATCTCGATTACGCGCCAGTGATTTTTCTTTCCGCGCTCGAGGCGCTTGGGCATAATCGCAAGAACATGACGCGCGTGCTGCGCGAAGTGATCGCCGTGGCCAAAGAGCGCCGCAAGCGCGTCACCACTGGTCAGATGAACCGCTTCCTCGACCGCATCGACTTCCAGCGCGCACCGGTGCCGATGGCAAAGCGCATCCGCATCTTCTATATGACGCAGGCCGCCGTCGCCCCGCCCACCTTTGTTCTCTTCACCGATCGCGCTGTCCAGCTCCACTTCGCCTTCGAGCGCTTCCTCGAAAACCAGATCCGCATCGCCTTCGGCTTCAAAGGCACGCCCATCTGGTTCAAGGTCAAACCCCGCAATGCAAAGAAGGAGTGACGCAGCTCAACTCTTCATTTGCTCTGGACTCAGGCCGCTCTACCGATCGCATCCAACCCATTAAAATAGTCACAGACTGTTCCGCTCATTCCCTCTGCGAGGAAGCACCGAATGAACTACTTGAACCGCGAAGTCCTGGAAAGCCTCTCCGCGGAAAAATTTCAGCAAACGCAGCCCTACCCCTTCGCCCACATCGACCACTCGCTCACCGCTGAGGGATACGAACGCCTGCGCGCATCGCTCCCTGAGGTCGAAAGCTTCGACAAACACGTCGATATGAAGCGCGGCCACGGCCAGATGCCCCACAATCGCTTCATGCTCCATTACAAGGCCGGCCTCGAGCTGCCCGCGCCCTGGCGAGAGTTCCTGGCCGAGCTACGCGGTGACTACTATCAGCAGTTCCTGCGCCGTCTCCTCGGCCCGCGCACTTACATTCCCACGTTTTCCTGGCACTATGCCTGGGCCGGCTGCTCCGTCTCGCCGCACTGCGATGCCGCTCGCAAGCGCGCCACGCACATTTTTCACTTCAACGACGCCCAAGACTGGGACCAATCCTGGGGCGGCCAAACGCTCATCCTGGCGAGCGACAAGCCGCTCTCCACCCACTCCGCGCCCACCTTTGACGAGCTCAAAATCGCCGCCGCACACGGCCCTGCAGGCAACGGCAGCCTGCTCTTCCAGCGCACGCCCCACTCCTGGCACGGTATGAAGCCGCTCGCCTGCCCGCCCGACCAACTGCGCAAGATCTTCTCGGTCACCCTCAATATCCCCACGTTTCAGGTCTGGTGGCGCAGAGTGCGCGGCAAAGATCCTGACGGCTTCCGTCTCAAGGCAGCCTGACCGGTTGTTTTTTGACCGGCTTTTTCTCGAGAGAAAAAGCCGCACCGCACCGTCTCTGGAGCGGCGGCTAAACTGGAAAAACTAGAAATTGAACTTCGCCGCAGCCTGCAGGATGCGCGGCGGCGCGGCACTGATCACATTGCCAAACGTCGAGCTGCCGATATTCCCGTCCACAGCCGTCGGCCCGTTGAACTGCGTGTGGTTGAACAGGTTGAACGCCTCCACGCGGAACAGAAGCGACTTCGACTCGGAAATGCTGAGCGATTTGGCGAGAGCCATGTCAAAGTTCTCCGCTCCAGGCCCATGGAAAAAGCGCCGCTTGGCATCGCCGGGCGTGCCGGGCGCATTCAAGCTGAAGGCCGCGGTATCGAAATAATTGTTGCCGTCGGTGCGCGGGTTCCCGTTCAGGTGCAGCGCTGCGCCGTCCCAGTTGGGCTCGTCGATGCTCGAGTTGTTTACGCCGTTGGGATTCGTTCCAATCAGCGAGTTGTCGCCGTTGTTGATCATCGTCACCGGAAATCCGCTCGCGAAGCGCGTAATGCCTGAGAGCGACCATCCGCGTGTGGCGCGATTGCCGTGCAGCAGCTGATCGAACGGCAGTCGGTAGTCGTAGCTCACAACGAAATTCTGCTTCACATCGAACGCCGACAGCGCGTAGCTCAGCTCCGGGTTGAAGGGATTCACTTCTTCGCCAATGTTCGAAGACTCGTCCAGCGACTTTGAGTACGTGTACGCGGCAGAGATTTCAAGCCGGCCGGTGGTATGCCGCGCGCTCAGTTCCAGAGCATCGTAGGCTGCGTGGCCGATATTTGACTGCAGCGCGTTCGAACCAAAGCTCGGGCCCAGCGGCCCGCGCGTTCCGTTCACCTGTCCGCCGCCCGCGGGATAGTACACCGTGTCTTCGCCGCCGGCTCCGCAAGTGAGCGTGCCCGGCATCACTTCGCTCGGCTGGCTCAGGCTCAGGCACAGCGCAGGATTTCCGGGATTCGCTTCCGCGAGCACGCGCTGCCGGTGCGTCGCCGTGCCCACATACGTGGCGTCGAAAACCGTGCTCGGCCCGGCCTGCCGCTCGATCGAGAACATCCACTCCTCGGTGTACGGCGTCCGGTTGTGCACGTCATATCCGGGAATGCCGCTGATCGGCTCGTAGGTGCTCCAGTCAATGTTCGCGTCGGGATGGCTGCGCGAGGAGTTCAGCGGCGCAAAGGTGTAGGGGAAGGGCTGCCCGTTGTTGGTTCCGTCGGCCGCGGTGATAAACGGCGTGGCGAAGAGCGGTGGCGCGGGGCTGGTGTACGTGGTGCCATAAGGCGCATTCGCCGCCAATACACTGATCGCCGCCGCATCAATCGCCGTATAGAAATTGCCATAGCTCGCGCGCACACTTGTCGCGCCGGGCGCGCCCAGCAGTCTCCCGAGCGGACCCCACTGGCTGTGCGGCGACCAGGCCACTCCCACGCGCGGCGAAAGATCGAATCGGTCCACCGGCGCCAGCGTGTTAGGAATCCCCGGATCGCCTGGATAGAGAATCCCGGCCGGCGCACCCGGAAACACCTGCGACTGCGCGCCCGCGACAAATGTCGAAATCTGGTTGTACTTCTCCGACCATGGCGCAATCCGGTCCCAGCGCACACCGTAGTTGAGGGTGAGGCCGGGGCGGATGCGGAAACTGTCTTGCGCGAAGAGTCCTGCGTATTTATTGCGCGCGTAAAACGGATTCAGCTGGCTCTGGTTGTACTGGCTGGGCACGCCGATAAGAAAATCTGCAAAATCCACGCCCGTCTCCGTGCCCGCAAAAACAAAGTTCCCGTTGAATTGCGCAATCGGCGCGGCGTTGATCTGGTCCGCATGGAACTCTGCGCCGAATTTGATCGTGTGGTTGCCGCGCACCAGGCTGAAATTGTCCGCCGCCTGGTAGGTGTTGTTCACCTGAATCAACTGGTTCGCCGCGGCGCCGGTCGAGTAGGCGTTGAAGTTCAGGTTCTCCACGTTCTGGCCGTTGGGATCGAGCGGCACAATGCTCGGCGTTCCGTCGGCGTTGGCGAATCCCTGCGACACCAAGCTCACTCCGCAGCCGCCGATCGGCTGGCCAAGGTTGGTGTTGTCGCGCATAAAGCTCAGATGGAGCTCGTTCACCATTGTCGCGGTCAGCGTCTTTGTGTCGGCCAGCGAAACCAGTTGCGCGCGGCCCGTCGTCAGCGCCGCGAATCCGGGAACACTGGCTCCGCTCTGCGCCACGGGATAAGGGGTCACCAGGTTGAAGTCGTCGACAAAGTAATAAGCCGATGCCAGCCCCAGACGCGTGTTGCCGTCAATGCGCACTCCTCCCTTGTCGTCGCGCACCGTCTGCTTGTAAGCCGAAGTGGCAAATGTACCCTGCGACGTGTTGGGCGCGGGAATGTATTGCAGCATGCGCTGCGCCGGCACTGACCACGCACTTTGCGGAATCTCGGCATTGCCAAAGACGCACTGTCCCGCCTGCGCGCCGGCCTGCGAGCAGCTTGTGAAGTAATACGGCTCTCCTTGCGACACCGTGTAGCCGAGCTTTTGCGAAAGCAGGCTGGCCAGATACGGCCCGCTCACCGCGCCGGTCAGGTTCGCCGCCAGGTCGCTAAGATTGCCGGTGCGATCCGCGCTCGACGGCACCGCGATGTTCCCCGTATCCACGCCCTGGTTCTGCCGCGTGCCCTGGTAGTCGGCAAAGTAGAAAAGTTTGTTGCGTCGCACCGGCCCGCCCACCGTTCCGCCAAACTGGTTCTGCTGGAACACGCCGCGCTCCGGTGAAAAATAGTTCCGCGCATCGAGGTCGGTGTTGCGCAGAAACTCGAATGCGTCGCCGTGCACCTTGTTGCTGCCCGATTTCGTCACCACGCTGATCTGCCCGCCGCTGTACTCGCCGTACTCGGCGTCAAAGTCGCCAGTCACAATACGGAACTCGGCGATCGCATCAAGGTTCGGAATGATCGCCGTCCCCGCGTTCACATCCTCTTCCGCATCGCTGCCATTGACGCTGAAGTAGTTCGCAGTCTCACGCTGGCCATTCACTGACAGATTTCCGGGGTTCAGCGTGCCCGACGGATCTAAAATCGTCGCGCCCACATCCTGCACGGTGCTCGACGTGATTGCCGTCGCCGGCGCAACCCCTGGCTGCAGCGCGAGCAGGTCGGTGTAGCTCCGCCCGTTGAGAGGAACCGCCTGCATCTCTCTTCCCGTAATCACCTGGCCCAGTTGCGTGCTCTCGGTTTCCACGTGGAGCGAGTCATCGCTCACGCTGACCGTCTCGTGCGCCCCGCTCACCGCCAGAGCGGCATCGATCGTCAGCTCCGCGTTCGTATCAAGAACGATCGCCGTCCGCTTGTAGCTCGCAAAACCTGCGGCGCCGATCTCCAGGTCGTATGTTCCCACCGGCAATACGGGCAGCGAGTACCATCCCTTTCCATCGGTGGTGGTCTGGTAAGAGAGCCCCGTGCCGGCTTCCCGCGCCGTCACCCGCGCGCTTGGAACCACACGGCCAGAGATGTCAGTGACCGTGCCGGAGATCGATCCAGCGACCCCGGCCCAGGCCAGAACCGCAGTGTTCAGAAGAGTGAATGCAAGAAGACGAAGTGCAAAACGGAAACAGAAGCGATACGTTTTCACGATCTAAGTCCTTGATTTGTAGTTACCTGGAGTCGATCCACCCAGGCAGGCCGTAGTCAGCAAACCTGAACTACGACCAATTTAGTCCTCATTTCGTTTCTAATATACGACAAATTAAGTCCGAGTTCTTTGCAGTGATGCGAATCACACCGCATTGCGAGAAGAGCCTAGCCCGCTCCCAAGACATTTCAACTGAATTTTCCGGAGGCCACGTCTCGTGCCCTCGATCCTTCTCGTAGCCCGGTGCATGTCGTCATCAAGTGCGTCCGGCTCCAGTTGCCGAGCATCCAAATTTGCAACGGTTGCAACATCCACCAGTTGCATCCCCCGCGTTTCCAACCATCCATCCTTCACGACTGAGGTCAATTCATGTACAACGCAAAAGCCTTTTCCGTCTCCAGCACCACTTCTCCTTTCGCCGCCGCCACCATCTCCCGTCGCGATCCCACGCCGGCCGATGTGCAAATCGAAATTCTCTTCTGCGGCGTCTGCCACTCCGATCTCCATCAGGCGCGCAATGAGTGGAGCGATGTGATGCCCACCGCCTACCCCTGCGTCCCCGGCCACGAAATCGTCGGCCGCGTCACCAAGGTCGGCTCATCCGTCACCAAATTCAAGCCCGGCGACCTCGCTGCCGTCGGTTGCATGGTTGACTCCGACCGCACCTGCCCCGAATGCAAGGCTGGCCTGGAACAGTTCTGCCCCAACTTCGTGCTCACGTACAACTTTCCTGACAAGCATCTCGGCGGTGTCACCTACGGCGGCTACTCGGACTCGATCGTCGTCGACGAGAACTTCGTTCTCCGCGTTCCAGCGAATCTCTCGCTCGCCGGAGCCGCACCGCTGCTTTGCGCCGGCATCACCACCTACTCGCCCATGCGCCATTGGGGCGTTACCAAGGGCAAGAAGGTCGGCGTCGTCGGCCTCGGCGGACTCGGCCACATGGCCGTCAAGTTTGCCCATGCGCTCGGTGCACACGTTGTCGTCTTCACAACATCAGCTTCGAAAAAAGACGACGCCCTCCGCCTCGGCGCAGATGAAGTCGTCCTCTCCAAAGACGCGAACCAGATGGCCAAACATACCGGCAGCTTCCACTTCATCCTCGATGCAGTCGCAGCCTCGCACGACATCAACGCCTACATCAATCTCCTCGCCCGTGACGGCAACATCACCATGGTTGGCGCACCTGAAACCCCGCTGCCCATCAACGTCTTCGGACTCCTCATGGGGCGCCGCAGCTTCTCCGGCTCCATCATCGGCAGCATCGCGGAGACTCAGGAGATGCTCGACTTCTGCGGCAAAAACAACATCACCTCCGATGTCGAGGTCATCCCTGTCCAGAAAATCAACGAAGCCTTCGACCGCCTCGCCAAATCCGACGTCAAATACCGCTTCTCCATCGACATGGCGTCGCTGAAGGCGTAGCGTCGGAACTGCGCCGCAAACTTGCGGGTCTGGTCCTGGCTGGGGCATGCCGCTCAGGCCTGCACGAGAAAATGCGCGCGGCTCAAGAGCCGTTTCCAATGAATCACTGGAGCTGAAAAATGGAAAAGAGAAGATTAGGCAGGAGCGGTTTAGAAGTTTCGGCGCTGGGTCTCGGCTGTATGGGGTTGAGCTTCGGATACGGCCCGGCCACGGAAAAACAGCAGGCGATCGCGTTGATCAGGACCGCGTTCGAGCGCGGCGTTACGTTCTTTGACACGGCCGAAGCCTACGGCCCTTACAAGAACGAAGAACTGGTCGGCGAGGCCGTCGAGCCTTTCCGTCAACATGTCGTCATCGCGACCAAGTTCGGCTTCAACTTTAACGAGAATGGCGGACAGAGCGGCCTGAATAGCAAGCCGGAACATATTCGGCAATACGTTGAGGCCGCGCTCAAGCGCCTCAAAACCGACGTCATTGACCTGCTTTATCAGCACCGCGTCGATCCTGAGGTGCCCATCGAGGATGTTGCCGGCGCGGTGAAGGGCCTGATTGCGGAAGGAAAAGTAAAGCACTTCGGCCTTTCTGAAGCCGGAGTGAAAACAATTCGCCGCGCTCACGCAGTGCAACCGGTCGCAGCCCTGCAGAGTGAGTATTCCCTGTGGTGGCGCGAACCGGAACGGGAAATTCTGCCTGCCCTTGAGGAACTCGGTATCGGCTTTGTACCCTTCAGCCCCCTCGGCAAGGGGTTTCTCACCGGTGCGATCAATGAGAGCACTCGATTCGACAGCAAGGATTTTCGCAACGTCGTACCGCGCTTCGATGCAGAGAACCGCAAGGCGAATCAGGCCGTTGTTGAAGCGCTCGACAGGATCGCAACAAGCAAAGGCGCGACGAAGGCGCAGATCGCGCTGGCCTGGCTGCTCGCGCAGAAGCCATGGATCGTTCCTATTCCGGGGACAACCAAGCTGCATCGTCTCGAGGAAAATCTGGGAGGGGCTGCGGTAGACCTGACCGCTGACGATTTACGCGAGATCGAGAGTGCAGTTGCAGCGATCGAAGTGCGCGGCGAACGATATCCGGCGCATTTGCAGGCGCTAGTAGGCCGGTAGGCCGAGCAACCACGCGCATCGCAACTTCGTCGACTCCATTTTTCGCGCCGCCCCATTTCACACGCAGGAGAAAACTACCCATGGAAATCAAACGAGCCGGCACGCAGGCATCGACACGTGGCCCTTCCGAATGGTTCACCGGCACCGTGCGCATCGACCCACTCCACACGGCGCCCGATCCTGCGCGCGTGCAGTGCGCGTGCGTCACCTTCGAGCCCGGGGCACGCACCGCGTGGCATACGCATCCGCTTGGCCAGACCCTCGTCGTCATCTCCGGATGCGGCCGCGCCCGGCGATGGGATGGCCCCATCGAAGAAATCCGCCCCGGTGACGTCGTCTGGTTCGCTCCCGGCGAGAAGCATTGGCACGGCGCCGCTCCCACCACCGCCGTTACCCACATCGCCATTCAGGAGCGCCTGGACGGAAGAGCCGTCGACTGGCTCGAACACGTCTCCGACGAGCAATACCAGAAGTAACGGTGACGCTCACTCTCCCAGCGCCTTCACGTGCGCGCTCGCCTCGGTCTCCGGCACCACCCCGTCGTTGGCCGTGGCCTGCGTCGGTTTGCCCTGGATCAAGATGCGCTGCACTGCCTTGCCCCGCCCCGGAACCATCACCCGCTGCGTGATGGTTGTCTCCGCACTGCTCAGAGTCACTGGCACTTCGCAACCCGAGTATCCCGAATTCGACAAATTCACCGTCGCCAGCCAGTTGCCTGCTTCGGTCGGTGCGGCAAATACATCACCAATCGCCAGATCCGGCAATCCCTTGTCGGCATCCACCCAGTCGGCAAAGAACCATGTCAGATCCCGCTCCGCCGCTGCTTTTTCTAGCAGCTTCTCGAGCGTTCCCGCCCCCGATTTCGCTCCCAGTCCCGCGGTGGCGTCGTCCGTCGGCGAGTAGGCGCGCAGAGCCCGCGACAGCGCTGCATCGCCCATCAGATCCCTCAGCATCCAGAAAATGTATGTTGCCTTTTCGCGGTAGTAGATGGGCGCAATCGCCTGGCCCAGCGGAACGCCCGGCCCCTCGCCGGGGCTCACCGGCTCAGCCAGCGCCAGCGCATCGCGGCCGGCTTCGAGCGCTTCCAGTGCCGTCTTGCGCCCGTGCTCATGTTCGGTCCACAGCGTCTCCATAAAGTGCGCTAGGCCCTCGCTCACCCACGCCCGCGGCGACCTAATCCACGCATGGGTCAGCACATGCGCCAGCACGCCATCCAGTTGTTCCGGCGTCGCCTGGCGAATGCTCGTAGCCAGCATCGATCCGGTCTCAAACGGCGCGTCTTCGCGATCCGGCAAGTCGAGAATCGCCAGCTCGGAGTGCGGCCTCTCCCCCAGCCAGCCGCGCAGAAACGGCGAGACCTCAGCCGCCGACGCCGACCAGTCCTCCACCGCTGCCTCGTCGCCGGGCAGCGCAAACAGCTCGGTGTTTTCCGCATGTTTCTCCGTCCGCATTGCAAGAAACAGGCTCGGGGCTTCGAATCCCAGCACAGCATCGTCCAC
>Ga0206814_10269_pt1 | contig 13873 bp, 13 predicted proteins | sample Alteio_BWOrgCont_90_FD_152850 | JGI IMG/M metagenome (GOLD analysis project Ga0206814, IMG submission 152850) | Enriched cells from forest soil in Barre Woods Harvard Forest LTER site, Petersham, Massachusetts, United States -... | ecosystem: Environmental > Terrestrial > Soil > Temperate forest >...
TATCTCGAGCGCTGGGCTCCGTATGACACGACGGCCATCGACGATTTGCAGGAGGCTTTGGCGCACAAATCTTTCCGCCCCAACCAAGAATCTGACGAGCGCGTTTGGAAAAAACAGCTGCACCTCCTGGAAACGCGCCGCGCGCGTCTGGAGTGGGCTAACGGGAGTCGATTATTGGACAATGTGGGACTTGGGCGACAGGATTCCCCGCGTATCGAGGGATCTTTTGCTTTTAGGCGGAGAGGAGAAGGAGTATATTACGACCCATGAACGGTGAGAATAAAGATGCCAGCCTCTTCGAACCCCGCGAACCCCGGCCCAAGCGATGGATGGGTAAGGTAAGCTGGTACCTTCTCGTCCTGGGTTTTACCGCCATTCTGTTGGCCGGAGTGTGCTTTTTTTCTCTATCGCGACATGCCCTTGACCTACAGCGACTTCAGCATAAACACCAATGTATTGGGCAGATATCTGCTGGGCATCGGTCTGGTGTCTTATGTCTTGGGAAGAGCCATCCACTATACCCGTCGTCTTAGAGCCCGCAAGCAGCAGGATTTCTAGGCGGTTTTTTTAAGCAACTTCTTTCGTTTTGCTGCGGGGGATTTCTCCGGCCGCATCCTCCACTCCATCGCTGTTCTCTACGCCTTCGCTGTGGCCCTGCAGCATTCCGTTCAGGGGATAGCTGCTCTCTATGGTGTGCAAGGCGCCCTCGGGAGTGAGGCGGCTCGAATACAGGTGAAACCCTTCCACAGGAATGTCGAAAATCTTGAAGAGGGAATGCTGCACTTCGAAATCACCGAGATGACGCGCCGATCCGTTTTTAAGCCGGGCGAGCGTCACGTGGGGATGGAACTTCCGCCCCTCAGGAAGGATGCCCGCGCGCTTCAAGGTGTTTTCCAGTTTGCGGTTCAGGCGCGCCAAGGCATCGCTTGGAGCCACTCCGGCCCACAGGATTTCGGGATTTCCACGCAAGGGGAAATGGCCCACGTTCTTGAGATCGATATGAAAGGATTCCGCGCGCACGTCACGCAGAACATGGGCAACATCCTCGAAGACGGTCTCCTCTATATCCCCCAGGAAGCGGAGCGTCAAATGGTATTGATGGGCCGGAACCCAGACCGCATGGGGAAGACCGAAGGCGATTTCCTGCAGGCGGTTCGCTGTAGATTCGGGAAAATCGATGGCGATGAACGACCTAGGCATGGGGGGGAGTCTCCTGGGTTTCAAGGTGAATCCATTCCAGATAAGCCGGGTTGCCTCCGGCAAGGGGCAGGAATACCACGCAAGGGCAGGCATACGGATGCAGTTCCAGCACGCGGCGCTGCAGCGCTTCGCGGCGGTCGGATCTTGTCTTGGCGATGAGAACGGCTTCCTGGGAGTTCTCCAGCTTGCCTCCCCATGCATACCAGGATTCCATGTGGGGCAGGATGTTGACGCAGGCCGCCAGGCGTTCATCGACCAGAATTTTACCGATACGGCGGGCTTCTTCGACGCTGGGAGCGGTGATGTAAGCGAAAAAGGCGTCCATTTTGCAAACCCTTTAATATTCAATAGTTACAAAAAACTTCTAGGGTAAGTTGTTTCCGTTTGATGGCGCCCGGTTTGCCGGCCCTGAACTAAACGACGCACTATAGGGTTGCAGCCATTGGCGCAGCGCCTGTGAAAGTCGCTCCGCTCCTTCGCTATTGAGGTGCCCGTCATCTTTGAACCAAAAGGTTTCATCCAGCGGCCAATGATGTCCGCGGTTGAAATCGAGGTAGGGAACGTTTTGGGCCTTGACCAAACTGTCCAGGGCTTGGTAAACGGGAGAGTAATATCCTGAATCATCACGGTATTCAGGAGAGGTGAACAAGGCGATGAAGACATGTCGATTTCTCAGCCGGGTGATGAGATTTGCCAGCATTTGCACGTTTTTTTTGGGAAACCCGAATGCGGGTCTGAGGGCCGGTTAGGCTTTGTTGAAAGAGCTTCTCCGTGTTTGCCGAGTCTTCGGGTTCCCTTGGCAGAGGTTCGAATCCGTTAGAGGGTTCCTGACCCGTGCGCATGTCATGAAAATCCTGAAGCAGATAGGGAAGCTCGCCGTTAAAAGGATAGAGATCCGAAATAAATTTCAGACGATCGGTAAAAGGTCAGGTTGCGGCGGCTCTGTCCACCCAGTTCCCGGGACGCCAAAAGGTTCTGAGAAAGCGCCTGTCCATTAATGTATAGGCTTCCGCGGAGTCCTCCACGAAATCCTCGCGGCTTACATGCAGCAGCAGGGCTGGCGGAAGGCGCCCCTCTTCTTCCAGCAGACCCACCGCGCCGGTCATGAAGTAAATGTGCCGGCCATCATGGCCCAGGTTAAATGCCGGGTAGGGAAACTGGCTGGGATCCACGCCATGCGTGGCCCGGCTGTTGCCCAGAATGAGCAGGACAGGATGAACCTGACCGCTCAATACCCGCTGCAGACGTCCGCCGGCCCGCATCCCGGCGCGGTCGCGGGCTTGGAGATGCGAAAGCCAAGCTCCGATCCCGCGATCGGCCGCATAGACCAGCAAAAGCAGGCATCCCAGGAACACCGGTATGCGTTGCAGCGGAGAGAAAGGAGTGCGCGGCTTTATTTTTGCGTTCATCTGAGGAAGTCCGGAATCGTTCAAAGATCTTTTTAGAACTGGAAATAAATGAAGCGGCTTCCGCCCTCAACGCCGAAGAGGATCAGGGTGATTATCAAAAACGCGTTGATCAAAAGAGGGGCGAAGAACCCGCTTGCCCATCCGCTTATTCCGACAGGACGGGCGAAAAGTTTTTGAAAAGCCATGGAGAACCCGTTGCGGCGCAGCCAGAACAGATCCAATCCCACCAGCAGCAGCAGCGCCGGCAGGGCTTCCAAAAGCGCGACGCGATCGGTGAAGTGAAACTGGAGCAGCGATTCCGGTTTTATCAGGTGTGAAAGGATGGTGAAGGCGTCCTTCAGGCTGCCCGCCCGGAAAAAGATCCATCCCAGGCATACGACGTGAAAGGTGACGATGACTCCAACCAAACGAAACAGACGTCGCTTTAACGGCGACCGCCTGCAGGCCTCGAGCCATTTTTCCGGCAGGCGCAGCAGTTTTTCCAGGCAAAGCCAAAGCCCATGCAAAGCGCCCCAGAAAATGAAGGTCCAGGCAGCGCCGTGCCACAATCCGCCCAAGACCATGGTGACGAGGATGTTGCGGTAGGTTTTGGCCCGCCTATGGCGATTTCCCCCGAGGGGGATGTAGAGATAGTCCCGCAGCCACGTGGAAAGCGAGATGTGCCACCTGCGCCAAAAGCCGGTCAGGGAAACGGCGAAGTAGGGGGTTTGAAAATTCTCGCTCAGTTCGAAACCCATCATGCGCGCGGTGCCAAGCGCGATGTCCGTATACCCGGAGAAGTCGCAGTAGATCTGGAAGGCGAAGGCATAGGTGGCAAACAAGAGTGTCCCACCCGTGTAATCCGAGGGGGATGAGAAAATCCGCTGCACGGGAAGTGCTAGGGCGTTGGCGACGACCAGTTTTTTTCAAAGTCCGAACAGAGCCTGGGTCAGCCCCCCGAGAAACCGTTCCGCGTCCAGAGGCGCGCGGGGGCGGACAAATTGAGGAAGCAAATGGTTGGCGCGCTCAATCGGACCGGAGACCAGCAGGGGGAAGAAACACACGTAGAGGGCATAACGCAGGAATTTTTTTCAGGCAAAATACGGCCGACGTAAACGTCCACCATATAGCTGATGGAGTGGAAGGTGTAGAAGGAGATGCCGAGCGGAAGGATGACCTGCAAGACCGGAAGCCGCGCGGGGATTCCCGTCAGATGCGACAGGGAGTTGAAAACGTTTTCCGTGAAGAAGGAGTATTTGAAGAAAAAGAGCACGGACAGGTTCATTCCCACACTGGCCGTGAGCAGCATCCGACGCGAGGCCTTGGAGCGCAGGTTCGCCAGTCCGTGGCCCGCCCAGAAATCGATGGCCGTCGTCAGGATGAGGAGAATCAGGAAGGGAGGCTTCCACCAGGCGTAGAAAAACCAGCTTCCGGCAAGCAGAAAGAACAGGCGAAAATCGGAACGCAGAACCAGAAAGACGGGAAGAAATGCCGCGAAGAACAGCAAAAATTCAATGGAGGCAAAATTCATGAGGCTGCCGGGAAGATAAAAACGCGCGAGCAAGAGATATCTTTTGCTTTGACTCCTAGTATCCCAAGGAATATCGAGCAAGGAAGGTCGATGGCCGCTTCAAAAAAGTCTCGTGAAAAACCCCTGGTCGGCGTGATCATGGGAAGCAAGTCCGATTGGGAAACCCTGCGCGAAGGCGTGGCGCTTTTGCGCGAGCTGGGTGTGCCTTGCGAGGCCAAAATTGTTTCGGCGCACCGCACTCCCAAGCTTATGGTGGACTATGCGCAATCCGCGGCGGCCCGCGGATTGGAGGTGCTCATAGCGGGCGCGGGCGGCGCGGCGCACCTGCCGGGCATGACGGCGTCTTTGACTCCGCTGCCGGTCATAGGCGTGCCGGTGGCTTCCAAACAGCTCAAGGGACTGGACTCCCTGCTCTCCATCGTCCAGATGCCGGCGGGAATTCCGGTTGCCACCGTGGCCATCGGCAACTCCCGCAACGCGGCACTCCTTGCCGTGCGCATCCTGGGGGTAAAGATTCCCAAATACCGAAAGGCCATCGTGGACTATATGGCGCGACAGGAGCGTGAAGTCCGCTCACATCGCCTGGAAGAGAATTAATGGCCATCTTACCGGGCGCCACCTTGGGCATTCTGGGGGGTGGCCAGCTGGGACGCATGTTTGCCATGGCGGCCAAACGCATGGGCTACCGCGTGGTGGTGCTGGACCCTTCCGAGGATTCGCCTTGCGGCCAGATCGCGGATTACGTCCTTCAGGCTTCCTATACGGATGAAAAAGCGCTTGGCGAATTGGCAGCCCTCAGCGACGTCTTGACCTACGAATTCGAGAACGTCGACGCGGCGGCGGTGGAGTTTTTGGAAAGTCTAGGCAAACCCGTTCATCCCTCCAGTCGAGTATTACGCATTACGCAAGATCGAATCCTGGAAAAGACCTTCGCCCGGAATAGGGGAATCCCCGTCACGGCGTTCGCCCCAGTTGGCACGGTATCTGAACTGGAAAGCGCCATGCTAAAGGTGGGTTTCCCGGCCTATCTAAAAACCTCCCGGGGCGGATATGACGGCAAGGGGCAGGTCCGCATCGAGAATGCGGAAGAGGGGCGCAAAGCCTTTGCGGAATTTTCCGGCAGGGACTTAATTCTGGAGCGCCGGGTTCCGTTCGAGAAGGAAATGAGCATAGTAGCGAGCCGGGCCGATGGGGGTGCCTTTGTTGCCTATCCGCCTTCGGAAAACATCCATGTGCGCAACATCCTCGACATTTCGATTTATCCTGCGCGCGTTGCGGAAACTACGCTGGACGCGGCCCGGAAAATTGCGCGCGCAGTGGCCGAAGGGCTCGGCATCGTCGGAACCTTTTGCGTGGAGCTTTTCGTGCTCGCGGACGGTTCTCTACTGCTCAACGAAATAGCTCCCCGGCCTCACAATTCCGGGCACGCCACAATAGACGCCTGTCTTTGCTCCCAATTTGAACAGCAGGTCCGCGCGGTGTGCGGTTTGCCCCTGGGCTCCACGGAGCTACTCCGCTGCGCGGCCATGATCAATCTTGTGGGAACCGGCGAAGGCGACAGGCTGCTGGGTTTGGAGGAACTGCTTCGCCATCCCGATGTGGCCCTGCACCTTTACGGGAAAATGCGGGCACCCCGGGGCCGTAAGATGGGGCATTTCACGGTGCTGGCAGACGCCGCGGATGCGGCGGAACGGCGGGCGAGGGAGTTGCAGAAAATCCTGCAATGGGTCTAGCTCAAACGCAGCTGACTCTGGTTACAAGATTCAGGATCTATAACGGAAGAGAGTCTCGTGAGGGATAAGGAAACCGTGGCGCCGGACGGCACGGCCGTGCGTGTCGCTTTGTGGCGGGCTCTGCACCTTGAGGTCGATGCGCCGCCGCATGTGCTCGAAGACAAAATCGGTCTTCGCTTGGTTTCACCGGACGAAGGCTGGCGTCAGCGTCCGGACATGAACCCGCAGTTCACGGGCCCCTTCCGGGCATCCATCATTGCACGTGCGCGCTTCATCGAGGATTTGGCTGCGGAGCGGGCTGGCTACGGCGTCGGTCAGTATGTCATCCTCGGCGCGGGTCTGGACACTTTCGCCCAGCGCAGACCCAAAGCGGCCTCCAGGCTGAAAGTGTTTGAGGTGGATCCGCCCGGTCCTCAGCTCTGGAAGCGGCAGCGCCTTATCGAACTCGGTTATGGCATTCCTGAATGGCTGCGGCTCGTTCCAGTGGACTTCGAGGGCGGTAATGCGTGGTGGGAACGGTTAGTGGAAGCCGGTTTCGATGCCGGTCAACCGGCGGTCGTGGCCTCCATGGGTGTCAGTATGTATCTCACCAAGGACGCTATTGCGGCCACGCTACGCCAAGTCGCGGCGCTTGCTCCGGGCTCCACGTTCGCCATGACCTTCCTCATGCCGTTGGAATTTGCGGATCCCGAAGTGCGTCCAGGACTTGAGCGGGCGGAGCAGGGCGCGCGAGCAAGCGGGACGCCTTTTATCAGCTTCTTCACGCCGTCCGAGATGCTGGCTTTGGCTCGTGAAGCCGGCTTTAGAGAAGTGCAGCACGTATCGTCAGCCACTCTTGCTCAGCGCTACTTCGCAGGCAGGGCGGACGGCCTTCGCCCGCCAAACAATGCGGAGGAGCTGCTGGTGGCAAACACGTAGCTCTTCGGGTTTCGGGAGATGGGGGAGGCCTGGGAATCCGGCCGCCTGTCGGCGGCGGCACTGGGCCGTGAGTTTGAAATTCAAATGAAGACATAGAGCCAATTCTTGCCTACCTAAGGCTCTTTTTTTGATAAGTGAAAAAATGCAGGGAAACAAACTCTTTGCAAGGACGCATCTCTGGAGGGATGCGGGACATTTTTCTGGGACCTTCAGGAAGTTTCCAAAAAAACCAATCAACCCCCGGAAAACGCAGCTTTGTTATGGGACGTTTGGACAATGGATTGTATTTAAAAGGATACAAGCAAGGAGGATGGTATGAAAAAGTTATTTTGTGGTTTAGCATTGATGGGGCTGGCGGTAGGAGCCGCATCGGCCGATGACAGCAATTTCGGGTTGGGTTTCATGCTTGGGAATCCTTCCGCCCTTTCGGCCAGAATCGCGACCAGCGGCACGAATGCCGTGGACCTACTGCTCGGCTACGATTTGTATGCCCCTGAGCAGGATGGAGTCCTTTATCTGGGCGGTGACTATTTGTGGTATAACTACAGCCTTATTCCGGTGTCCAGGGGGCGGCTGCCGGTTTACTATGGGCCGGGTATCCAGGCCACGATTTCCTCCGAGCACGCCAGTGTTGGCATTCGCGGTGTGCTTGGGCTGGAGTATCAATTCGCCAATGCACCCTTCGATCTCTTTCTGGAAGTCGGTCCGGGAATTAACGTTATTCCCAACACCGATCCCAATGTTTCGGCAGGCTTCGGGGCGCGTTACTTTTTTTAAGTGGTTTAAGTGCCGGGAATTAAAAAGGGTGGAGCCTGTGGCCCACCCTTTTTAAGGATCTCGTTTTCTTTGGGATTGGGTTATTCTTCGACTCCCGTGATGCTAATGTGCGTTTGGCGCACGAACACGTTGTTTAAAGTGACCGTGCAAACCTCAGTTCCTGTTCCGGTGAAGTCAAACACGATTTGGTAGTTGCCCCGCAGCATGATAATGCTTCCCACAGGATACCCGAATCCCACGAAGGAAACCCAGGTCCTCGTCACGTCGAAGGAAATGCTCTTGAATTCCACGCCGTTAAAGGTGCCGACGATAGTGCCGCTCCATTGGTAGGTCGTCGTTCCATTCTGGCGCACCAAAGTGGTGTGAAAACTGAGGTTTATTTCCTTGCCGAGGCTGCTGTTGATCTGGGTCACCATCCTGTCGTGTGTGATGGAGTCGGCATGGCCCGGATGGAAGAGGCTTAAAAGGATCCCGCTGGAATCGAGCCAAATCGAATCCGTGCGCTGGCGTTCGAAACCCACCGAGCTGGTGAATTGGGATGTGCGCACGAAACATTGGCAGGTGTCGTCATAATGCCGCGGAACGATGATGAGTTCTGCCGTGACCGTGTCGGTGTCAAAGGCGACGGCGGCTGTTTTGGAAATGCCGCCGGCGGTCGAATCGTTGAGAACGGCGCCCATGTTGTTGGCTTCCTGCGAGAGAACGACGTTTCCGCCGTCGGTAGTGGGGTCGGTGGCGCTTGCTGTTGGGGATGAATTGCAGCTGGTAAGAATGAAACCGGTCAACATTCCCAATGCGGCGAATTTAAGGGTTTTAGAAGTTCGGATTTCCATGACATTCTCCTCGTTGAGTTTGAAGGATTATTTCCTGGCCTTCCTATGAGGTCATCCACAATGTATAGGCGCGAAGCTGCGGAAAACAAGATTTTTTCAGCGTTCAATAACGCCCCCTGCCATGGACAATCGAGAGTTACTTGCTGTTACTGTCTTGATACAAAATGAATAATGCTTTTTGAAAAATGATAGACGTGATGAACAAAAAATATGGGACAATTATATGAAGAAAGGATGGGTTTTGTTTTCCACAAAAAATGTTACTCGCAACAAAAAAAACGGTATACTATCGGAGAGAAACCTTCATACGGAAAGGATGGTTTAAATGAATCCGATGAACTTCCCCTTGCATCTTCGCCTTCTAGTCCCTCTTCTGATGCTCTTGCCTCAAGCCGTGAAATCCCAGGACACCTTGCAACAGCCTCCCGCCCCCAGTGAATATGGAAGCATCCCTATGTCCCAGGTGATGGAGCCCACGCTCAATCCCTACGGGACCGCGGGGATGTCCAACGTGGTCTCCGCCGAACCGCTGGGAGAGGGCCGTTTGAGCATGGAGTTGCGGGGAAATTTTTATCAGCAGGAGGAGGCGTTTAACGGCACCCCGCTGCTCAACGCCCAAATCACCACCGCCACGTTTGGCGCTGCCTTAGGGTTCAATCCCTATATCGACGGATTCGTCGGTCTAGGCGGCTATAATATCCGCGGAAACGGAGGGGGCAACGGCTCCGGCGCCGGGTCCACTTTTCTGGGAGCCCAGGGAAGCCTTCCGCTTCCAGAGGACATTCCCCTGCGACTCGGTTTGCAGGTCGCAAGCGTGTTCGGAACGGCGGGCAGCCAAATCAACACCATGACCACCACTTCGGGAGATCTTGGAGCCTACGGCTACAATTATTTTGAGACGCGCACTTCCACCGACTTGTCCGCGAAACTGCTGCAGTCTCTCGTCTTCGGTGGTCCGGATATGGGAGTCAAGTTCCACTTAAACGAAGGGATCGTTTCCTCCTTCCAGACGGACAAGGGGGTTCTGCTCGTTACCGGAGCGGGAATGCAATTCATCGTCATGCCGCCGCTGGTGCTCGGCGTGGAAATAAACGATCGGACTTTTCTGCAGAAGCCCGTCCTCACCGATCCCCTCTGGGTCACTCCTTCCGTGGTTTTCCGCACTCCGGCGCACTTGAATGTCGAACTGGGCGCAGACTTCTCCCTTACGGAAAACAGGGCGGACGGTTCCCGGACCCTGGAGCCTTGGAGGGCCTTCGGCGCTTTGAGTTTCTCCTATGACACCCAGGCTGATAAGAGGCGCATGGAGGCCGAGCAGGCGCGCCGGGATTCCCTCGAGAGGATAGAGCTTGCGAACAAGGCCAGAGAAGCTCAGCTCGCGAAGGATAGCGCCGAGGCTGCGGACGCCGCGATGGCGGCCCGTCAAAAAGCCGCCAACGATTCCTTGGCGGCCAAGGCGCACGCGGACTCTCTGGCCCTTCTGGCCAGCCAGCAGAATCTGCAGGCCACCCAGCAGAACCTGGCGGCGGAAATATCCAAGCGCACCGACGCGGAAAAACAGTTGCTGAGCACGGGACTGCTCTTGCTGGATGCCGTATACTTCCAAACCGGCAAGACGGATATTTCCATCAATTCCAAACCCTACCTGAACATCATCGCTAAGATGCTGACCAAATACCCGAAGCTTCAAATTGAAGTGGCCGGCCATACGGACAACGTGGGCGGCTATGACTACAACATGGGGCTGAGCCAGGGAAGAGCCGAGGCGGTGATGACCTATATGATCACAGTGGCTCCCGAACTCAACGGCCGTTTGACGGCCAAAGGCTACGGATATACCGAGCCCAAGGCTCCCAACACCACTGCGGACGGCCGCAAACTCAATCGCCGCACGGAGCTGCAAGTGACCAATAAAGATGCCCTAAAGGAATACAATCCTTAACGGGTCCTTTTAAATCAGGAGAGTGACGGCGACTCTTAGAAACACGCCGGAAACATTATCCCGCTTCGGAAATTCCGGGGCGGGATTTTTTTATGGAACAGAACGTCGTGAAATAAAGGGTTACGATAACGGTTACGAGTTGGTAACAATTGGTTACCAAAAACATTTCACTATATGTTTTCTATTGAACGTCTTAACATTATCATTAAAATTATGAGAGCCTCGATTAGGACCCGTTGCGCGAACATAGCGGCCTAATCTTATGACGGGGATCTCTTTATCCCTTAGGATTATTTCTTAAGTGGGTGAGGGGTCCCCGTTCCCCTTTGCTTCTTTCGAGACGGTGAATCCGCCGGACATGGCAAAGTAAACCCGGGGAAATCCGCGTGTGTCAGTATTCTAATTGGAATTTCTTTATTGGATAAACGGATAATTATTCGAGATAATTTATGCTCAAATAGTGTTACCCGTTTATTTTAAATCAAAAGGCCAACACGGTTCACAGCCTGCTTTTCGCCCGGAAAAAGGAAGAGATCTCCCGTGATAGAATTCTCAAAGGGCCAAAAAATGAAGCCGCTCCCCGTTGCGTCCGGGTCGCGATTGAGTCGACTTTTCCACAAAATTGTGGATGAACTGTTCACAGCGGAAGAAATAAAACAGAAATCCATTCCCGGGGAAATTTTCAGCGCCGATCATTTGGAAGAATACGCCGAAAATCTGGCATCGTCGCAGCGGATTCTTTCCGGCCGCAAGCGCGGCTATCCCTTGCTCCGAAGGGTGGGGGACAACGGGAAAGCGTTACGTATCGCTTACCGTTCGATCGCCTTGGCCATTCAGCAGGAAAAAGCCATCTCTCCGGCAGCGGAATGGTTGGTGGACAATTTCCATGTGGTGGCGGAGCAATTGCGCGATATCCGCGATTACCTGCCCCCGGCTTTCTATCGCGATTTACCCAAGTTGGACAGCGGTGATTTCCGCGGTTTTCCGAGGGTCTACTCGCTGGCCTGGGAATACGCCGCTCATACCGACAGCCGCATCGATCCGGACACCTTGCGCCGGTTCATACGCGCTTATCAGCGAAAGCAGCCTTTGACCACCGGAGAGCTTTGGGCTCTCTCCGTGACGCTGCGGGTTGCCTTGATTGAGAATTTGCGGATTTTGGTCGATTGGGTGATCCACAGCCGGGAAGCCCGCGTTCAGGCGGACTGGGTGGCGGACGAATTGCTCGGACTCCGAAAGTCCGGAACAGAAGGGGAATTCAACAAATCCAAGCGCGCGCCGCAAGCGGCCGCATCGGACTGGAAGGCCTTCGGTGATTCTCCTTTTTTTTCCGCCTTCGCCGTGCAGCTTTTCCAACGCCTTCACGAACAGGACGCGGCGGGAATGCCAGCCCTCCTTTGGCTGGAGGATCAGTTAAGCCGCCGCGAGATTTCCTCGCAGGAAATAGTCCGGCAGGAACACCAAAGGCAGGCCTCCCTGAACGTCTCGGTGCGCAACATCATCACCAGCATGCGACTCATCTTCGAACTGGATTGGAAGGTCTTCTTCGAGGAAGTCAGTCTGTTGGAGGAGCTCTTTCGAACCTCTCCGGGCTATGCGGCGATGGATTTTTCTTCCCGGGATCTCTACCGCCACGCCGTGGAGGATTTGGCCAAAGGCTCGGATCGGCAGGAATTGGAAGTCGCGAGGCTTGCGCTTCGGGCGGCGACGGCCGACTCCGCCGCACTGGATCCCGGTTACTTCCTAATCGGAACCGGGCGCGTCAAGTTCGAGAAAAGCCTCGGCTACCAGTCTCCCCCCATAAAAGGGATCGGCAGGCTTTTATTGTCCAAAGCCTTCCTGACCTATCCCTTCGCGCTCCTGGGCCTTACGGGAGTTTTCGTCCTGATGGCTCTGTACGTGCTGCTTCGATTCGACACCCATCCGCTCGTCGCAATCCTTTTGTGCTTGCTTGCTGCCACTCCCTTGTCGGAAGGCGCGGCGGCTTGGGTCAACCGGGTCGTGACCGCGCTCTATCCGCCGCATATCCTTCCCAGGCTCGAATTGCTTCAGGGCATTCCGCCGGAACTTCGCACGGTGGTGGTCATCCCCGCCATGCTGCACACGGAACAGAACATTCATGAACTGGTGGAGCGCCTCGAGGTGCATTATCTGGCAAACCCCGAGGGGGATATTCTTTTCGCGTTGCTTTCGGACTGGGCCGATGCGCCGCAGGAAGAAATGCCGGGCGACAAGCCTTTGCTGGAAGTGGCTTTGGAAGGGGTGGCGGAATTGAACGCCCGCCACGCTCCCTTGTCCGACGGCAGCGCGCGTTTTTTGCTTTTTCACCGACGCCGCGTCTGGAATTCTGCCGAAGGAAAGTGGATGGGATGGGAGCGCAAGCGCGGGAAACTGCAGGAGTTGAACCGCCTCCTCCGCGGGGCGAATGACACCACCTTCCTATTGCCCGGCGGAGGCGCCGCCGGGATACATCGCGCCGTCCGATACGTCATCACGCTCGACAGCGACACCCGTCTGCCCAAAGGCGCGGCGGTGCGCATGGTGGGTGCGGCGGCTCATCCGTTAAACCGCGCGCATTTTGACCCGACAGCGGGGAGGGTCACCGCAGGATTCGGAATCCTGCAGCCGCGTGTCATGCCCAACCTGCCCGTGCTTCAGGAGCGCACGCTCTACCATTGGATCGTTTCCGGTCCTTGCGGGATCGATCCATACGCAGGGGCGGTGTCGGACGTCTATCAGGATCTTTTCGAGGAAGGATCTTACAGCGGCAAGGGTATTTACGATTTGGACGCTTTCTCAGCCTCCCTGCAAGGACGCATTCCGGAAAATACGCTGCTCAGTCACGACTTATTTGAAGGCTGCTTCGCGCGAGCGGGCCTCATCACGGACGTGGAAGTCATGGAGGATTTCCCCTCCCATTATCTGGTTGCCGCGGGCAGAGACCATCGTTGGGTTCGGGGGGATTGGCAACTCCTTCCTTGGATCCTCGGCAGCCGCTCTCGAGGCGTGCCCTGGCTCGGCCGATGGAAAATGCTGGATAATCTGCGCCGCAGTCTGGTTTCGCCCGGCGCCTTTCTCGCTTTGACGGCGGGCTGGCTTTTGCCCACGGTGCCGGTTCTGACCTGGACCTTGCTCATGCTTTTGGCGCTGGCGCTTCCCTTTGCGCCGGCTTTGCTGGAAGACTTCGTGCCTCCACGCAAAGGCATCGCCAAACGCAGCTATTTCCGCGAGAGAGGCACCGATCTCCTGCAGGCCTGTTCGTACTTCTTGTTAAGACTGACACTGTTGGCGCATCAAACCTGGCTTATGACCGACGCCATTTTCAAAACTTTGGCCCGGGTTTATGTGACTCATCGCCATCTGCTCGAATGGACGTCCACGGCCCAAGCCAAGGTCGAGTCGCGGAGCGGGCTTGGGGTTTTCTACCGCGGCATGATGGCCGCGCCTCTTTTGGCGGGGGTCCTTGCCGTCTTCGTCTTCCCGCTGGGATCGCCGATGGCGAAATTCCTTTCCGTTCCCCTTTTAATTTTGTGGGCGCTGTCCCCTCTGCT
>Ga0206814_10270_pt1 | contig 13835 bp, 17 predicted proteins | sample Alteio_BWOrgCont_90_FD_152850 | JGI IMG/M metagenome (GOLD analysis project Ga0206814, IMG submission 152850) | Enriched cells from forest soil in Barre Woods Harvard Forest LTER site, Petersham, Massachusetts, United States -... | ecosystem: Environmental > Terrestrial > Soil > Temperate forest >...
ACGAATATTCAGCCAGATACTCAATATTGGATAATCAGTTCTACATCCCAACTATCGAAGCACTTGCTGCTCAGTCCAGCAAAAACCACCAAGGCCGTGGCGAAGAACAGCTAAGTCCCGATGAAGCCAAACGCGTAATTGAAATTTTACAGGGGGATTCTGACCAATGCTATAAGCATTACCAGGAATTAATGAACCAGAATTCTGAAGGCCAGATCATCAACCAAAACCGCAAAGGCATCGCCCGGGAACTCGCGCGTATGAACCTGCCTATTAATATTTATACCCAGTGGTACTGGAAAATCGATCTGCATAACCTAATGAATTTCTTAGCACTCAGGTCTGATGCCCACGCCCAGTTTGAAATCAGAATTTTTGCCGAAAAAATGCTGGATATTCTTAAAGCCTGGGTACCAATTACCTATCAAGCCTTCATGAATTACCGGGTAGAAGCCATCCACCTTTCCGGTCAGGGCAAAAAAGTGATCAAACGCATGTTAAAGGGCGAACAGGTCACTCAGGAGAATTCTGGCCTGAATAAACGTGAGTGGGAAGAACTGAGTTTATCACTTGAAAGGTTGTAAAACATGGGAGTTGTTCAACCAAATTTTTAGACAATTCTCCGAGCCCCCATTCCACTTCCTGCCATACTTATTTCATCTATTATTGTTGGTATAACTATCCATGAGTCTTTCTTACTTTTACTTGCTATATTAAATGTATTTTTACTATCCGAGCTCTTAGCACTTCTAGCATCTATCTCGTTTGCTAAGTCTTTTTCACCCCAATACCTTAAAAGTGGCAATAAATTCATAGTCTTATTAGACTCTTCTTGCGGCAAAGCCACATCTAGCGGAAAGTTATGTACGTATACTAATTCTTTCACTGTCTCAGGAAGCCTTTTTTGAGAATGTGCACTCTCTATGTCTAAAAGAATATTTTCTAGCATATTGTGTAAGCCAGCCTGTGCTTTCAAACATAAATAGTCGTCTTTTTTCTTTGAACCAATCTCATATGCATATTTATATAATTTAATTGCCATATCATAATCATGCCTTACACCATTACCATTTATATAAAACTGCGCCAAATTACACACTGCATACGGATTATTATTTATCGCTTCTTTACTAAGCAACATAAAGGCCTCAGCGCTAAAACCTTTTTCGTTGAGTTCTACTGCCAACTCATCTATTGCATCAGCGCAATCATGTTCTTGAGCAGCTTTTTCTAGCCACATCAATGATTGATCATCATCCTTGATGCCTCCAATGCCATATTTTAAACAGTAGCTATAATTAGCCATTGCCTGTGGATTACCTTGATTAGATTGCTCACTAAGCGCAGAAATAAATTCCGTTAGTTCTGGCATCTTTATCTGATCAAAATATTCAAGACATATTTGTGCATCTGAACTATTCTTCCTTGCTTGTAAGAAGCATATTGGTAAAGATATAGTATTAGTTGTTTTATCTTGCTTAGTTTCTTGAAGTGATGGATCAATATCAGAATTCAAACTATCTGAAGTTTTATATCTTGTATTCAATTTATTATCTTGATTTTCGTCACTTGAACCAGAAGAACGTTTGAGTTTTATTTCAAGGTTTCTCTGTAACAATTCACTTGCAAAATCCTTGTATCCCAATTCTGTTAAGAGTGTTATTAAAGATACTTTTCTTTCAAGAAAGAATGGCAGTTGGGCTGTAAAATTAAACTTTACTAACTCATCTACTTTTTTTGTAATTTCTTCTATACCACTACATGCCAGCAAGCCATCCCTTATCTTTCCAGACATTTCTGCTAATTTATCTTCGCCTTCTTTTCCAGCATTTTGGTAGTATTTTATAGCTTGACCATAGTTCTTTCTTATACCTGCTCCATTTAGATAATACTCTGCACAACTAACCATAGCAGATAGATTACTATGCCAATTAGATGCTAGACTAAACCACATAAAGGCCTCAGCCTCAAAACCATATTTAGAAAGATATGTACCTAAAGAATACATTGCTTTAGGGTCATTATGCGGCTCATTAGCAAGTTCATCACACAAAATTAATGTGGTATCAATTGCACCAATATCGTACAGTTGCCTAGCCACTTGATACTTTTCATTTATACCAACTTTTCCTGCTGCTTTTTTGTCTAAAACAAATGCCAGCTCTTTATCTACGGTACTGCCCATACCATATTTCAAACAGTAACTATAGTTAAACATTATTCTAGGATTATCACTAGACTCAGCGTTACATTTTAACTGATTAATAAATAATTTGAATTTTTCTGAATCTACACATTCCCTAATTTTATAAATTTCTGCTATTGCGCAAAAATCTCCTTTTAGAGCTTTTTCAAATAACGAATCGATATTTTGTAGAGTATTAATTCGTGACTCTTCTGATTTAACTTCAGCCATTTTATTATCTCTTTCATCAATCAATTTTTTTAAGACTATAACTCCTAATTTATGTGATTACCCTGCTAATTTCTGTCAGTATTGCTACCCCATTTAAACTGTATAGATATTGTCATTGCACTTGACGGCAGCTTGTCTAACACCCCCCACTAAAGTATGTTGGCATGGCCTCATACAAGTTGATGGAGTGGTGGATGGTTTATACACATCTCCATTTAATGTTTTAAGATTCGGGGCTCTAGCTAAAATTTGTGCTAATATATCTCCAGATATGTTACTCCTTCGTAAATTTAATAGTTTAAAATCAGAAAATATATCTATAGCTGCAAGTGACGCTGTACATAGTGCGACCGATAAAAATTGGGGGGATATTTTGATTGCATATTGTATTTATTCTACAATCTCTCTGCCGGCAAAGAAGAATGCGATTTCCCGTTCTGCTGCTGCTACGCTATCTGAGCCATGAACAGAATTTTCGCCTACGCTTTTAGCAAATTCTTTGCGTATAGTTCCTGGTAGTGCATTGGCTGGATTAGTTGCGCCCATAACTTGACGGTATTTATCTATAGCATTCTCACCTTGCAATACTTGCACAATAACTGGCGCTGATACCATAAACTCAACCAGCTCGTCAAAAAAGCCTTTACCTTCATGCTCATGGTAAAAAATTTTGGCCTCACGACGGCTTAGATAGATTTTTTTCTGGGCAACAATACTAAGTCCCGCTTCCTCAATAACTGCATTAATTTTACCAGTAATATTTCTTTTAACCGCATCTGGTTTTATTATTGAAAGCGTACGTTGTATTGTCATTATATTGCCCTTACTTTTTTGTAATTAAACTGTGAATCGTTATATATATGATTATTTAAAATGCAAGAATTTGTTCTTTTTAACTTTATTTCTAAAGAAAATGCCCTAGAAGAAAAAGCAAAGTGGTAAAGATATAGTAATCTTGAATAATTATAAAAATTTTATAATTTGTAATATTAGTTTAATAATCAGGCGCTATAAGATAAAGAATATTGATTTCCTAATTTTATCTTAAGGGGTTTTATGTCATCTGTTGTAAGCACACTACTAAAAGCAAGAGCTGGATTCCCAGCAAGAATGACTCCTTTAACAAGACTATCTGGATTAAGTATTCAGCCATTAAGGCCTACCATAATAGGTCGTAGTTATGTAGATTGGTCAAATCCAGATCTTAGAGAACAAATTATAGGTTCTGCTTGGAATAAATTTCAGACTCAAGAGAAAGCTGAGCATAAAAAAAGAAAAATGGCTGCAAAAAATTATGAGATAAACAGGAATTTATGTGATGCAATAAAGGATGGTTCATTAGAGAAAGTAAATAAGGTTTTAGAAGATAATAAAGATTATTTGAAATCGGAAGACTCTAAGAGCCTAAAAACAACTAATGAATATTTTGATGTTGGATTTGATGTTGGGTTGCCATTTCTTTATACTATTCAAAAGGGTAACATAGAAGTTGCTAAAGCATTACTTAAAGCAGGATTTCAATTACCAGAGTTAGAGAGGAATGCAGATAGAAGAAATTCTCTAGAACGAGACGCTACTATTGAAGATATGTGTATTAAATACTCTAAAAATCCTGCTCAAACTGAGAGGGTACTAGGTTTCTTAAAACTTGTAGAAAAAGAATTAAAAGAAACACAAGCTCAAAAATGCCCATTAATTGATAGTCATACTAAGTGGCAAGATATAGTGAAAGCTGAAGCTATTAATGGGGGAATAATAAAACGCTAATAAAGAAAATTTCTGTAAGGTAGCACAATACAACTGTTTTGAAGGTCTATTTTAGGAACTCACCTAGTTTCTTATCTTGATCTGCAAATTCCGCCATACGATTATCAGTATAAATTTCGATAGGTTCTACTCAACCTAAATAATCCCTCAGTGTTGCCACTAAAACCTCATCAGCTGGTGGCATGGGATAATTATTTATATCGCCGATTTTAATCCATTTTAGCTGCTGGCCTTCTAACCCTTGTGGTGTGCCTTCCCAATTACGGCAAGCAAATAACAACAAGACCAAATGAAAATCCTCATAGCGGTAGGATGAAAAATTAAGCGGTAATTGACAACCCGTACAGATTTTAATTCCCAGCTCTTCTTGAATTTCGCGTGCCAGGGCGATTTGTGGGGCCTCGTCAGTATTAACCTTACCGCCAGGAAACTCCCATAATCCATCCATATTTTTACCTTTTGGCCGCTGGGCTATGAGTATACGGTTATCAGAATCAAGTAATGCTACAGCTACTACCAAGAGGTTTTTCGCATTATTCTGCATTTTTAAATCCTGTCCACTGGGTTTACAACAATTTGCCTCTACTGACATTAAAATAAATCTCCTTGTTCTGGAACAACTGGCCTAGTTTTTCTAGTTACTTTAGCTGCACCTGCAGCAACTACTTCTTTTTCACCATCAAAAAACTCAAGTGTTAGTGGTTTACCCGGCTCTACACTACCTGCCGAACTAACTACCCGTCCGGTTTTGTTTTTGGCAATAACAAAACCTCTTTGCAATATTTTTTTATAATGGAAACTATCAAGTAGCCTGGCTTGAAATTCTACAATACTATGTTTGTTATCAATAAACAAACCTACAGCACGGCTTAACCTCTGGTTTAAACCAGTTAGTTTAATCTGGTTAAGTTCTATTAATGCAGCTGGGTGTTTTAATAAGGAAAATATCTTAGCTAATCTGTGGGTTTTCGCCTCTAATAAATTAGGTAAGCTCATAACTAATCTGGCAGTGGCATTATCCAGCCTTTGTTGTTTTTCTTCAATAATCTGGTTAGGTTTAGGTAATCCTCTAGCCAGACCAGATAAAATTTGCTTTTTACCTTCCAGGTAGCGCCAGGTAACTTCATGCAATCTTGCACCAAGTTGCTCAGTATATAACCTAAGCTCTGACCTGACGGGCACTGCCTTCTCAGCAGCAGCGGTTGGTGTTGGCGCGCGCAGATCTGCCACATAATCAATCAATGTAGTATCGGTTTCATGGCCAACAGCTGATATAATAGGAATAACAGATGCCGCCACCGCTCTGACAACAATTTCTTCATTAAACGGCCATAAATCTTCAATAGAACCGCCACCCCGGGCAACAATTATTACATCTGGTCTTGGGTAATTGCCTTGTGGAAATTGGTTAAATCCAGCAATAGCATGGGCAACTTCGCCAGCAGCTTTCTCTCCCTGTACTGCTACCGGCCATAATAATACCTTAACTGGGAAACGCTCTTCCAACCTATGTAGGATATCTTTTATCACCGCTCCCGTTGGAGAGGTTATAATCCCCACTACTTCAGGCAAAAATGGTATAGGTTTTTTATGTCTGACATCAAATAACCCTTCGGCTGCAAGCACCTGTTTTCTTTTTTCCAGTAGCGCCATTAATGCGCCTAACCCGCCCAACTCAACAGATTCTATTATCATTTGATATTTTGATTGGCCTGGATATGTGGTAATCCGACCAGAACATAATACTTCCAAACCATCTTCCAGATTTACTAGGATCTTAGAGGCTACTGCCCGCCAGCAAACCACAGCCAGCACAGAATTTTCATCTTTCAAATTAAAATAGATATGTCCTGAAGAATGTTTTTTAAGGCCAGAAATTTCTCCTCGCACCCGTACATATTCAAAGCCATCTTCCACCTGTTTTTTTATTGAGTTAGAAATTTCACTAACAGTATATTCCGGAAGATTGCGCAGTAATTCTAAGCTATCTGGCATTTTAATTGATCTTTCCTAGTATTTGTCTATTTTCATACAACATCAAACATCCAAATACAAATGAAAGGTACTTATGAACCTGCTTTTAATCGGCTCAGGCGGCAGAGAACATGCAATGCTTTGGGCAATTGCAAAATCACCTTTAATTGACAAAATTTTTGTACATCCAGGCAACGCTGGTATGGTTACCTTGGCAAATATAGTAACCACCGATCTTTCCAGCCATGAAAAAGTCATTGATTTTTGTCATAAGCAAAATATTGAACTGGTAGTAATTGGCCCAGAAGCGCCATTAGTTGAAGGTCTAGTAGATGACCTTGATAAAGCAGGAATTAAGGCTTTTGGCCCATCCAAAAAGGCAGCCCAATTAGAAAGCTCAAAAGAATTTACTAAACTTATTTGTGATAAATATAATATTGCCACCGCTGCTTATGCAGCTTTTTCTGATAGCAGCAAAGCCAAGGAATATTTAAAACAGACTGGTTTCCCTATTGTTATCAAAGCCGATGGACTGGCTGCCGGCAAAGGCGTTGTTATAGCTCAGAACCTACAGGAAGCTACAGACGCTATTGATGATATGATGGTTAATAAAAAATTTGGTCATGCCGGTGATTTAGTAGTAATTGAAGAATTTTTAGATGGCGAAGAACTTAGCTTCTTTGCCATAGCTGATGGCAAAAATGTTATTCCTTTTGGCTCCGCCCAGGACCATAAACGCGTTGGCGACGGCGATACCGGTCCAAACACCGGCGGTATGGGAACATATTCACCAGCACCGGTTCTAACTCCTTCATTACACAGCCAAATTATGCAAGATATCATTAAACCGGTTATTGACGGCATGCAGCAAGAATCCATACCATATCGTGGCATATTATTTGCCGGCTTAATGATTACCAAAGACGGCCCTAAATTACTTGAGATCAATACCAGATTTGGCGACCCGGAAACCCAGGTATTAATGGCCAGGCTGGAATCAGACCTGGTACAATTAATGCTGGATGCCGTAGATGGCAAATTGGCAGGACAGCAGGTAAAATTAAGCCCAGATGCCGCCGTGTGTGTAGTTATGGCAGCAAAAGGCTATCCTGAACAATATGAAAAAGGCACACTGATCAAACATTTAGAGCAAGCCGCTAAATTACCATGCGTAAATATCTTCCACGCCGGCACCAAACTAAATAATCAAGGCCAATTAACTGCCAATGGCGGCCGCGTCCTTGGCATCACAGCCACCGCCCCGACAGTAAAAGAGGCTAAGGACCGTACCTATCTCGCCGTCGATAAAATTATCTGGCCCGAAGGCTTCTGCCGCCGAGATATAGGCTGGCGGGCGATTGAACGGGAAAGAAACAACGATTATTGATTATTTAGAAATAATAAAATTCGTATATTTGGTGCCGCGCATTGGAGAAAAGGAAGAAAACTATATGAGCAAGAAAATAAAATATGAAGCTAATCCTTTTGGTAAAAACATCAAAATAGGTGATGCAATAGTAGATTTTCTTCCTTCACCTGATGAGCTTTGCCGAAAAGTAGATGCAGCACTTATTTATGCACAAACCCTTAGCTGTATTGATTGATAATTTCAGTTAAATATATTAGTATAAGGATAAACCTCAAGAGGTTAATATGTTATGGATCTAGAAACTTTGCGTAAAAACTATAAAACTGAGATACTGGCTATAGCAAAAGAATGTCATGTATCTAAATATACGCGTATTTGGCTCTGTAGCTAGAGGTAATGCCAAAGAAGATAGCGATATAGATTTTTTATTTCATCCTGAACCCGGAGCAGGGTTTAGTATCGGCGGCTTCTATTGGCAACTTGAAGAATTATTGGGATGTAAGGTCGATGTTATACCTGATACCTGCATCCATTGGGCCATAAGATCACGCATACTGAACGAAGCTATGCCCTTGTGACAAAAGAGCCAATTTTATATATTCTCCACATACTAGAAGCAATTGAAATATTTTAGTTCACAATTACTTAGAAGGCTTCGATGATCAAATTCTCTGGAGCATCATTACTAATGATCTTACTATATTAAAAAATGCCATGTTAAAAGAGTGCCCTGATTGGCCTAATATTAAGAACAATAATATAACCCCAGAAGGAGCTTGAAGAAGAGTTACAACGAAAGTAAAAAATAAATGGTATAGACCCGCTAACGCTTATGTTCCTTGTTTTCTTTATCTTCTAATACCCTTGTAGCCCACATTCCGCCATTCCTACAAAAAGGCGATGTCCATTTCCTTGAATCATGTAGAGTAAATCGCTCAGCTTCAGGAAAGCTTCCTTTGAGCAATTGCACTCCTATACCACTTAAATTTCTACTACAACGATCTATATGAAGCTCTTTAAGATTAGGCCTTTTTTTTGCAAGATGATCTAGCGCGTCAGGAGTAACATTGTAGCATCCATTCAAACTAACCTTTTCAATGGGACAGCTATCAGCAATAGCTTTAACTCCATCACTAGTAATGTGTTTATAAGATCCATTAAGTTCAAGATTTATAAGATTCTTGCAATGTTTAGCAATAGCTCTTAACCCTATATCACTAATTTCACTACAACCATTAATCCTAAGATTGTCAAGCATATGACAACTATGCGCAATATTTGTTAGTCCTATATCAGTAATTGCAATACCACCCATAACATCGCTACTAAGAGTAAGGCTAGTTAAACCAGGACATCGGCTAATTATTGATGTTATTAAAGATTCACCAGGCGTAGGAAGTACTATAGATTCCCTTTTCCTATGTTGATGTTTCATAACAGAATCGGCAGGTATATTTGGCTCACGTATATGAGATAAATTAAGCACCTTTATAGCTGATTGACCATTAAACTGAGAAAAGAACTGTAATAGACTATTAATTGATTTTGGAATAAATTCCTGCAATTGATTCAAATTACGCCTAACAGAAATATTAGTCTCAGTATTTGTAATCATAAGACTTCTTATAATTCCCAAATCAAAGAAAGGTGTGGCGTGATCAAATACATCATTAGCCTTTCCACTGAAGGGAAATATTTTATTTTCTCCTGTTTGTGGTGTTCCTTGTTTGTCGTCACCTTTCATATCTGCTCTTTGTATTTATGTATACTACAACGATTGTAGCATATTTACGACAGAGATTCAAAATATGAAGCTATATAAATCAATGGTTCGAAGTAATTATTGTCAGTTATTTGAAATGCTTCGTAATTTTTTTGAATCAGGATATTTTACTGAATAATTATTTATCAATTGATAGTTAAATATATTTAACTATAATTATATATATACTAATTTAGTAAGATATATTTAACTATGGCTCATTTTCTTTGGGGTAAAGTTTATTTTCACGATAATTTTGTCGGCTTCCTGCGTGAAGAACCTGGACAGAGTATAAGTTTTACCTATGATTTAAATTATTTAAATTCTGGCCATCCATCAATTTCTAATACATTACCGTTAAAATCTGAACCATATATTAGCCACTCAGGACTCCATCCTTTTTTTGATAACTTAGTGGCAGAGGGCTGGCTTGAATCAGCGCAAACAAGGTTGCTGGGTAAACATACTGCATCACGGTTTGAATTATTGTTAGCATTTGGGCTGGATTGTGCAGGTGCGGTTTCAGTTATTGACCCGGAGCCTGAAAAATTAGACCAGGCTTTGATTGATCCCAACAATCCTATGGAACTTACAGTTATGGCTAGCAGTGCTTCACTTTCTGGAGTACAGCCTAAATTAGCTCTTATCAAAGATGATAAGGTTTTACGTCCTGCCCGCCGTGGTGAAACCAGTACCCATATAGGAAAATTTCCAACACGTCACTTAGATGATATGGTCGCCAATGAATTTTTAACTACTATTGCTATTAAAGCTTTATTACCTGAAGATGATGTTGTCGAACTTTATATAGGTGATATCCAAGGTTTTGATGAACAAGCCTTAATCATAAAACGCTTTGACCGTCATGATGAACCTGATGGAAAACACTCTAAGCGTATCCATTTTGAGGAATTTAACCAGCTTCTGGGCCTCACCTCTAATGCAAAATACGATGGCGCACATAAAGATATGGCTAATTTTATTAACACCACCAAAGGCTGTTTGCCATCTGAAACCTACCGCTTATATCTACGCATTATTGCAGGATTATTGCTCGGTAATACCGATATGCATTTTAAAAACTTTGCTATGTTCAATACTGGCTCTAGTTTCCGCCTTACTCCATCTTATGATCAGTTCTCGGGATTCATTTATAATTATAAAACCATTGCATTAGCTATATATGGTGCTCGCAATCTACCACTTGGTAACATTAAGCCAGTAAACATAATTAAACTAGGTGAAGAATTTGGCTTAAAGCCAGAAGCCATAAAAATGGCTAATGACCAATTAGCCAAAAACCTGGAAGCCTGTAAACAGGTAATTTCAGAAAGTAAATTAGGTAGTGAAATACTAAAAAACCAACTTATAGATTTAATAGGAAAACGATGGAACGGGACATTCGCCTTGATTGGCAATCATTTGTCGAAGAAGCCATAAAACGCCGCAAACAACAAAAACTCACCCAGGAAAAACTAGCTACGCTAGTGGGAGTGAGTAAACCTACACTAAATAGTTTTGAACAGGGCAAAACCACAATAACCCTAGAAAACGCCCTTAAAATATTATGGTGGTTAGGGTTGACATAAATTTGCTTACTCAGTTCCTGGTAACTCAGCATGTTTTTTAAGAAATGGTAACTGGCACAGCATAAATGTTATTGTTAGAGGTAACATACCAAATACCTTAAAATTTACCCAGAACGCTTCTGGAAAATTGCGCCAGATAAACTCATTAACACCAGCCAGGAATAAGAAGAAATAGGCCCAACGCGCTGAATATTTAAGCCAGGCTTGGTCATCCATTTTAATAGCACTTTCCATTAAATATTTAAATAATGGCTTCTTAAAATAAACTCCCACAAATAATGCAATAGCTATCAATATATTAAGTAAAGTTGGTTTAATTTTTATAAAGATTGGATTACCGCTGATAATGGTAATTGAACCAAATACACTTAACAGCACAGCTGACACCAGTGGTACTATTGATACCCTTTTTTTCAACAAGGAAAGTAATTATGGTAATTACTATAGTTACCCCAATAAGTGCCCCAGTTGCATAAATCAAGCCGTAAAATTTATAAACTAAGAAAAAAACTCCCAGAGGACCAACATCAGATACTAAGCGAATAAATTGTTTCATGTAACATTCCTTAACTTATGGACTTCTACAAGTCCTTATAATAGTTATTATGCCTAACTTATGCAAGTTTTATAGCATTCTGTTCAATATATTGTTGTAACTTAAGCAGGTCTTGCCAGGCCAGGCGTTTTTGGCCGGGTGAACGTAATAAATAAGATGGATGGAATATTGCAGTGGTTTTTATTGGATGTTTTAAATATCTATTTTGATAATCTAAATATTTACCACGTAATTTAGTTATACCATCCTGGCTGCCCAGTAATGATGTAATTGCTGTACCACCTACTAATACAATGATTTTTGGTTTAATTAACTCTATATGCTTTTCAACAAAAGGTAAACATACCGCTAATTCCTCGGGTGTAGGCCTACGGTTTCCAGGCGGCCGCCAGAAAATTGTGTTGGTAATATAAAAATTCTTTTTCCTCTCCAGGCCGATGTAGGACAACATCTGATCTAATAACTGACCACTAGCTCCGCAAAACGGAATACCATATTTATCCTCATCTGCGCCTGGAGCTTCTCCAATCAACATAATTTCAGATTGCGGCTGACCATCAGAAAATACTGTATTAGTAGCTGTTTTTGTAATGCCCAAACCTTTAAAATTTACTACTATATCTTGCAATTTAGCCAGGTTATCCGCGCTATCAGCTAGAACCCTGGTATCAATTTTTGCAGAAACTGGTGCAGGAGTTGCAAACTGGTTACTTACTGGATTTGAGGCTAACTTAGGTTCTGACTTTATTTTTGCTGCCATATGATTAATTGTCTCCTCGCCAATAATTTCATCGACGCCCATCTCTTTATACCATTTAAGCTGCTCAATATTATGGGGCATTGTTATCTTCTTTCTTGTTTTCTTTATTACGCTCACGGAAATCAGTCGGTGACATGCCAACAACTTCTTTAAATACACGGTTAAAAGTTGCTATGCTGCTAAACCCAACATCAAAAGAAATCGCAGTAATTGGCTGATCACTTTGTAAAATTAACATTTTAGCTTCTTCGATTCTATAATCATTAGCAACTTCACTAAAGCTTTTGTTAAACTTCAAATTAATTATCCGTGACAATTGATGTTCTTTTATACCAAGCATTTCAGCTAGACTGGCCCGATTAAACCCACTTTCACGGTAAACCTTCTTGTCACTTAAAAGCTGTTCTAACTTATCTATAATATCAATATCATTTTCATCTAAAGGTGTTTTATGGGCAGACGTCTTACCAGATTGTAAATAAAAAGTATCGCTAAAAACTCTGAAGACTGAAGACACTACCATATATATAAAAGCAATTTTTATAAAAGTCTTGGAATAGATATAACTATCTATACTGATTCTGCCTTGAACATAACGTAAATCCAAAGCCATCAGCCCCAAATTGAAGACAATTAAAACCACTATTATGATATATTTATGGTGACGCAGAGTTTTATTAGTATCAAGATCATCGGATTTTAAGGCCACCAATATTGTCGCAGCAAAAAACATTATCGCTGCAATAACAATATAATTTATATGAAAGGCATTATTTGAATTAAGACAAAAATTAGCAGCAATGCAGAATTTTTCATTATATACCGCATTATATACAAATGGTAATGCTTCAAATGCTGGAATTAATAATATCAACCATAATACTATAGATGGCAGACGGTTAGTGATAAATTGATATATTAATAAAAAACTAATCGCTGGTATAAAACTTTCACCATAAAGCAATATACTGCTAGCGGTATTTACATAGTTAGCCTGAGTAAATACTGGCACCAAATAATAGATAAAACCATAACTCAGTGCGATAAAATAAAGCACTGGTATTAAAACAAATTTTTTTACAGTTACTGTTGAAACCAAGTGCACGATAACCAACAAGCATGGCGCTAATGCTACTATTTGTAAGGCTTGAATTAAACTTAGAGCTATACTCTGATCCATAATTAGCCTTACTTATTTCTGCGCAGGTTTGGTTTTATAATTTTTTGGTAATCTCTTTAATTCTGGATGGTCATCTAAAAATTTATGCAGCCGCTCCTGAATGAAATAACTCATAAAATTTAATTCACCCTGATCTATTTTATCAACATTATTTAAAATATCGGCAATTATCCTAAGTGCCTGCTCTTCTTCCCCTAATTGCTCTAAAATAAAAGCTGGCATTTGTTTTACCCACATAGGGACATCGCTGCGTGGTGTTGAGGCTAATTTATAAGCTAATTTTAATGCCAATTGTTTATCTTTTAATTTAAAATTAGCGATATAGACAGCCTGTGACACCCACCACCAATTATTGTAGAGATCACGGCTGGAATGCTCATCTAAATATTTTACGATATAGATAGTATCTTTAACATTTTGTGTTTGGCTATAATAATAACTTGCCATTGCCGGGATAAAATT
>Ga0206814_10210_pt2 | contig 13800 bp, 17 predicted proteins | sample Alteio_BWOrgCont_90_FD_152850 | JGI IMG/M metagenome (GOLD analysis project Ga0206814, IMG submission 152850) | Enriched cells from forest soil in Barre Woods Harvard Forest LTER site, Petersham, Massachusetts, United States -... | ecosystem: Environmental > Terrestrial > Soil > Temperate forest >...
GCCTTTGAGTTCGTCGCGATTCTCGTAGAGCAACACGCCGCCCGCAATGAGGCCGGCAGCTGCTAGGGCCGCGCCTAGAAACGGCAGTGCGCCGGTCGCCGAGCGGGTCCGCGAGCAGGTTGCGCACAGCTGGACGCGGCCGTCGAAAATGGTCGCCGGCCGCGTTTTACAGGACTCGCACAAAGTCGTCATGCCCTCACCTACTCTGCAGCGCTAGCCGGGGTTTCGATTCTAGGGCGAAGCAAGGTAAACGACCGTCACGCTGGTGCTCACGTTCACGCTCCCGGCGTCAAACGTCGTGGGCGCGGCCTTCATCGCGGCCATGCGCATCATCGGTTGGATGGGCGACTCGCCGCCTTGCGAAACCTTGGCAATACCAACAATGTGCAAACCGGATGCCGAGGCCAATGCCTCGGCCGACGCGCGAGCATCTTTGATGGCGAGCGCCGTCGCGGTCTTGAGCGCGCCACTTGAATCGGCCACGCCAAACGTTACTCCGCCGATGGTTGTCGATTCAACACTCGTGGCGGCATCGACAACGGCGCCGGCCTTGCCAATAGCACGCACGCGAATGGCGAATGATCGATTCACCGTGAAGCCGTAGCGTTGATCGGGATTGACGGGCATCGCTTGCGGCTTTGGAACATAGTCGATGTTGTAGTAGGAGAGCGTCACGTCATCGCGCTTGACACCCGACGCTTGAACCGCTTGCACGACGCGGTCGTACAGCGTATTGTTCGCCGAAACGGCCTCGGCGGCGGTCGCCGCGTTGGTGGTAACAGAGGCGTTGACAATGGCTTGGTCGGGCATAAGCGCAACGCTACCGGACCCAACCACCGTGATCTGCGTCGGCTTGGAGGCGGCGAGGGCAGGCGAGGCCGTAAGCAGGACGAGAGCGGCCAGGGCGGCGAGTTGTCGTTTCATACCTCTCCTAACGGGAACAAGGACCAAATGATTACGATACTCCTGTGGATTGTCTTCGGTATTATCGTCGGCGCGGTCGCGCGCTGGATCGTTCCTGGCGAAGGCCCGGGGGGCGTTCTTGGCGACCTGCTGGTCGGCATCGTCGGGGCGCTCGTGGGCGGCTGGATCTTTTCGTTCTTTGGCCACACCATGGCGCTCAATCTCGGCAGCTTCATCTGCGCCGTAATCGGGGCGGTCGTGCTGCTGTGGCTTATTCGTGCGGTGAGCGGGCGGCGCTCGGCCGCCTAGCGGACCAAAGTCGCACCGCTCGGACAAGGGAAGGCGTAGGCTGTTGCCCGTACAAAATACGGCGTAATGGCCTACATCATCACGGAACCGTGCATCGGTACCAAAGATAAATCGTGCGTTGACGTTTGTCCGGTGGATTGCATTCACGGCAAGGACGAAGACGATCAGCTCTTCATCGATCCCGAAGTGTGCATCGATTGCGGCGCGTGCGTGTCGGCCTGTCCGGTCGAAGCGATCTTCGCCGATTCGGACGTGCCCGAGAAGTGGCAGAACTTCACGGCGATCAACGCCGACTATTTCAAGAAATAGAATCTAGCGGCTAACGCCGAAGATCGTGTGCGTGCGCGCGACGATCGCGTCGACGGTTGCGAGCATTTCTGGCTTTGCGTCCGAACTGCGCACCGCAATAACGTGCAATGGCACTCGCGAATTCGGTGAATTGCCACGTGCGTTTCCTTCGCGATAGAAGATAGCGCCGTCGGCGCGCGCGTCAACCGACCTCATCTCAAGAAACGCGCACGCGTGCGAGCCAACCGAGTGCAGCAGGCGACCGTTGCGTTTAAAGCCGATAGCGCGTTCGCCGCCATAGCCAATATCGAGTGGGGCAACGATGCGCCCGTCCTCGGCGAGCAAATCCCACCAGCGTTCGTGAATATCGTCGGTTCGCGCCGTGACGATGATCCGTTCGAATTGCGCGTTTACCAAAGGCAACGTTGAGGCGTGCGCGACATCGACGTTGCGGAACTCTAGCTCTGCGAGTGTGGCACGGGCGCGTGTGATGAGATCGTCTTCGATGTCAACGCTGAGTACATACCCGTCGTTTCCGACGAGCGTTGCAAGCAACGCCGCGTTGTAGCCGCTGCCCGTACCAATTTCAAGAACACGTTGCCCCGGTCGCACATCGAGTAACGCTAGCATTTGTACGATCATCGATGGCTGCGAAATTGACGAGATGACGACGCCGTCGCGTTCTTTTATTGAGAGGGCACGATCTTCGTAGGCGTCCTCAATGGCGATCCCTGGGATGAACGCGTGACGTGGCACGCGCTGGAACGCGGCGATGAGGCTGGGGTCGGTCAGGACGCGGCTGCCTTCTAGGTACTCGACGAGGCACTCACGCAACTCGCGGTCTCGGCTCACTCCACCGGAGTTCGTAGGGCTGCGCCACCGCTCATGCGAACATTTTGCCCCGTCATGGATACCTTTCATCTGTTCTTCGCCTTCGCGCCACTCGTCTTGGGCGTCGTTGTTTATGCCGTCGCTTGGGGAGCAAAACGCGCGGAGCTAGCACCGGCGGGCGCCGGGTTCGGCGCGAGCTACGCCTGCGCCAATTGCGGCAAGCGGTCGAGCAAAGAGCACATGGTGCCCCAAGCCCACGCCGGCGCCGTCAGCTATTACTGCTCAAAGTGCGCTGGGCACTAGATCTGTAGGACTTGGGTGACCTCGGGGACGTCGGCCACGACCGCGGCTTCGATCGCTCCCTTGAGGGTCATGGTGGAAGCCGGGCAGCCCCCACAGGCACCGAGCATCTGCACGTAGGCGGTACCCGACTCGACCTTAATCAGCCAAACCTCGCCGCCATCCATTGCGATACCGGGACGCACCTTATCAAGCGCCCGGTTGACCCGCGCCTCGATGCTGTCGTCCACTACTGCCTCAATCATGGTGTACCGCAAGTATAGCGCTTGTGCAGGCTCGGCGTTTGCGACGTTCGGCCGTGCGCTGGAGGGACCGCCACCCTAGTTTTCTTGGCCGAAGTCTTTCATCAGGTCGTGCATGCGGCCGGTCATGGCGATGGCGTCGTCCCACTTGCGTTGCCACATGTTGCGGCCGAAGATTAGGCCGACGCAGCCGGCTTCCATGGCAATGCGCGCCTTGTGAATGGTGGCATCGTCGCCCATCTTGCTGCCGCCCGAAACCAGCACAAGCGTTCGCCCGGCGGACTTCACGACTTTGCGCAATCCGTCGACGTCGCTCAATTGCAACGTGTTGTACGGCTTCGGAAGTTTGTCTGCGGTTGCCGCATCCCACTTCGGTTCGTTGAGCTTCACGATGTCGCAGCCGACTTCGCACGCAACGCGCGCCGCATAATCGACGGCGTAGAGTGAATCGATGCCGCCCTTGGCTTTCATCGCCGAGCCGCGCGGATAGGCCCAGATGATCATCGGCATGCCGTAGCGCTCGCACTCGCGGCGCACTTCGTTGGCTTGCGCGATATCGACGTCTTGCGACGGGCTTCCGACGAAGAGCGTATAGCCGATTGCATCGGCACCCAGACGCACTGCATCTTCGACCGATGACGTCATCGACGAGAACGCTTCGTCATCGGGCGGAATGTTTGTTTTTCCATTGACCTTGAGCACGAGCGGAACGCGGCCCGCATACTGCGTGTGATATTTCTCGGCAAGGCCAATGTGCAGCGCTATGCCCGAGAACTTGCCGGCCACGGCAAGCCGATAGATCCAATCGGTGTCGATGGATTCCGGGTTATCGAAGAAATCGATGGGGCCGTGTTCGAGGCCTTGATCGATCGGGAGAACCATCAACGTCCCGTTTGCCGGGCCGTGTTCGTACATCAAACGGTGAAGGCGCGTGCGCTTTCCGGTTGAGAGATTCATCTGATCGAAGGTGGGGCGCCGCAGCGCAGATGGTGCAATGGTCATGGCACCGCGCTTCGGCCAGGAGCGAGGCGGTGCCTTGTGGGGCCCCACCCGCGTGAGTGGGTTGGGGCGCGCATGTCGCCGCGCAAGGTGCGGCGACCGTTGAAATGAAATGGGGCTGCCCGTGAACCCTCCCCCTAGCATCGGTTTCATTGGCCTGGGCGCCATGGGTGAACCCATGGTTCGCTCCCTTCGGCGCGCTGGTTTTGCCGTCACGGTCGCCGCGCACAAGCGTCGCGAGGCGCTGGAGCGACTGCTCGCCGATGGAGTCGCCGAAGCGCCGGACTTTGCCGCCGTTGCGGCGACGAGTGACATCATTATTACGTGCGTCCCCGATGCACCGCAGGTTGAGTCGGTACTCTTCGGCGAGCGGGGTGTGATTGCGGGGGTCCGTGCCGGGTCGACCGTCATCGACATGTCGACGATATCCCCGATCGCCTCGAAGCGTTTTGCGGAAACACTCCGCGAACGGTCAGTCGCTTTCGTCGATGCGCCCGTGAGTGGTGGGCCGGCGCGCGCAACCACCGGAACGCTGACGATCATGGTCGGCGGAGCTGTTGCCGATGTGGAACGCGTGGACCCCGTGCTCCGCGCGATGGGGACGCCGTTTCACCTGGGCGAGGTCGGCATGGGCGAGACGGTCAAGCTCGTCAATCAGATCATCATCGCGGGGGTCATGATCGCCAACGTCGAGGCGCTCACCTTTGCCAAAGTAGCCGGAGCCGACCTCGATGCCGTGCGAAAAGTTATTGCAACAGCGACGGGTTCAAACTATGTCTTAGACCAATGGTTGCCGAAGACGTGGTTTGCGGGGACTTTTGAAGGCGGCTTCGCGATGGATCTTCTGCGGAAGGACGTTGCGGCGGCGCTTGATGCGGCTCGTGCCATGGGGTTCCCGATGCCGGCATCGGGGCTAGCTTACCAACTGTACACTGCTCGATCGGCAGAAGGGGACGGCGCGCTCGACTACAGCGCGATCGCCAAATCGTATGAACGGATCGGTTGAGACCAAGTCCTCGCGCGGCACGTTTATCAAGAGCCCGGACTTCAATAAGAAGATCTTGGTGGTGGATGACGAGTCCGCGATACTCCAAACGTTGCGCTTCAATCTTGAGCGCAGTGGTTATACCGTCGTAACGGCAAGCGACGGGCGAAGCGCCGTTGCCATGGCGCAGCGCGAAGCGCCGGATCTGGTGGTGCTCGATATCATGCTCCCCGTGCTCGACGGCGTTGAAGCATGCAAAGAGATTCGCAAGTTTTCCTCGGTGCCGATTATCATGCTGACCGCGAAGGACCAAGAGATCGATAAGGTCCTCGCGCTCGAGCTTGGCGCCGACGACTACGTTACCAAACCGTTTGCGTTGCACGAGTTTCTCGCGCGAGTCAAGGCGCGCTTGCGCCGCCAAGCCCCGATCCAAGGCGGGCACGAAGAAGCGATTGCCCTCGGCGAGATCGTGCTCGATCCGTCGCGCCAGCAGTTGATCGTTCGTGGCAAAGACGTCGCGCTTGCCCCGAAAGAGTTTGCGCTGCTGCGCGTCTTGATGGAGAACAACGGGCGCGTGGTAACGCGGCAAACGCTCCTCGATAAAGTCTGGGGTTACGACTTTGAAGGCGAGCAGCAGACGGTGAGCGTGCACATTCGTTGGCTGCGCGAAAAGATCGAAGAAGATTCGCGCAATCCGCGCCACATCATCACCGTGCGTTCGCGCGGTTACATGTTCAAGGCCTAGGCTAAGAGTAGCGCGATGTCGGCAATCTGGTGGGCTGTCCTCGCCGGCTTGATCGGCGTGGCGGTTGGGTTTTTGGCGGCGACCGCCTTACGCCGTCAGCGGCTGGGGCTGGCACAAGAACCGCAAGCTGATACGAGTCCTCGTGACAATCAGGATTTTGCGCGTCTCGTTCGGGCGCTGCCCCTCGGCGTCGTGTTCGTCGACGCGAATGCTCGGATCCGATTTGCGAACCCCGCTGCGGGGACGATTTTTAACTTCGATGCGGCGCGTTCCACGGGCGCGCACTTCATCGCCTCGATTCCCAACGTCGAGCTCGAACGTCGCATCGAGGAGGCTATGCGTGGCGAAGCATCGGTCGCGCCGATCACCATCGCGACCGGCGTTCGGCGTAGTACCTACGTCGTTTCCGTCTATCCGATCGGCGACAACGATGCAAAAGAGGGCGTCGTGCTCTTTGCGGATGATCAAACGGAAATTGCGCGCTTGGAGCGCGCGCGCAAGGAATTCTTAAGCAACGTTTCGCACGAACTGCGCACGCCGCTCTCCTCGATCAAACTGATGTTGGAAACGGTTGTCGATTCGCCTGACGATGAGGCGGCGGACCTGTTTCTGCCGCAGGTGCTCGCGCAGACCGATCGGTTGATTGGCCTCGTGCAACAACTGCTCGACCAAGCGCGCGCGGAATCCGGGCAAATGCGCCTCAATCTGCGCGAGGTTGACCTCGAAGCGGTCGCGCACCCCATCGTTGCATCGTTCGAGCCGCAGGCCGCGAGCAAAGGCGTGCATCTTGAGCTCAACGCGATGCGCCCCGTGCGCGTGGAAGCCGATCCCGATCGGCTCGCGCAAATCTTTGTGAACATGATCGACAACGCGCTGCGCCACACGCCCGCCGGCGGCGAAGTGCGCATCGAACTCGATGCGACCGGTAACGATGCGATTTTACGCGTACGCGATACGGGCGTCGGCATTCCCTATCGCGATCTGCCGCATATCTTCGAGCGATTTTACGTGGTCGACCGTTCCCGCACGCGTGAGAGCGGCGGCGCGGGCCTGGGCCTCGCTATCGTGAAGGGCATCGTCGACGCACACGGCGGAACGATTTCAACCGAGTCGATGCTCGGTTCGGGCGCCGTCTTTACGGTGCGCCTCCCGATCATGCGGGCCACCTCGCGCTAGCCGGCTCGCTAGAATTAACCGCTCCATAAGGGGCGCCTAATCTGCGTGTGCGACCCTTGAGGCATGTGGCGATCCACGGTTTCCGACCTGGAAGAACGCGTGATGCGTGGCCAGATGCTAGCGTTTCTCGACGAGTACTGTCGCGGGATGACGCTCCAAGATGTGCGCGAGTGGTATCTGGATGCGTTTTCCGAGGGCCTGCCCTCGTGCGGTGCGAGCCCCGAACTCGTCCCTTAATCCCGCTTAAACAATCGTTAATTTGGCGCCACGCGCGCTAGCCTTGGAATCTGCTATACTCTCGACTCGTATGACCGCCACCGACCCCGCAACATTACACGCGTCCGTCGCTACCAAGTTGGAAGCGCGCGACCTGGATATCTACTACGGAAATTTCCACGCCATTAAGAACGCGCAACTTAGCGTTCCCGAAAACTGTGTGATGGCACTGATTGGCCCGTCGGGTTGCGGCAAGTCGACGTTCATTCGCGCGCTTAACCGCATGCACGACCTCACGCCCGAAGCGCGCGTCGAGGGCCACGTGTTTCTCGATAAACAGGATATCTACGAGCGCGAGGTCGACCCCGTTACGATCCGTCATAGGATCGGAATGGTGTTCCAACGCCCGAACCCGTTCCCGAAATCGATTTTCGAGAATGTCGTGTATGGAGCGAAGATTCACGGCGAACGCAATCGCGCGAAGCTGCTGGAGATTTGCGAACAGAGCTTGCGCGGCGCAGCGCTTTGGGATGAAGTTAAAGACCGTCTCGATCGCTCGGCACTGGATCTCTCCGGTGGCCAGCAGCAACGCCTCTGCATCGCTCGTTGTCTTGCGGTCGATCCCGAAGTGATTCTGATGGACGAACCGGCCTCGGCGCTCGACCCGATTGCGACGAGCAAGATCGAAGACCTGATTCACGAGCTGAAAAAGCAATATACGGTCGTCATCGTCACCCACTCGATGCAGCAGGCCGCGCGTATCAGCGACTTCACCACGTTCTTCCTGATGGGCGAATTGATCGAGATCGGCACGACGACCGATATTTTCACGAAGCCGCGCGATAAGCGAACGGAAGACTATATCACCGGTCGCTACGGCTAAATTCGGGCCCGCTCCCCTCGTAAAAAGGCCAATCCTGCAGACATTTGGGGTTTCGCGGGTCGTGGCACTTAAGGCAGTGTTAAGTGACCCTTAATTTCCCCCATGTAGCATGGGGCGGGTACTCTTGACCACACTGTAGTTCTAGGAGATCTTTTTACGTGATTACCAAACTCGCGCGCATCGGTATGGGCGTTGCGGCCATGGTTTTGGTGACCAACTCGTTCGCACTGGCGGAAACATCGGCAACACCAGTGACGACCAAGAAGGTTGCTCAAGCTTCGCCCGCTCCCAAAGCGACGCCGAATCCGTTCACGTACCGCGGCTATGTCCGCGCGTACGATTTTACGCGTCAGAACGCGTACAACGGCCCGAACACCAAACCGAACCAGCAGTCGCTCAGCGCGGCGCTGAACCTGCATGGCGACTACGCGTTCAGCGGCTCCGGCTTCAGCGTCGGCGCGTCGTATCTGTATGCGAATCCGCTCGGCGGATGTAGCACGCCTGCATCGCACTTCCCGCAAAGCACGGCCAACAATTGCGCCGGCGCCGGTTTCTCCGGCAACGGCACGACGGTGTATCAAGACGATACGCTGCCGGGCTTCACGATGAGCACCCTGTACGAAGCGTATGCGCAGTACAAGGGCAACGGCTTGTTCCTCAAGGGTGGCGACATGGTCGGCACGCTTCCGTGGGCGCCGTCATCTGACTCGCGCCTGAAGCCGGTTGCCTACCAGGGCGTCGACGGCTCGTATGCGTTCACCAAGAACTGGACGCTCGAACTTGCTGACTACTGGCAGTGGGAGTGCCGCACGTGTTCGAACTTCGATCACGGCACGCTGCTCACCGACCCAGGCTCGTTCCCGTACCCGGGCGCAACGGCGCTCCAGACGTGGAACTACAACCCAGCGCAGAACGGCGTTCCCAACAACGGCTTCACTTTCGCACGCGTCGGTTACACCGGCCCGAAGAATGCCCCGTTGACGGCTAACGTGTCGTACTACGCGTTCGACAAGATTGCCAACCTGCTCTGGATCGATGCGAAGCTCCCGCTCAGCGCGAGCAAGCTCAAGCCGTTCGTTGCCGCGCAATTCGGTAGCGAAGGTAACGCGACGAACTACACGGCGCCGGCCCCCGGCAACACCGTGAGCTCGAGCATCCTCGGCGACATCAGCTCCACGGTGTTCGGTCTCCAAGCCGGATTCAACCCGATGACCAACATCGCGCTTACCGCGGGCTACGACAGCATTCCGGTCAAGACGGCGACGTTGACGGCCGCGCAAGCTGCCGGCGTTATCACGTGTAGCAACACGAGCCACCAAGTTACCCCGGTTTCGAAGTACAAAGTCAACCTTCCGTACTTCTTGCCGGCCAGCGGTACGGGCGAATGTTCGAACGTCACCGGCGGTGGCATCAACCTGTACTACGGCGGCCTTGCCAGCCCGTACACCGATAGCTACGCAACCGACCCGCTCTTCACGACCTCGCTCACGCAAGGTATGGCGGATCGTCGCAGCCCCGGTAACGCCTTCAAGCTCCAAGCAACGTTCACGTCGGATGACAAGCGTTTCGTGAGCTACATCTCGCAGGCGTGGTACGACTACGCCACCCCGGCGATCTACCAGGGAACCAAAGAAACCGACTTCGACGCGCTTTACTACTTCAACGCGCTTCCGAAGACCGGTAGCTACAAGGGCTTCCTGTTCCGTTATCGCTATGGTGGACGCGACGAGTCGACGTACACCGGCGCAGCGGCCCCGGGACTCTTTAAGTACAACCGCTTCCAGGCTGAATACGACTTCTAGTCGTCCGAGGCTACCACAAGCAGAGAGGGGGTCCGCGCCAGGCGCGGGCCCCTTTTTCGTGCAATAACCAGCCCCGACATGGCATCCACGATGAAATCGCTCTCGAAGCTTCGCGCCGAGCCGGGCTTCACGCTGACCGAGGTCCCGATTCCCGAAATCGGGCCGACCGACGTACTCATTCACGTCGAAAAAGCCGGCGTGTGCGGCACCGACTACCATATCTATGCATGGGATAAGTGGGCGCAAAACCGCATCCATCCGCCGCTCGTGGTTGGGCACGAGTTTATGGGAGTCGTCGACGCGATTGGGAGCGCCGTTCGCGGGGTGAAGGTTGGCGATCGCGTTTCGGCCGAGGGGCACATAGCGGATCTTACGTGTGTACTCTGTCGCACCGGCCAAGCGCACATTTGCGAGCACGTGAAAATTATTGGCGTTGATTGCCCGGGCGCGTTTGCCGAATACATCGCGATGCCGGAGTACAACGTATGGAAGCTCGACGCAGCGATTCCCGACGAGTTCGCCGCGGTCTTCGATCCGCTCGGCAACGCTGTACACACCGTGATGGCGGCCAACGTGAGCACCAAGAGCGTGGTCATTACCGGCGTTGGGTCGATCGGGCTTATGGCCATTCCCGTTGCCCGTGCTGCAGGCGCAGCCAGCGTCTATGCCATCGACGTGAATCCCGCCAAGCTCGAACTAGCGAAGCGCCTCGGCGCCGATGAAACGTTCGACGCGCGGACACCGGGGCTCGTCGACGAGATCAAGCGGCGTACGAACGGTGACGGTGTTGAAGTGTTGCTGGAAATGTCTGGCAGCGGCAGCGCGATCGACATGGGGCTGCAAATGGTACGCAACGGCGGAACGGCGGCGCTGCTCGGGATCCCGAGTGACAACATCAATATCAACCTTGCCGAACGCATCATCTTCAAGGGCCTCACCGTGCTTGGCATTAACGGACGCAAGATGTTCGAAACCTGGTATCAAACGCAGGCGCTCGTTAAGAGCGGTCGCGTCGATCTGCGACCCATCATCACGCACGTGTTGCCGTTCGAACAGTTCGATCGCGCGTTCGAGTTGATGCGCAGCGGCGAGGCGGCCAAGATTGTATTGGATTTGAAAGGCGATATTGCAAAGTGAGCAACACCGCGTTTGATGCGAAGCTGCAGTCCGAACTCGATGAGCTGAAAGCTGCGGGAACCTATAAACGGCTGAAGCACCTGACGACCCCGATGGCGCCCGAAGTCCACATGGAAGAAGCAGGCGATGTTATCGTCCTCTCGAGCAACAACTACCTCGGTCTGTCCGATCAAAAGGAAGTGGTCGACGCCGGCATCGAGGGGTTGCGCAAGTACGGCGCCGGCACGGCATCGGTTCGATTCATTTGCGGAACATACGACGTGCATCGCACGCTCGAGGACCGCATCGCGCAGTTCTTGGGAACGCCCGCGTCGCTCACGTACGTTGCATGTTGGAATGCCAACACCGGTTTGTTCGCGACGATCTGCGGCGAAGGCTCGGGGATTATTTCCGATGAGTTGAATCACGCCTCGATCATCGACGGCGTGCGCCTTGCGAGCAAGGCCAAGCGCGCGGTGTTCAAACACGGCGACATGGCCGACCTGGAAGCCAAGCTGCAATCAATGGAAGGTCTTGCTCCAGTTCTCGTGATCACCGACGGCGTTTTCTCGATGGAGGGCTCGCTGTGCAAGCTGCCTGAGATCGTCGCACTTTGTAAGAAATACGGCGCGGTAAGCGTGGTTGACGATTCGCACGGCACCGGCGTGATGGGAAAGACCGGACGCGGCACGATCGAGCATTTCGGTTTGACCGGCGAAGTCGACATCATTACCGGGACGCTCGGCAAAGCACTCGGCGGTGCGGCGGGCGGCTTTGTCGCGGGCTCCGCGGCGCTCATCGACATGCTCATCCAACGCTCACGTCCGCAACTGTTTTCAAATGCATTGCCCGCTACCGTTGCGGCGAGTTCGCTCGCTGCGATCGACTACCTCGACAAGCATCCGGAGATGGTCGACCGCCTGCGCGATAACGTTGCGTACTTCCGCGCGGGACTGCAGCGTCTCGGATTCAAGCCGCTCGACGGCCCGAGCGCGATCGTCCCCATCATCGTCGGTGAAACGTCGTTTGCGATCGCGATGAGCGATAAGCTCCTCAAGCATGGCATCTTTGTCACGGGCTTCGGCTTCCCGGTGGTGCCGGAAGGCACCGCGCGCATCCGCACGCAGCTCTCGGCGAAGCTCACGCGCAATGAGATGGACCGGGCTCTGGTGGCGTTTGAATCCGTTGGCAAAGAGGTCGGGTTACTGAAATAGCCCATGGCCAAACTCTACTTTCGATACTCGGCGATGAACGCCGGGAAATCGACCGCGCTCATTCAGGTTGCCCATAACTACGAAGAGAACGGTCGCACGGTGAAACTCTACACCGCGGCGATCGACCATCGCTTCGGCAAGGGCTTGGTAACCTCGCGCATTGGGCCGCAGCGCGAAGCGATTACCTTTGATACGAAGGTCGATTTCTACGCGGAGATGCAATCGATGCAGGGCATTTCATGTGTGCTGATCGACGAGGCGCAATTTCTCACGCCCGAACAAGTGCGGCAGCTCCATCGCGCCGCGCATGTTTTGAACGTTCCGGTTATCTGCTACGGCATTCGCAGCGACTTCCTCGGCGAGCCGTTTCCCGGTTCCGCGTATCTACTCACGCTTGCTGATAGCGTTGAAGAACTGAAAAACATTTGCTCGTGCGGGCGCAAGGCCACGATGAATCCGCGCTTTGACGCAAGCGGCAAGCGGATTCGCACGGGCGCACAAGTTGCGATCGAAGGCGACGTTGAGTATCGCCCGATGTGCGCACGGTGTTTCTACGGAGAAATAGACTAGTGCTGCTCTCGCCAACCCCCGCGCCGACGCCGACGCCGGTGGTGCTGTATGTGATGCAACCACCGACCGGATGGCAGACGATGCCGCTGCCGAGCGCCGCTCCCGGCCGCGTCGAGTTGCTCTATATTTCGCTCGGCCCGACGGCCGACGGGTTTCGCAGCGAACTCAACGTCGTGCGCGACCCGCTTCCCGACCCGAGTGAGACGATCGAAGCTCGCGCACAAGAGTCGGTCACCTATTTGGAGTCGCGTAACGCCGGTAAGGTAACGGCGAGTCATGCCGAGCGCTTGTGCAATGGTTCGCGCGATGGCTGGTTGGTGGAATCAACCGCCGTGCATTCCCGCGCGCTCGATCAAGTGCAAGCGATATTGCTCGACGATGGGGCCGAATATATCGCCACCTACACGCGGGCGAGCGGTGCGTCTGCCGATCCGGCGGCGCTCAAGGCACTCGATACGCTCTGCCCACAGCCTGGAACCGGGAGCGCGATACCCTGAAATGGAAAGAGATTCCGCAATGAATATGAACCTAAAGGTGATCGCGCGCGTATGCGCCGCAAGCGCGCTCGCGGCGTTGGTCGCAGGCTGCGCGGCGACGAGTTCCATCGTGCGAGCGATGGATGAGTGTCAGTCGGCAGGAACGACCAGTTCCAACGTGAGCCTCGGTGGAACGATTTTCGCGCTGTCGCCGAACTCGAACCCAGTGACGTTTGTCGCTGCCGTTGACCTCGGGCCCCAGACGCCGGCACAGGGCATTCACGTGAACGTCGAAGACGATCGCAACCTCACGGTCAACTCGACGCTCAAGAAGAACGATCTCGTCGGTATGCTCGGAGCGTTGCAATGCAGCGGCAGCAATCACACGGAACTTTTCGTTCCGACGGCGATGACGCTCAACGGTTCGCCGATGCCCGCACCGACGGCGTCGCCCAAGCCAACGCGAAGCGCCCAACCGACGAAGTAACTCCTGGAGCCTCTTGTGAGCGAGGCATTTCTACTGCGCGGAGATGCAGCTCTAGGCTGCATCGTCCTCAGAGCCCACGCCGAGTTTCGCTGCGAGCGACGTTAAGCCGGTCATGGCTCCAAGCCCCATCGTTTCCACGGCCGTGCTTGGCACGACGATCATCGTGCTCTTCTCTTTGAGGCCTTCGTACAAGATGTTCATCGCGCGTAGGTGAAGCGCCGTTGCGTTGCTCCCGTACGTCTTTGCAGCCTCTAGAAA
>Ga0206814_10271_pt1 | contig 13733 bp, 15 predicted proteins | sample Alteio_BWOrgCont_90_FD_152850 | JGI IMG/M metagenome (GOLD analysis project Ga0206814, IMG submission 152850) | Enriched cells from forest soil in Barre Woods Harvard Forest LTER site, Petersham, Massachusetts, United States -... | ecosystem: Environmental > Terrestrial > Soil > Temperate forest >...
CGATGCGATCCGCGTTCCCAATCGCGCCGTACAGGATGAGCGACCCGAGTGCCGCGACAAGAATGATCTCTTGAAAAACGACGCTGAAGCCGCCAACGATAAAGGCGCCGCCGAATGCAGCGTACGTTGAATGAAATGCGTATCCCGCGTCAATACCCGCAACGATCAGGCCGAGCGCACCAATGCCGATCGCAGCGTAACGGTGAACCGATTTCGGCGAGAGCAGATCCGCTAACAGCACGACGAGCGCCGCGACCGCCACGATCGAGAGCGGCGCAATCGAATACCAGTCGCTTGGCGTTACATTGGGGGTCATCGACTGACTCCTTGCGAGGTTGTAGCGTTATAAGCGGCCGGATCGAACGTCGTCAGTGCGTGCGGATTCACACCGAGCACCACGAGGGCGAGCGCGAGGGGCGCGAGCGCAAGGCCTTCCATCCAACTGAGATCGGAACGTACCGGCAAATCAGCAACGCTCGGCCCGTTCATGACACCTTGGAACAGACGCAACATATAGGCCGATGCCAACACGATTGCCACGAGCGCGAGAATGACCGCCCACAGCAAGCCGGCCTGATACAGACCGATAAGAATGATGATTTCACCGACGAAACCGGCCAGACCAGGAAGGCCAAGCGCCGCAAGGGCGGCGATGCAAAGCGCTCCCGCGAGTTTGGGATTCGCGGCGCCAAGGCCACCCAAGCGATGCAACGAGCGCGTATCTTCACGGGCTTCGACGAAGCCAAGCACGATGAACAGCATCGCCGAAAACAATCCGTGCGCGACGATGTAAATAACGGCACCTTGCAAGGCGGTCGCGTTACATGACGCGATGGCGATGACGATGAGTCCCAAGTGCGAGAGCGACGAGTACGCGACGACGCGCTTCGTATCGTTCTGCGTAAGCGAGGCGAACGCACCGTAGAGCAGCGATATCGCGCCGAGCACGATCAGGATCCCCGCATATTGCTTGATGTAGTCGGGCATGAACGCCATGCCAATCGCAATGAAGCCGTACAGCCCAGCCTTTGATTGCACGGCACTCACGACGGCCACCATCGGCGCCGGCGTATCCGAATAGGTGAGCGGCATCCACGTGTGTAGCGGCCAGACCGGCGTCTTCACCAAGAACGCAAACGCGAATCCGGCAAAAATCCACGGCACCCACGCGCCGATGAGGTGCACGTCGGTGCGCCCAATCACATCGGTCGAGCCGTACAGTGCGCCGAACGCGGCGGTCGCGAGCAAGAGCGTGAGTCCACCGGCAAAGTTGTAGATGAAGTAGCGCCATGCCGTGGCCGCATGTGGGCCCCAGCCGAGCAACACGAAGAAGACCGGCAGCAACATGAGGTCCCAGAACAGCGCGAACGCCAGGAGGTCGCGCGCGAGGAACACGCCCAACATCGCGCCTTCGAGGACCAGCATCTGCCCGATGAACGATCCGGAACGCGGAACGTTCGTCGCGAGAATCGCGCAGAACGTGCACAGCGCCAGCAACAAGACGATCCAGAACGAAATGCTGGTCGAGCCAAAGTGGAACGACGAGACGAAGGGCCGCGCGAGCCACCGTAAGCTCTGCTCTTGGCCGCGCGTCGTCACGGCCATCACGAAGGTGACGAGCGCGATGAGCGCACCGACGCCCTTGTTCAGCTGCGCATTGTCGCTGCGCATCACGAGCATCGCGAGGCCGACGACAATCGGCAACAAGATCAGTGTGAAGACCATTAGTGCGCTCCGGAAGCAACGACCGCGTAGTAGATGATAAAGCACGCAACGCCAAAGACCAGGAACAATGCGTAGGCGCGCAAGAGCCCGGTCTGCAGCGAACGCACGAGTGCCCCGAACCACGTCGCGGAGAAGGCGACTTCGCGCACGGCGCCGTCGATCACGTGCGGATCGACGAAGCGACCGATGGCGTCGCCGAGCCACTGCGAGGTACGCACGAAGAGCAAGTCGAGCGCGGCATCAAAGTAAAACGCGTTGGTGAGCACGCCCGGCATCTTCACCGATTCGATGCGCAAGCGCTCGACCGCACCGCTCAACGCCGGAGCGGTCGCATAGCGCATGTAGGCGATGCCGATACCGATCAGCACCACTACCAGCGTGATAATAGCGGTCATGCCTTCGCTTAGGGCGGGCACGGCGAGCGTCGGGTGCGGAAATTGCTGCGCGAAGAAATGCGACCACGGCGAGTTCTCGCCGCCGAACATCACCCATCCGATAAACACCGTCGGAATGATGAGAATCGCAACGGGCACCGTAAGGAACCAATTCGTCCCATGGTGCTCGTCGTGTCCGTGCGCATCGTCTCCATGCGGCGTTCCGGCTAATTCCGGATGACGAATTCCAAGACTCGATGGATCGACATCGCCGCGGTACTCACCGAAGAACGTGACAAACAGCATGCGGCACATATAATACGCGGTAATGCCCGCGGTCACGATGCCGAGCGCGTAGAGCCACGGATAGCCGTGCGCGAGCGCCCCGTAGATCACTTGATCTTTGCTGAAGAATCCGGAGAACCCCGGGATACCCATGATCGCGAGCACGCCTGTGCCCATCGCGAGGAACGCGAACGGCATCTTCTTGCGCAAGCCGCCCATGCGGCGGACATCTTGCTCGTTCGCAAGCGCGTGAATGATGATGCCCGAGCCCAGGAAGAGCTGCGCCTTAAAGAACGCGTGGGTGAAGAAATGCGCAACGCCGCCCTCGTACGCGCCTACGCCGACGCCCATAATCATGTAGCCGATCTGCGACATTGTCGAGTAGGCGAGGATGCGCTTGATGTCCCACTGTGCCGTTCCGAGAATCGCGCCGATCAGGGCGGTAAGACCACCGATCGTCGCCACGAGCACTTGCGCGTTGCCGTTCTGACTCCACAGCGGAGCGCAACGAGCGACCAAATACACACCGGCCGTTACCATCGTCGCCGCGTGGATGAGCGCCGACACGGGCGTCGGGCCCTCCATCGCATCGGGCAACCATGTATGCAGCGGAATCTGCGCCGACTTTGCGGCCGCGCCAATGAACAGGCAGAGACAAATCGCAAAGAGTGCGGTCGTTCCGTAACTCCCGGCGAAGGCAAACGCATCGCCAAAGCTTATTGAATGCACCGATGCGACGATGATAAAGATCGCCATCATGATGCCGACGTCGCCGGCCACGTTGATGACGAAGGCTTTGCGAGCCGCCGCTACCGCGCTCGGTTTGAAGAACCAGAAGCCGATCAAGAAATACGAGGCGAGGCCGACGAGGCCCCAACCGACGAGCAATCCGATGAAATTATCGGAGAGCACCAGTGTGAGCATCGCAAAGACAAAGAAATTCAAATACGCGAAGAATCGCGCGAAGGCGTTGTCGCCTTCCATATATCCGATCGAGTACACGTGGATCAAGAAGCCGACACCCGTGATGATGCACGTCCACAGCAACGAGAGCGGATCGAGCAACAGCCCGAAATCGAATCCCGGGAGCCAACTGCCCAAGCTCTGATGCGCGCCGAGTGCGCCGTTAGCGGTCTGCGTGCCTGCTCCCCACAAGAGCAGCGTCGCGACAAACGATGCGCCGATCATCGCGCTCCCAAGCGGGCCTGCGAGCCGCTTGAGTTGTGGGCCGAACGCCCAACAGAGGATGGCGCCGACCAACGGTAGGAGCCATAGGACTATCAGGAGCGGATAGGATCCGTCGACACCCATCACATGATGCACCATCGACGACTACCCTTTCATCAACGCGACGTCATCGACGTCAACGTGCTTGGCTGAGCGGAACACCGCAACGACGATCGCAAGACCGATGGCCGCTTCGGCAGCCGCTACGGTAATAACGAGAAACGCGAAGATATGTCCGGCATTGTGGACCCATACGCGCGCGAACGCCATAAACAGCAGGTTCGCCGCGTTGAACATCAACTCGATCGACATCAACATAATCAGCGGATTGCGACGCGTGAGCACGCCCGCGACTCCGATGAAGAAAATAACGCTGGAAAGCGCAACGTAGTTGCCGATCGGCACGCTCATCAGATCCACTAGTCGCCTCCCCGCAACACGGCTTCACGCATGTCGCGGCGGTTTTCCGACGCCTGCTTGCACGAGGGGACGTAGGGCGTTTGATCGCCCGCCAGCAGAATCACGCCGATGACCGCGACCATCAGAATCAGCGCCGTGATTTCAAACGGCAGCAGATACGAGGTAAAGAGCGCCTTTCCGAAATCACCCACCGAACCAAACACGTCGGCGAGGCCCGTCGGCCCGAGGTTTCCGCCCGCGGTCCCGGTCGGCGTCGCTAGCGCAGTCGTGCGCGAGAGCGCATAGGTGATAAACCCGAGCGCGATTGCCACCAGCGCAAGCGCCGGGTACACGATTCTTGGTATGCGGTCGGGCCCGACCGCGAACGGCGCGACACCGCTGCTCAGCAGCGCGATGACGAACAGGAACAGAATTAAGATGGCGCCCGAGTAGACGATCAGCTGAATGACCGCCAGAAACTCCGCGTTCAAGGTGAGGTACATCGCGGCAAGCGCGGCAAAGTGCAGCAGCAACGCGACGACGCTATAGACCGGGCGCGTTGCGGTAATACACCAGATGGCCGAAGCCAACATCACGACCGCCAACATCCAAAACGCTACTATCACGTGTTGTTATCCTGATCGGGTCGAAGGAGCGCGAGTCCCTTGGTCTGCGTCTTGAGAATTTCACCGCGGTGCGTTGCGCCGTAGCCGCGGTCAACGTCGGTTGTGGACTTGATATCGGCAACGCGGCCGAGATCCGAGGGAATGCCGTTCGGGCGCTCGTCGGGTGCAAGACCCACGCCGGCTTCGGGCGGCACCAACAGGCGATCCTTGGAGTAGATGAACGAGCCGCGTCGGTAGTCGGCCATCTCAAAGCGCGGCGTCAACACAATCGCATCGGTCGGACACGCTTCTTCACACATTCCACAGAAAATGCAACGCAGTTCATCGATCTCGTAACGCGCCGCGTGGCGTTCACCCGGAGAGACGCGATCCTCCGGCGTGTTCTCCGCGCCGATAACCGTAATGGCGTTGGCCGGGCAGGCGCTCGAACAGAGCTCGCAGCCGATGCAGCGCTCTTTGCCATCGCCGTAGCGGCGCAACTCGTGGAGTCCGTGAAAGCGCGGCGAGTGCTGCTTCTTCACCGACGGATATTCGATCGTCGGTCGCTTCGCGAACATAAATTTGAACGTGATCGAGAGACCCTTGAGAATCGCCGTCACGTTGTAGAGTTGTTTACGCATATCAGCCCTTAAAAGCCACGATGATTGCGGTGATGATGAGGTTCAGCGTAGCGACCGGCAAGAGCACCTTCCAGCCGAACGCCATCAGGCGGTCGTAGCGAAAGCGCGGGAGCGTGGCGCGTATCCAAATATACAAGAAGAGAAAGAAGCCGATCTTCATCACGAACCACACCAGCCCCGGAACCGGCAACCCGCCCAGGCCAAATGGGGCGTTCCAACCGCCGAGGAAAATCAAGGTCGCGATGCACGACACAGTGACCATGTTCACGTACTCGGCGATGAAGAACAACCCGAAGCGTAAGCCCGAGTATTCCGTATGAAATCCCGCCACGAGTTCGGTCTCAGCCTCGACCAAATCGAACGGTGTGCGATTGGTTTCCGCAACGGCCGTGATGATGTACACGAGAAATCCGATAAGCTGAGGTCCGATGAACCACCATTTGGCCTGCGCGTTCACGATGCCGTCGAGCGAGGTCGTGCCGGCAATAATCAGGACACCGATAAACGAGAGCGACATCCCAAGTTCGTAGCTGATCATCTGCGCCGTCGCGCGCACGCTGCCGAGCAGCGGATATTTCGAGCCCGAGGCCCAGCCGGCAAGCGTGATGCCGTAGACGCCGATCGACGTAATCGCCATCAAGAACAAAATGCCGGCGTTGACGTTGCCAATGGCCCACGTCCCCGCGGAGCTCGCGCCGAACGGGATGATCGCATACACCGAAAACGCGGTGAGCAACGAGATAAACGGTGCAAGGCGATAGATCAGCGGGTCCGCCGAGCGCGGCGTTAAGTCTTCCTTGAGGATCAGCTTCGCTGCGTCGGCAGCCGGTTGTAGCATCCCCCACGGTCCAACGCGGTTCGGTCCCGGACGCAACTGCATCCAACCGAGCACCTTGCGCTCGGCAAGCATCGCGTAAGCAAACGTCGTGACCACGACGAGCAACAGAATCGCGGACTTTACGAGAATAACGACCCAAAGGGGCACCGCTGCGATGCTCACGCTTGCACCAACTCCGAGGTCTCGCGGAGATGCGCAACACGATCATCGTGTTCGCTCGTTCCCCCACCATCCCAAAGTGCACGGGAAGCGCCGCCAGTGCGCTTACTCGTCGAAACCTGCGGCTTCGCACGCGCGACCGCGGCTACCACCGCTGCATCAAGCGCCTCGGCGGTTGGCAACGCTAGATCGAACGCCCCGGCAAGGCCAACGAGCATTTCCAGATCGCTGAGCACGCCAACCGGTGCGATCATCGATTCGTTCGCCGGGAGCAATTCGCCACAGAGATTCGTTGTTGTTCCGCTCTTTTCGAATGCGCCCTTTGCAGGCAGAATCAAGTCCGCGGCTTGCGCCGTTTCGGTCATAAACAGTTCGCTGACCACCACGAACCCGGCGCCGTTGAGCGCAGCGCGCGCGAGTTCCGGATCAGCGTAGTTACGCGCCGGATTCACGCCAAAGAGTGAGAGCACGGCGAGCTTGCCATCGCGCGCGGCTTCGAACATCGCGTGCGTATCGAGCGCCTGGCCTAGCGGCAGCATGCCCATCGCCTCGGCACCGCGTGCGTTGGGCGCTTCGCTCGTAATGTACTTCAGCACGGCACGCGATCCGAGCGCGTCCGCAAGTTCCTTGATCCGCGCCTCGTCGGCGCCATCCCAGATGACGGCGACCTCGCCCTCGGCCGGCAGCGCGCGCACAGCCTCGGCGACACTTCCAACATCGCTGCATGCGAAGTTCGGCGGCGCTTCACTCGAAGCGATGCGAATGAGCTTGCCGCCATTTTTCGTCACGGCCTTGATGACACGTAGCCACATCACCGGCGCGCGTTCGACCGGCGACTGACCGAGAATCACGACGGCCTTCGCCGTTTCGAGCGCCGTGTAGGTATCGCTGCCGGGCGGCGTCGCCCGATGTTGTACGCCCGCGCGCCAATCCAGATTTTCAACGCCAACCGAACGGAACACATGGCCGAGCAAGTACGCTTCTTCGTTTAAGAGCCGTCCGCCGCCAATAGCGCCGACGCCTTTGCCCGCGCTTGTTGCGTCTTTGATCGCCTTGCCCCAAATATTGAACGCGTCGTCCCAACCGATCTGTATGAACTCGCCGTTCTTCTTATACAGCGGTTGCGTCAGGCGCTCGGGCGATGAGTAGAAACCAATGTTGTAGCGGCCGCGGTCGCAGAGCCAACCGTCGGAAAGCGCATCGTCGCCCTCCACCGACATCGTGCGCAGCACGTTGCCATAGCGAACGTCGATAAACTGCTGGCACCCGACCGCGCATTGCGTGCAACTGGTCTCGGTGCGATGCAGATCCCAGGGGCGGGATTTGAAGCGGTAGGTCTTCGACGTCAACGCACCGACCGGACACAGTTCTGTAACGTTTCCAGTGTAGTGGTGTTTGTATGGATCGCCCGTCGCCGTCGCAATGATGTCGTTGTGGCCGCGGTCCTTGACGATGAGCTGTCGTTCGGCAGCGATAATATCGTCAAAACGCACGCAGCGCTGGCACACAACGCAACGCTCTTCATCGAGAACGATGGTCGGTCCAAGATCGACACCCTTCGGTTTGCTCAACTTCCCGTCGGCCAGGTCAGACGAGCCACGTCCGTATGCCATCGCGTAATCTTGCAAGTCGCACTCGCCGCCCTTATCGCAAATCGGACAGTCAAGCGGGTGATTGGTGAGCAGCAGCTCCAGAATCAATCCACGACCGGCATCGACTTTCGAGTTCTGCGTATGAACGACCATGCCAGGCGCAACTACCGTGTTGCAGGCGATCTGCAACTTCGGCTGGCCCTCGATCTCAACCAAACACACACGACACAAACCCGCCGGCCCAAGCTTGGTGTGATAACAGTAGACGGGAATCTCTTGCTTCACTTGCTTAGCAGCTTCAACCAACAGCGTTCCCTTCGGAACGCTCAATGGAACGCCATCGATCATCAGCGAGACGAGCTCTTGATTAGCCATTGCTCTTGTCATCCTGAGCGTAGTGAGTGAAACACATCGCAGACGTAGCAACGCTCTTGTCATCCCGAGCGTAGCGAAGCGTAGTCGAGGGACGGCGCGTGGCGCCTACGCTCACCATGACAAAGGGAATCATACGCTAACCGTCTCTTTCATGATGCGGGCTTGGAATTGGTCGGGGAACCGCTTGAAGACGCTCATGAGGAACGGTTCGATCGAGTCGCCGAGTGCGCAGAGATTGAGACCGGTAACGGCGGTGCCGACGCGGGCGATCATTTCGAGGTCGCCGGGAATGCCGCGATTCTCGACCAACCGATGCAACACGCGTTCGAGCCAGATGCCGCCCTCGCGACACGGCGTACACTGTCCGCACGATTCGTGGGCGTAGAAGCGAATCAAGTTGAACGCCGCTTTGACAAAGTCGGTCGTGTCGTCGAACACCGTAAACGCCCCTGAACCAAGCATCGAACCCGCTTTGCCGATACTTTCGTAGTCGTACGGCAAGTCCAGATGCTCTTCGAAGATGCACGCCGACGAACCGCCGCCTGGTTGCACCGCCATAAACTTCCGGCCGGCGCGTAGACCGCCCGCGATCTCGATAATCTCGCGCACGGTCGTGCCAAGCGGAATTTCATAGTTGCCCGGCTTCTGCACGTGCCCAGAAACCGAGACGATCTTATAGCCTTTGCTACGCTCGGTACCGACGGCCGCAAACCACTCGGGGCCTTTTTCGAGAATCGGAACCAGGTACGCGAGCGTCTCAACGTTGTTGACGACGGTCGGCATACCGTAGAGACCGGCCACAGCCGGAAACGGTGGCTTGAGTCGCGGTTCGCCGCGCTTGCCTTCGAGCGAATTGAGTAACGCGGTTTCTTCGCCGCAAATATATGCGCCCGCGCCGCGATGCACCGTGACCTCGAGATCGTAGCCCTTGCCGAAGATATTCTTCCCAATCAATCCCGCGGCACGCGCATCGGCAACGGCCTTCATGAAGATCGCGTAGCCCGCTTTAAATTCACCGCGAATATAAATGAACGCATGATGGCAGTTGATGCCATAGGCACCGAGCAGAATGCCTTCGAGCACCAAGTGCGGCGTCTGCTCGAGCAACATGTGGTCTTTGAACGTGCCAGGCTCGGCCTCGTCGCAGTTGCACACGAGGTAGCGCGGCGCGTCATTCTTCGGCAAGAACTGCCACTTACGACCGGTCGGAAAGCCGGCGCCGCCGCGTCCACGCAAACCGGACTTGTCGCACGCTTCCAACACCGCATCGGGCGTGAGCTCGCGCACGGCGCGTTCCCACTGCTTGTATCCGCCGCGCTCGCGGTAGACCGCGATGTCGGTGAGATTCGCTTCGCCGATGCCGGCGGTGAGGACCTTAGTGACCGGCATGGTCGCTCGCTCCATTCTCTTGCGCGGCATCCGAAATGCTGCGCGCATCGCGAACCGTGCGCTCGTTCGAGCGACCGGTGAACGAAATATCTTTGGTGATAAAACGGTCGAGCATAATCACTCCGCTTGCGTCCCCAACACCACCCGCGTTGTTCGGGCTCGTTGCGCTGCGCGTCCCCGGCGACTTGCCGCCGCGCGAGACGCTCGCGTCTTGCGCAACCTTCCACGTGCGTTCCGGCATAACGGTCTGCGCCATTGGCTTCACGTTGAATGTGCCGCCGCGCATCGCCGCGATCATCTCATCGATCATCGCGGGCGTGAGGTCATAGAGAAACTCCAGATTCACCTGCATGCAGGTCGGACGATCGCACGCCGCGAGACACTCAACTTCTTCATACGAGAACAGCCCATCGGCCGTCGTTTCGAGGTGCCCAATCCCGAGGGCCTTACGGAAATACGCCATAATCTCTTCGGCGCCGTTGAGTTCGCACATCAATCCGCGACAGACTTGCAACACGTACTTGCCGACCGGCTTGCGAAAGAACAACGTATAGAACGACACCGTCGATTCCACGATGGCAGGCGTGAGTTCGAGCATGGTCGCGGCAAAGCGCATCGCGTTTTGCGACACGTAGCCTTCATGCTCCTGAAACAGATGCATCATCGGCAGCAGTGCCGAGCGCTTCTGCTCGTACTGCGCAATCAACGCTTCGCACTGCGGCTTCACCTGCGCCGCAAGCGCATCAAAGTCGAACGCCTCAATCGTATTCACTATTTGTCATCCCGAGCGTAGGCTGAGCTTGTCGAAGCCGCAGTCGAGGGACCGCCGCCAATCATTGCCTCGATGGTTCGACTCCGGCGCTTCGCGCCTACGCTCACCATGACAAGGGGCGTCATCGATCGACCTCACCGAAGACCGGGTCGAGCGAACCGATCATCACCACGAGATCGGCGATGAGGTTGCCGGGCGCCATGCCTTTGAGGCACTGCAAGTTATACATGCTCGGCGGACGGGTGCGCAAACGGTACGGGCGGTTTTCGCCGTTGCTCACGATGTAGTAACCGAGTTCGCCGCGCGGTCCTTCGACCGACTGGTAGACATCGCCCGGCGGAACGCGGAAGCCTTCGCTCACGATCTTAAAGTGATGAATCAACGCCTCCATGCTAAGCGCAATCGTCTCTTTCGGCGGCGCGACGATCTTGGGGTCGTCGATGACAACCGGACCCGGCGTATTGAGTTTCTTGCGCGCCTGTTCGATGATGCGCAGCGACTGCTCCATCTCATCGAGGCGCACCAGGAAACGCGCGTACGCGTCGCCGTCGGTGCGAGTTGGAACGTCGAAATCATAGTGCTCGTAGCCACTGTACGGCAGCGCTTTGCGGACGTCATAGGCAACGCCGCTCGCGCGTAACGGCGGCCCGGTCACGCTCCACGACACGGCATCGGCGGGGCTCATGTAACCGACATCGATCGTACGATCCTGGAAAATCGGGTTCGCCTGTAACAGCCCGCGCAACTCTCGCATGCGCCCGGGGAACTTTGCAATCAACGCATCGACGCGCTCGAGATAGCCATCGGGCAGGTCGCCGTTGACGCCGCCCACGCGCAAGTAGTTCGGGTGCATGCGCGCGCCACCCGCCGCCTCTTGCAAGTCGAGAATGTTCTCGCGCAGGTCGAAGCAGTAGAAAAAGACCGAGATGGCGCCGAGGTCGATCGCGTGCGTGCCCAATTGCACGCAGTGTGAGGCGATACGCGTCAACTCGGCTTGCAAAACTCGAATCACTTGCGCGCGCTCCGGGATCGCATCGGTAATGCCGAGCAGTTTCTCAACCGCTAGCACGTAGCAAAATGCGTTCGACGAAGGCGCAAGGTAGTCCATGCGTTCGACATTCGTTTGGACTTGCGACCAAAACAGGTTTTCGCAGTTCTTCTCGATGCCGGTGTGCAGGTACCCGATTTCGGGCTCGAGCTTGATGACGTTCTCGCCCTCGATCTCGAGCATGATCTGCAACACGCCGTGCGTCGAGGGGTGCTGCGGACCCATCGAAAGCACCATCGCGTTGCCTTCGTGCGAAACAATCTCCGGCGTAAGCGGTGTCGTACTCAGACTCATTGCTCACGCGCCTTTTTTATCTGCTCTTGCAACGCGGCGAGAGTTTTTCCAGAGGGCGGCGTTCCCGCTTGCACGTTGCTCTTGAGTGCAAAGGCCGGACGCGGCGCACGCTCGCGCGCGGGGCCACGCAACGGATAATCTTTGCGCAACGGTGCGCCTTCCCAGTCATGCGGCATCTGAATGCGCCGCAAATCGGGGTGACCGTCGAACGTAATGCCAAAGAGATCGAAGACTTCGCGCTCGGCCCAATCCGCGCTCGGCCACAGGCTCACAACCGAGGGGACATGGTCGCCATCGTTGATTCCACACAGCACGCGCATGCGCCCGGGCGCACCAACCTGCGCAACGGTCGCCGCTACAACAGGCATCTTCAACAGGTGATACACCACATCAAATCGCGGCGCGCGCCCAAGATAGTCGACGGCGCCCAGGTCGAGCAACATCGAAAAACCCTCGGCCTTGAGCGCTTCGAGACGCGCGCGCAACGCGGAGAGTTCAACCCGTTCGATAATCGCGTCGTCAATCGCTGGACGAACGCTCGTCGGGTCGGTCGCCGTGCCCGCAAGTGGTGGAGTCTGTGTACTAGGCATGTACTTCCTTCGGTTACGAACGCGCTAGGATGCCGCCGCGGCCACCTTCGCGGATTTGCTGTTGGATCAGATTCACCGCGTAGAGCAAACCATCGGGCGTCGGCGGGCAACCGGGAACGTACACGTCGACGGGGATCACGGTATCGACGCCTTGCACGATCGCGTAGTTATCGAAGACGCCACCCGAACTCGCGCATGCGCCCATCGAAATCACCCACTTGGGATCGGCCATTTGATCGTAGAGTCGTTTCACAACCGGCGCCATCTTCTGCGCGACGCGGCCGGAGACAATCATCAGGTCGGCCTGGCGCGGTGAGCTGCGAAACACTTCGGACCCGAGGCGCGCGATGTCGTACTCGGCCGACGTCACCGTCATCATCTCGATCGCGCAACAAGCGAGCCCCATCGTAAGCGGCCACACCGACGAACTCTGCGCCCAACGCGCAACATCATCGAGGCGCGCGAGCAGAAATTGGCCAGGACCTATCTCCACTGGAAGCCGCCTTTCTTCCAGACATACGCGTACCCGATCGCAAGCACGATAACAAAGACCACCATTTCAATGAGGCCGAAGACGCGCAATGCATGCATCTGCACCGCCCACGGATAAAACGACGCTGCTTCGACATCGAAAATGACAAAGAGCATCGCGACCAAGTAAAAGCGCACCGGAAAACGACCGGAGACGGCCGAGGTCGGCTCGACGCCGCATTCGTAGGCGTCTTGCTTATGCGCATTGGGCTTCGCGCGGCCAAGCAGGCCGGGCAAAAATGTAAAGAGCAACGCTGCCGCAAGCGCGACACACAGGTAAATCGCTACCGGTCCGTACGGATTCATGGCTCCTGGATGGTTTGCGGGCTACGTCCAATTACCTGGGAAAGCATTCCGGGTCACAGGCGCGACGAAGCACGCGCTCGTAGACTAGGCGCATGCGTAAATTGGTACTGGGTTTGGTGGTGTTCCTCGCGATGGGCGATAGCTGCAACAATGGCGTCGTCGGCGTGCAGGACTATGGAAGCGTGACTGGTCGCGTCCTCGACGCGACGACGAATCGCCCGATCTCCGCGGCGATCATTTCCGTCGGCTCTCTTTATACTGCAAGTGCCGATGGCTACGGTGCGTTCACGATGCAGCATATCCCCATCGGCCAGCAGACCGTCACCGCCCGGATGCCCGGCTTCACGACGGTGAGCCAGGTCGTGCGCGTGCGTAAGGACCAGACTTCGCAGGCCGGCTATCTGCGCATCGTCCCCCTGACGAAGCCCGACAATCTTCCAACGCTCGCGCCGCCGCCCACACCGACCCCGGCCGCCAGCGTCGAGCCCACCTGGACTCCGCCGCAGGAGTCTCCTTCTGCCGGCGCGTCGCCGACCGTCGCTCCGAGCCCCGCGGCGAGCCCGTAGTGCGGGCCCTCGCCGGG
>Ga0206814_10272_pt1 | contig 13732 bp, 7 predicted proteins | sample Alteio_BWOrgCont_90_FD_152850 | JGI IMG/M metagenome (GOLD analysis project Ga0206814, IMG submission 152850) | Enriched cells from forest soil in Barre Woods Harvard Forest LTER site, Petersham, Massachusetts, United States -... | ecosystem: Environmental > Terrestrial > Soil > Temperate forest >...
CCTAGAAGGCGTCATCGCTGATTTTTCAGACTTTAAGCAGGTGGCCGCCCTTCAAGAACAGATGGGACGCCTGACCGCACGCCTTGACGTGCTCGTTAATAACGCCGGTCTTTACGCTAAAGGACGAAGCCTCAACAAAGACGGAATTGAAACGACGCTGGCGGTGAATCATTTTGCCCCGATGTTATTGACCCTTAAATCCAGGGCATTTCTCGCAGCATCGACGGATCCCCGTGTGGTGACGGTAAGTTCCGGCGTTCACAGTGGTGGTAGCTTGAATCTCGATGATTTGGGTATGAGCCAGGGTTTTTCGGCCTATAGCGCCTACGCGGCCTCAAAGTTGGCGAATTTGCTTTTTGTGGGGCGTTTGGTCCGTGAGCCAGGGTTCGAAAAGGTGCTCTCCGTGGGCCTCCATCCCGGCGTCATCAGTACTAAAATGTTAAAACAGGGCTTTGGAATGTCGGGTGACAGTTTGGAAAAAGGTGCGAGGACTTCCGTTTATTGTTCAACGGCTTCCGATTTGTGGCGCTACCAAGGCGGTTATTTTGTCGACAGCCGTAACACAAAAGCGTCCTCGAGTGCCCAGGATACGAAATTACAGGACGCGCTTTGGCAGCGCTCTATAGAAATTTTAAAGCAATACTGAAATCTTAGAGTATAAGCGTCCCTTTTTCGCTAAGCTGCGACTTCATCGTGGAAAGGCGAATTTAGTCCTTTGAGAAGCCATTTGAATCCATCTCGAAACAATTTGAAGCCATCGGATGCAGTATTGCGCATGCTGCCGTGGCTGGTTGCAGTAGCTTTTTTGATGGAGGCCTTAGATACCACCATTTTAAATACTGCCGTGCCAGTCATGGCCGATGCTCTCGGGGTCGCTCCCTTGAGCATGAAATCCGTCCTGAGCAGTTACACGCTCAGTTTGGCAGTATTTATTCCTCTCAGCAGCTGGATGGCGGACCGATTTGGAACCCGTCGTGTTTTCTTTTTCGCCATCCTTACCTTCACGCTTGGATCGGTCTTTTGCGGCCTATCCAACGATATCCACGTCCTGGTTTTATTTAGAATATTTCAAGGCTGTGGCGGCGCGATGATGGTGCCGGTAGGGCGTCTTACCCTGGTGCGAGCGATTAATAAGACAGAATTGGTGCGGGCGATGAGTTTTGTTGCGATCCCCACCCTTGTGGGCCCCATGTTGGGACCAGTGATCGGAGGCTTTTTAGTCGCCTATACCTCGTGGAGGATGATTTTTTTTGTGAACGTGCCAATTGGTCTTTTGGGGCTTTTTTTAGTCCATCGCTATCTGCCGGATTACCGCAGCAAAGGATTCACAAAGTTGGACATCGTTGGCTTGATTCTTTTTGGATCTGGAATAGCACTATTTTCCTATGTCATTGAAATTTTCGGAGAGCATGGACTTAGTGTCAGGGAGATCGTCAGTCTTTTGGCCCTTTCCTTGACCCTGATGGCAGGTTACGTTCTCCATGCGCGTGGCTTAGACAAACCCTTACTTGATCTTAGCTTGTTTCGAATTCGTAGCTTTCGCGCTTCCACCGTCGGCAACTTGATCACACGCATGGGCGCTGGGGGTTTGCCATTTTTGCTTCCACTCCTTTACCAGGTAGGATTTGGTTACTCGCCGATCCGATCGGGTTTACTGATGATTCCTCAGTCCCTGGCAGCCATTAGTTTCAAGATGACCATGCCACCCATCCTCAAGCGTTTTGGTTATCGCAGGGTTTTAATTCTAAATGCAATGGTGATTGGCATTTCCATCGCCGCCTTCGCGCTGATAAGTCCAGGATGCCCTGACTGGCTGATTATTGTATTGTCCAGTTGTTTCGGATATTCCTCATCCCTGCAATTTACTAGCATGAACACTTTGGTGTTCGCTGATGTGAGCAAGACTCGAACGGCCATGGCCAGCACGATTTTAAGTTCGGTTCAACAGCTTGCAATCAGCTTTGGTGTTGCGGGCGCTTCACTCCTGACGGCTATTTTCATTCCGGATCGTTTCCATAGCAGTCCGGATGAGTTGTTGCACGGACTGCATTTGGCTTTTATCCTGCTCGGCGCCTTGACGATACTGTCTGCGTTGGTATTTCGGGAATTGAAAACGGAAGATGGGGATGCCTTAAGCCAGCATGTTCCTGAAATAGGATTGGCTCATTAAGGGATCGGATGAGTCCTGTGGCCTGATTTTTATTTGAGTTCGGGATTAAAAATATTTTGAAGAAAGGCTTCCACGGCCTTTTCTGAGATTCTGCCCCCAGGCCCCTTGAGATTGTAATCAAAGGCGTGAACGGCCCAGGGAAGCGAAATGAATAAATGCTTCTTTTGTCCCATTTGGTCTAATTTCTCGTTTAGGCGTTCACTTTGTGCATTCCAGACCAGTCGATCCATTACGCCGTGCAGGATTAAGGTAGGAGGAGAATCCTTGCTCGCATAGCTGTAGGGAGAGGCGTCATCATAGATGGCAGCTTTTTCGTCGGGACTTCCGCCCGTAAGATCCTTTAGCAAGCTAAGGGAATCAAGGATATCTCCGGGATACCCCTGGGCCCAGGCGAAGCGAAGATCTGCTGGGCCGTAGAAATCGATCACCCCTTTAAAGGCATCTTTATTTTTATAGGCAGCAGCGAGGGCAATTTGGGCTCCGGCGCTGCGTCCGAGAATTGCAAAGCGTTTCGGATCGATTCCAAGACTCTTCGCTTGGCGTTGTAGCCAGTTTTTTGCGTTCATGACATCTTCATATTGTGCCGGCCAGGGATTCTCCGGGCTTAAACGGTAGTCGATGCTGGCCACGGCAAATCCTTCGCTGGCCAAGACAGCATTTAAGTCTGGAAATTCATCGCGGCTTCCAGCATTCCAACCACCTCCGTGCACGACGATGACACAGGGTGCATCCGTGGCACCGGTCACGCGCCAGAAGCGTAATTTCAGATTTCGGACAGAATCGTAGCTAAAAACATGGATTTTAAAGGATTGGAGAGGACGCGGGGGCGTCTCCCAAGGGGATCCGAAGGCCGCTTGAAATCGTTCAGGCAGATCTTGCTGATACCGCCACGCCCGGATATCCGTACTCGCAAAGAGGGCTGCCGCAATCAAGCCCAAAATGATGCTGGAGCGGCGAGCGGGTAGAAATGCCAGAAGAAGGCAGGGGAGTACTAAATATTCGCCGTATTCAGTCGCGATCAGGGCTGCCTTAAAGCTCCAGAGATTTTCTGCACTCCAAAACGCCAGGCTTCCCAAAAATATGAGCGCGACTAGGATCTCCAGTCGCGCTCGAATCCAATGTTTCAATTTACTTTTCCAGTTTCAAGGTCTCAGTGGGAATATCAGCGACTTCGCTGGGACCCCAGTATTGGATGGCACCGGGGAAAAGATAGTGGTCTTCTTTCGACCACAGGTCGCGGTGCGCTGCGAAGAATTTAAAAGGTTTCGCTTCCAGTTCGACCAAGGCTTTGCGAATGACAGGCTTCTCCTGGCCATGCCGACGTTCCATGTTCATCATCATGGTCAAGGGGATACCGCCCGCGATCCATTTTGAGGAAGGTTTAAGAAGCCCGCGGGCTGAGGCTAAATAACCCGTCAGACCCGCTGCCAGGAGCATCGCGGCTGCGCTACCGAGAGCGTAGCAGTAATTGGAGTCAAAGTTTGAGGGATTGGCAGCACGTCCTTCGTAACCGAAAAAGTGCGGAAGTGGGGAGAATTTCGCATTGCTTTTACCTTCGTTCTTCCACTTGGCGAGTTTCGCGGATACGGTACCCATCAGAAGCTTTTCGGTCTCAATGCGACTGACTTGCACATTTCCGTGGGGATCACGGTCGGCCAGCAGCTGGCCCTGGATCTCTTCCGGCAAACTGTCAAAAGCTGTTTTTGAGGAGAGGGAAAGCCGGGCTTTTACGTAGTCGATTTTAGCCTTTGATCCTTCCAGGCTGTTAAATTCCGTTTCTTCCAAGGCCAACATGTCATTGAGTTCCACGATCAAGGCTTTGATTTCAGGAATGAATTCCACTAATCCTTCGGGGATAAGGACCACTCCGTAATTTTTCCCCTTGGCGGCGCGACTGACAACCGAATCGGCAATCTGTTGGGTCACCTGATCCAAAGTTTGATTTTTGGCAGCCACTTCTTCTGAAATGAGACAGACATTAGCTTGAGTCTTGAGACCACACTCAAGCGCAATGTGACTTGCCGAGCGGCCCATGAGCTTGATGAAATGCCAATATTTTTTTGCGCTGAGACAATCGCGGGAGACATTGCCAATGAGTTCGGAAAATACTTTTGTGGCAGTATCAAATCCAAAGCTCGTTTCGATTTGCCGATTTTTGAGATCACCATCAATCGTTTTGGGCGCTCCCACCACCTGGATAGCACTTTTTTTCGCAGCAAAATATTCCGCCAGAACGGCCGCATTGGTGTTGGAATCGTCTCCGCCGACGACGACGAGGGCGGAGATTCCCAGCGCCTTCATATTTTTTTCGCAGGCTTGGAATTGTTCTTCGCTTTCCAGTTTCGTCCGGCCCGAACCGATAATGTCAAATCCACCGGTATTACGGTACTTGTCGATCAAGGCGGCGGTGATTTCAATATATTTGTTTTCGCTGATCCCTGACGGGCCGCCGAGAAAACCGAAAAGGCGGCTTTTTTTATTTAGTTTTTTGAGTCCGTCAAAAAGTCCGCTGACAACATTGTGGCCTCCCGGGGCCTGGCCGCCCGACAAGACAACGCCAATTTTTTGGGCTTTGCTACTCAGGCTCGATTTGCCTTTGACAAAACTAACTTCAGGTTGCCCATAAGTTTTGGGAAAGAGCGTTTTGATGGCCGCTTGATCGGCAACGGACTGACTGCTCCTGCCTTTTTTCAGGGCAATGCCTGAAGCGGGAAGTTTCAGCACGGCAGGTAAAACCGGCTTAAATGAGAGTCGGGATTTTTGCAGGGGCGAAACATTAGACATAGGAGCCTCGAGAATCGTTTAAATAGAGCGGTATTTTACGGCAGGGAACTCCGACAAGCAATCAAACTTGCCGTAACCCCTTGATTTTGTTATATTTTTCGTCCGATTGCCCATACGAAAAACAGTTAAATTATACAATGGCCACCAAAAAGAAAACTAAAGTCCTCTCATTTCAAGATGTCATTCTTGTCCTGAACCAATTCTGGGCAAAAAAAGGATGCCTGATATCTCAGCCTTACGATATTGAAAAGGGCGCGGGCACCTTTAATCCCAATACCTTTTTGCGTTCTTTGGGACCCGAACCCTGGACGGTGGCCTATGTGGAGCCATCGCGGCGTCCACGGGATGGCCGCTATGGCGAAAATCCCAATCGTTGCCAAATGTTCCATCAATATCAGGTTCTTCTTAAACCTTGCCCTACCGACATCATAGAACTTTATCTGCAAAGTTTGAAGGAATTAGGTGTAGATTCCCGCAAACATGATATTCGTTTTGTTGAGGACGACTGGGAATCACCCAGCCTAGGGGCCTCGGGACTGGGATGGCAGGTTTGGCTGGACGGTCTTGAAATTACTCAGTTTACCTATTTCCAGCAAGTAGGAGGCATCGAGCTCAAGCCGATTTCCGGAGAGATCACCTACGGCTTGGAGCGGATCGCCATGTATCTCCAGAAGGTAGATAGCTTTTGGGAGATGGAGTATGGTTCGGGAATTTCTTATGCCGAAGTCTTTCGTGAAAATGAACGTCAATTTTCGAAATATAATTTCGAAACTTCGGATACCGCGATTCTTTTTAAAGATTTTGAAAACTATGAACGAGAAGCCAAGCGCCACATTGAATTGGGCATGGTCTTGCCAGCCTACGACTTTGTGATCAAAGCCAGTCATGCCTTCAACCTTTTGGATGCCAGGGGTGCGATTTCCGTGACGGAACGAACGGGCTACATTGGCCGCGTTCGAAGCTTGGCCCGAAAGACGGCGACGGCCTATCTGAAATTACGCGAGGACTTGGGTCATCCACTTTTGAAATCATGAAAAATTTACTTTTTGAAATTGGCGCTGAAGAGATTCCCGCCTCCTATATTCAACCTGCCTTAAACCAGATGGTGACGGCGGCCGAAACGTATTTCAAAGAGATGCGTTTGTCTCATGGCAAGATCCGCGCTGAAGGAACGCCCCGTCGCCTTGCGCTTTTGGTTCAGGGACTGCAGGAACGGCAAGAGGATCGCGTCGAAGAAGCCATGGGACCTTCGGCCAAAGTGGCTTTTGATGCCGAAGGAAAGGCCACTCAAGTGGCGCTTGGGTTCGCTAAGGGCAAGGGAATTACCCTGAAAGAGCTGGAAATCAGATCGACTCCCAAAGGGGACTACGTCTTTGCAAAGGTTTTTCAAGCTGGAAAATCGAGCGTCGACTTGCTCCAGGAATGGTTGCCCCAGTTGACCCGGAAACTGAACTTTCCTAAGAGTATGCGCTGGGCCGAGGGGGGAGCGCTTCGCTTCGCGCGACCGATTAGCTGGCTCACTGGCTTTTTCGGTAAGCGGGAACTAAAGATTGAAATTGATTTCATTCGATCCGGCAAAGCGAGCTACGGGCATCGATTTTTGTCACCCAAGGCGATTTCCCTCAAAGACGCCAATGAATACGAAAAGAAACTGAAAGCGGCCCACGTTGTCCTTTCGTTTTCAGAACGCGTCGAGCAGATTAAAAAGGGACTTCATGCAGCCTGTAAAAAAATCGGACAGCTGATTGAGGACGAGGAGCTCTGCGCAATTACGGCCAATTTGGTGGAAAAGCCAATCGTGCTACTGGGACATTTTGATTCTCGATACCTGGCCCTACCGGAGGCGGTGATTATCAAGGCCATGCGGGAACATCAGTTTTGTTTTGCGGCGCGGGACAAGGAAGGAAAACTTGCCCCCGTTTTTCTGGTGGTCACCAACGGGTGCAAAGAAAATCTGGATGAAATTCGGGAGGGCAATGCCGCCGTGATTCGGGCACGCCTGGAAGATGCCAGCTTTTTCTTTCGAGAGGATCAGAAACAATCCTTGGAAGCGCGACTAGAAGATTTGAAACAAGTTCTTTGGCAGGAGCATTTGGGAAGCGTGGCGGAACGCGTCCAGCGCCTGGAGAAGCTCTCTGCCTGGCTTGCGGAACGACTGGCTCCAGCGGAAAAAGAAAGCGCCTGTCGTGCTGCCAGGCTCTGCAAGAGTGATTTAGTGACCTTGATGGTTGGCGAGAAAGAGTACGCGAGTCTACAGGGTGTTATGGGAGGACTCTATGCACGCTTAGGGGGCGAAAGCGAGGCCGTGGCTCAAGCCATTGCCGAGCAGTATCGTCCCCGCTTTGCGGGGGACAGTATCCCCGAGAGCAAAGCCGGCCAAATTCTTGCCTTGGCTGACAAAATGGATGATCTCGTCGGAAGTTTTGGGATCGGCGTGGTTCCCACGGGGAGCCAGGATCCCTATGCGCTGCGTCGAAAGACCGCAGGCCTCGTTTCGATTCTGAAGGCTCAAGAGAAGGATCTTTCCTTTGAAGAGTTTTCCTTGGCGGCAATGTCTCTTTATGATGCGAAATTGACCGTTCCCGCAGCTCAACTTTTGCCCCAATTAAAGGATTTTTTCCGGCAGCGCCTGGAAAATTCCTTGGTGGAAGCGGGCTATGCATCGGATTTGTTGGAAGCGATCCTCAAACAGCGCCACGATCTTGTGCGGGAGGCCTTTGCCCGCGCAGCCTGTCTTTCCAAAATTCGAAGCCGGGAGGACTGGGAGCAAATCACTCAGGCTTTTTCCCGCGTGAATAATATTCTTTTGAAAATGAGCGGAGCGCCCACAGCGTTTCAAAGCAGTTTACTTGGCGCGGGTGCGGAAACGACGCTGTATGAGCAATTTCTTTCCCTGCGGCCTCAGGTAGAGCAGGCCGCGCAACGAGGTGATTTTGAAACGGCCTTCAATCATCTCGCAACGTTGCGCCCCGCCATCGATAGCTATTTTGCAGACGTGATGGTTATGGCCGAGGATCCCGCACTCAAGGCCAATCGCCTTTCGTTTTTGTCCCAAATGTCCCAAACACTTAATCTCATCGCCGATTTTACAAAACTTGTTAAAAAATAGAGGGAGATCATATGACCAAGAAATTCAAGAAAGAACAGAAGGCAGCGAAGAAGGCATTGAAGCAAGCCAAGAAGGCAGTGAAGAAAGCCTCCAAAGGTCAATGGGTTTACTTTTTCGGAATGAAATCCGGTGCCGAAGGTGCCGGCCTTCCAAAAGATATCCTGGGTGGAAAGGGGCAAGGACTCGCCGAAATGATCAAGATTGGATTGCCGGTTCCTGCGGGATTCACCATCACCATTGATGCCTGCGCGAAGTACTATGAACTGGGCAAGAAGTTTCCGTCCGGCTTTGAAGATGAAGTTCTTAAAAACGTTAAGAAATTAGAAAAAGAAACCGGCAAAAAACTGGGTGACGACAAGGATCCTCTCTTGGTATCGGTTCGATCGGGCGCGGCGCGCTCCATGCCAGGGATGTTGGAGACCATCCTGAATCTGGGTCTTAACGATCATTCCGTGCAGGGCCTGGCGAAGAAAACGAATAATCCACGTTTCGCCTTCGACTCTTATCGCCGATTTATTCAAATGTATTCGACCACCGCCATGGGATTGAGCAAAGAGCCGATGGAAGAAATGCTGCAGGAAATGAAGCATAAGGCCGGGGTGAAGAACGATACTGAATTGAGTGCCGAACTGCTTCAGGAACTTTGTGAGGCTTACAAGGCATTCTATAAGAAGAACATGAACGGGAAAGACTTCCCGCAAAATCCTATTGATCAACTTTGGGGCGCGACGAAGGCCGTCTTTGGAAGCTGGACGGCTGAGAAATCCGAGACCTATCGCCGCGTAGAAAAAATTACAGATCTTAAGGGAACGGCCGTCAATATTGTGCAGATGGTATACGGGAACAAAGGCGATAAATCCGGAACAGGCGTTTGCTTTACGCGTGATCCTAATACCGGTGAAAATATTTTCTATGGCGACTGCCTGATCAATGCGCAGGGCGAGGATGTCGTGGCCGGTATTCGCACTCCTTTAAAACTCATTGAACTGCAGACCCTTTTACCGAAGGCCTATAAAGAGCTCTTGAAGGTGCGTCAGACCCTGGAAAAACATTTCAAAGAAATGCAGGATCTCGAATTCACGATTGAAGATGAAAAACTCTATATGCTGCAATGCCGTACCGGTAAACGCGGTCCTGCGGCCACCTTCAAGATCGCAGTGGACATGGTCAAAGAAGGTTTGATCAGCAAAGAAGAGGCCATCAACCGGATTAGTTCTGACGATATCGAGCGCCTCTTCTATCCCGTGATTGATCCCTCTATTGATAAGAAAGAACTGGCTTCCAAAAAGCTTTGTTCGGGGATCAACGCAGTTCCCGGAGCGGCAACGGGAGAAGTGGTATTTAGTGCTCATGAGGCCGAAGCCCTCGCGGCCAAGGGGAAAAAGATCATTCTAGTGCGTAAGGAGACCAGTCCTGAGGATGTGGGAGGCATGCATGCGGCCGTTGGCATTTTGACCGCGACGGGCGGTAAAACCAGTCACGCTGCTGTCGTTGCACGCGGCTGGGGCAAATGCTGCATCGTCGGCTGTGAAGCCATCAATATTGACTACGAGAAATTGCAGATGAGCATCGGAAATGTCATCGTCAAGCAGGGAGATTCTCTGACTTTGGACGGATCGATCGGCGACGTTTATTCAGGCTCCATGCCTCTGAAAAATCCGGAGTTGCCCAAAGATTACAATACGATCATGCAGTGGTCCGACAAGATTCGGCATTTGGGAGTGCGTACCAATGCGGACACGCCCTATGACGCGCAAAAAGCTGTGGAAATGGGTGCCGAAGGCATTGGTCTCTGCCGTACCGAACATATGTTTTTTGACACCGAAGAACGGCGTCTCGCGATTCAAGAGATGATTGTCGCCGAATCCTTAGAGGCCCGTAAAAAAGCCTTGGCGAAGTTGCTGCCATTTCAGCGTGAGGACTTTGAAGGTATCTTTAAGGCCATGGATGGCAAGCCGGTGACGATTCGATTGATTGACCCGCCCTTGCATGAATTCACTCCGAAGGACCAGGAAGGCGTCGATAAGCTAAGTAAGATTACCGGCATCAGTTCTGAGGCGATTTGGCACCGCTGCGAACAGCTTCACGAGAGCAATCCGATGTTAGGACATCGTGGCTGCCGTCTTTGCATCACTTATCCTGAGATTTTAGAAATGCAGGTAAGGGCAATTATTGAAGCGGCAATCAATCAGAGCAAAAAAGGCGTTAAGGTATATCCGGAGATTATGATCCCCTTGGTCATCGACCGGAAAGAACTCAAGATCCTGGAGCTGCGTACGCGGGAAGTGGCCGATCAATTGATCGCGGCGGCAAAGTCAAAGGTTCAGTATCTTGTGGGAACGATGATAGAAATTCCCAGGGCGGCCTTGCTGGCTGACGAAATTGCCGAAGTAGCTGAGTTCTTCAGCTTTGGAACGAACGATTTAACGCAGATGACCCTAGGACTGAGCCGAGACGACGCCGGACGCTTTTTGCCGGTCTATGTGGACGAGAAGCAAGCTGGAATCTTCAAGGAGGATCCTTTCCAGAGCCTTGATCAGTCTGGAGTAGGTCAGCTCGTGAAGATGGGAATTGAACGGGGCCGTAAAACCCGCCCGAAACTTAAAATTGGTATTTGCGGTGAACATGGCGGGGAAGCCAAAAGTGTTATCTTCTGCCATAAGGTTGGAATGAACTATGTTTCTTGCTCACCCTACCGGGTTCCTATCGCCCGACTGGCGGCGGCGCAAGCGGTGGTGGCAGAAAAAAAGAAGAAGTAAGAGAGTTCAAAAAGGGAAGGGGGAGCAGGATGCTCCCCCTCTTTTTTTATCAAGTTTGGGTTGAGCTTTCCTTTGGAAGCGGCGGCGCTGCGCCTGAGTTAGATCAGATCAAAGGTTCGAGGACTCCGAATTCCTTGAGGCAAGCGTGCTCCTAATGATCATTTCTATGCTCCTTTGGATCCCTTCGATGACGGGCTTCGGAGTAGCAATGCGGACCTGGGCGTACCCCGATCCGGAGGATCCCGGGCTTGAGACGGCTCTTGATGATGCCCTGCTCGGACTCTTGGTTTTAGCAGGCCTGGCCTTTGCCCTTCATCTTTTTTTTGCTTTGGGAGGTTTCCTTTCGCTTTTGGGATTAGTCGCGGGATGGTTGGGCTTGTGGATCTTTCGTAAAAAGATATTTCCATGGTCTGCGCTTGAAATTGCTGGTTCGGGAGTTTTATTCTTAAGCTCGGTCTATTTGGCATATGTGGCCCAAGCCAATTACGATACCGGGCTCTATCACCTGCAGACGCTTCGATGGGACTGGGCGGAACGCGCTGTTTTGGGTTTGGCGAACCTCCAGTCTCGCTTTGGATTTAACAGCTCCTGGCATATTCTGTCTGCGTTTTTGGCAGTCCCAGGATTGGTATTGCCGGCATCGTTTTCAGCGAACGCCATTCTTTCGTACCTGGGATTGAGTACTTTTTTTGCAAAGGCAGTCTGCCGTCCGAAACAGTCCTTGATTCCGGCTGTCCGCATCATGGCCCTGGGCCTTTTAGTGATCTTTGTCATTTTAGAAGACCGTTTTTTTTGGGACACCGTCTCCTCGCCGAGCACCGATTTACCTGCTGCTTTACTCACAGTTTTGTGCCTCTTGGAATTGGCCGAAGCGGCTGCTGGGTCGTCGGCTGCCACGTTTCATGGGCTCTGTTTAGCATCCCTGGCCGTGACCGTTAAATTATCCTGTACTCCTTTGTTGATGGCCTCAGTTCTGCTTTTTTTCGCGAAGGATCCAGTATCGAGATACTGGAAAGGGATCCTGCTCGTGGCTTTATTCTGGGCGACTTGGTTGGCCCACGGAATTATCCTCAGTGGCTGCCTGCTCTATCCGATCCCATCGACTCGACTCCCATTTTTACCGTGGACGGCGCCTGTCGATCAACTTCTCTTAGTGGAAGCTGGAATTCGTAGTTACGCTCGGATCCAAGGCAGTGACGCCCGGGCGCTTGTTGGATGGGCTTGGATTCCCGTCTGGTTGAATCAAATCTGCGACTATTGGCTGTCTCCCTTGCTCGCCTGGGCTTTGGCCACGGGACTAGTTACAGTTTTGTATGTTAAAATTCGAGGCTGGCATGGAAGCTTAGGAGCGCCATTTTTTATTCCATGGTTGGTCAGTGGGGCCGGGCTCGCATTTTGGTTTCTGAGTGCTCCCGATCCTCGCTTTGGATGGGGCTTCCTTTTGTTCTTTGCCATCTATCCCTTGGCCTGGAGCCTGGGAAGGATGGCTGAATGGCCATCCAAGGACTGGTATGCTCTAGCTTCCTGGATCTTGCTTATTTGGCTGGCTTGGGAGGGGATACAGTTGCGCCAACGACGCCACTATCACGTGATGATCTCTGATTGGCCCCGAATTCCAGTGAGTTCCGTTACCGAGATCAATGGAATTTGGATTCCGAGCGCGACCGACCAATGCTGGGACGCCGCGCTTCCATGTAGTCCCGAACGTTGGCCAGATTTAGTTTCCCTTACGGATCCCGGGCAGAACTTAGCCCGGGAATTTATGATGCAAGCTTCCAAGCAAACACCGGGGATTCAATGAAAAAAAAGTCAGTCTCCCTCAGCATTCTAGTTCCGGTTTATAACGAATGTTTTCTGGTAGCAGAAAGCCTGACGAGGCTCAAAGTTTTGGCGAAGGATCCTGGTCTTTCCAGAATCCAGGTCGTGGTGGTGGACGATTGCAGTCGCGACGGTAGTGCCGGCATTGTCGAGGCCTTTATCAAGCGCCAGGCTCCCCGTGGCAAAATGCGTTGGGAATTTTTGCACCATTCAAAAAATCAAGGAAAGGGTGCGGCTATTCGAACGGCGCTTGCCCATGCTGTCGAAGAAATCACGATTATCCATGACGCGGATCTTGAGTACCATCCGGAAGACATCAGCGGACTCATGATTCCCTTTATTGAAGATCATGCCGATGCTGTTTTTGGGAGTCGCTTTCAGGCGCGGCGTTTCAGGCGGGTCATTCATTTCAAGCATGAGCTTGGAAATCGTCTGCTCACCTTTTGCTGCAACTTATTGAGTGATTACAATCTTTCGGACATGGAAACCTGCTACAAAGCCATTCGGACTGAACTTTTCAAAAGCATTCCCCTGGAAAGCAATGACTTCCGTATGGAGCCAGAAATTACGCTTAAACTCTCCAAACGAAATGCGCGACTTTTCGAGGTGCCCATTTCCTACTCCGGAAGGACCTACCAGGAGGGCAAGAAAATCGGTTGGAGAGACGGGATCCGCGCGTTCAGCGCCATGCTTCATTTTTGGTGGAGTGATAAGATCTTCGTCGAAGAGAATTTTGAATTACGAAACTTGAAGCGTCTGGCCTCCGCTCAAAGATTTACAGCATTTCTTGCCGCCAAGATCGCACCCCATGTGGGCCAACGTGTCCTCGAATTAGATGCGGGCAGCGGACATTTAACCCAAGCCCTCGTCCCTCGTGATTATTATGTCGCGACCGATCCTCATCCGATCCATCGTTTTAATCTCAGGACACTTGCGCTGAACAAACCCTACCTGCAGGTTTCGGACGCCGACGCTGGTAAAGGCCTTAGGGAATTTCGCGGCCAATTTGATACGGTCTTGGGAGTCAATGTATTGGAGCAAATGGATGACGATGCCGCCGCCGTCGCCGAAATTGCTCATTCGCTTCAAAAG
>Ga0206814_10264_pt1 | contig 13657 bp, 10 predicted proteins | sample Alteio_BWOrgCont_90_FD_152850 | JGI IMG/M metagenome (GOLD analysis project Ga0206814, IMG submission 152850) | Enriched cells from forest soil in Barre Woods Harvard Forest LTER site, Petersham, Massachusetts, United States -... | ecosystem: Environmental > Terrestrial > Soil > Temperate forest >...
CTGTGCGGGCCTTGAAGGGGATCACTTCTTGACCAGTTCGTCATGCGCCTGGCGCAAGCTGGGGTCGTTAAGGCCCGTCGCCTCCAGCCGAGCTCGAATTCGGCTGCGTACAGCTTCGGAGTCTGGAAAATCTTCACTAGTCCAGAAACGCCTTGTCGCATCAAAATAGCCTGTATCACGCAGGAACGAGACGCCGTACATCTGGGCATCGCCCAGAGTGTCATCGATTTCGCTGGTTTTGAACGATCCGTCTGCCTGCAGCGATTGCGATAAGCACCAGTTGAGCATCTGCTGAATCTCGACTTGCGCGCGTGTTCGTGTCGCTTGATCCAACGAAGGCCACGCATAGCGAAATATGGTTACAAGGTCCCAGTTCAAGTGGTTCTCATAGTTGCCGTTCATGCGCGGTCCAGCCGGGTAGTCTAGCTTGTCAAGCTCGATGAGCCGCTTCGCGATCCGGTCATAGTGCTGAACCTGACCTTGCAGATCGGTGATCACGTGGAATGTGATTCCGGTGTCATCCATCTTCCACACACGACCGTAGCGGTCAACGATCCACTGTCCCCAGCAACCTGTTTCGGGATTCTGCCACCTGTCGATGTAGCCCTGCATGGCGTCGGCAAGACGCGGATCGAATATATACCCCGTGCGCTTGTGCCCGTAGAGCAGCCGCATAATCGCCGACGTGGTCTCGTCGAGTTCTTCACGATTGAACTCGCCGGTCCGCGTGAAGTCATTGAAGAGTACCGAATCAAGCTGCGCATCGAGCTTCTCTGGCGAGTTGATGCGGTCGAGCAGGTGCAGTGGATATTGTGGTTCCTTGTCACGTGTGAGCCCGTCTTCAACCGTGTAGTAAAGCCGCAGATACCATACGCTGGGGTCGATGCCCATTCCCCAACTGCCGTCATCCGTTTGCTGTTGCGTGGCCTGAGCCTGCTGTTGCGGCTGGTTGAGGCTCCGACGAAGATCTTCGATGCGCGCCCGCGTCTTGGCCGCGTCCGGAGTGAAGTTGAGCCGCCAGCGAATTTCGCGATAGATGTGCATCGAGTACTGCATGTTTTGACCGGCAACCTGGCGCCGATTGAGCTCGCGGATGAGTGGGCGCAACTCCGGGTTGAGTTGCTTCAGGCGTCTATCCCGTGCGATGCGCAATTCTGAGAAATCCCAATAGAAACGGGCGTTGCACCAGCGACGTTTCCATTGCGACTCACCCGATGCGGGGGGTGGTATGAAGGAGCCCGCACGGTAGATGCGGTAGGCGATGACTCCGCGCTCGATCTGGCTACGAAGCGCGAAGAGGATCGTCGCAATCGCTAGCAGCGCGGCGACAGGAATGACTACCCATCGAATCCACTTGCTCACGTGCAGCACTCTCCTTTGCTAGGATTTCCGCCAATCGGCGAGGTTAAGCGGCTAAGCGGTCTGTTCAATGCGAAGCACCATCAAGGGTATAAAATTCGCGGTGCGAGGTGGCCCCGAGACGGCTGCACAGAGATAAGGCCAACGCTCCGTCCGCTCTTGTATCGATATCGGGCTCCGCCTCCGGGGTCGACTCCTTTTCAATCAAAAGCGTTTGAGTTCTGTCGAGATGTTGGATGATTTCTCGGTCCAGCGCGTTTATGACTTGGTCAGACATTATCCGCTGGAACGACTAGGTCCGATTAAAAATTCCACGAATGATGAGCAAAATGGCTGTCTGTCTATCTTCCGTCCGAAGCCCCCGGGTATAGCGCGTGTTGGGCGCGTACAGCTCTACGATCACACGCTCTGGGCGGTAGGTTTTCAGGAAGGTAGTCCCGTTTTCCGGGCCTGCCTTGACCTCCCGGGATTTTGCCCACGCTTGGAAAATGCATGACGCGAAGTACATGACGGCCAGCAAAATGCAGAGGGAGGGGAGCACCGGTCGAAATCTCATGATCAGGCTCGATCTCTGATTGGTATCCATAGGATCCCGGTGATTTCGCGCAATTTTAGCACGGCTGGAGTTTTGGTTCCGCCAGTATCGTCGCCAACTCGGACATTACCCAGTTCGTGGCGGCCAAAGACGACCTCGAAATCATGAAATGCTGATTGCGGACGGTTAGCCGGTCAGAACCGACCAGAGCTCGGAAATCACGAAGAGCAATCGGGAAGCCGACGGTTCGATATTGATCAAAGTCTTCAACAGAGTCGAAACGATACGGCTGTGCTGTTGTACAGCTATTGAAGGACATTGATTGTCCGTAGCCACATATCCACCAACTGAGGCCATGCCGTCACCGGCAGCTTTGTGGCCGCAGTCCAAATGCGTGACCACCCTGCGCATACAGGTGCATTTCAACGGAAACACCAGATCTCTTGAGCCCAGCGTAATAGGACAGTGCTTGTTCGACTCCGTCCACATTGTCGTCCTCATTCTGTAGAAGGAAGGTAGGCGGAGTCTGAGGAGAGAGGTGGGTCTGAATATCAGGATTCAATGCAAAACTGTTCTCATCTAGGGCCAGGTGTCCCGGATAGATGGCGATTGCAAAATCAGGGCGACAGCTCGTTTTGTCAGCGTCATCCACCACGGGGTATAGGCGCTTGTCGAAGTGCACGCTCGTTGCGGCTACTAGATGCCCGCCCGCAGAGAACCCAATGACACCGATCTTGTGCGGGTCGATGCGCCATTCTGCGGCATGGAAGCGCACGAGCCCAATCGTTCTCTGAACATCTTCTAACGCTTGGGGCGCGTGCGGATACGCGCCCGATTTCGGAAGTTTGTGCGAACCGGGAACACGGTACTTCAACAAGATGCAGGTGATGCCCTTGGCGATCAGCCAGTCGCAGACCCCAGTTCCCTCCAGATCCATCGCCAGTATCTGATATCCGCCGCCAGGGAATACAACGACCGCTGCACCCGTATTTTTGCCTTGAGGGGAATAGACCGTCATGGTTGGCGTGGAGACACGCTCGTCTGCGACCCACGGTTTCCCTGCTACGAGGGCATCTTTTCTCCCTACCTTTTCCGAATACTCGGGCCCGTCGTAGACTACGCTGTCAGGCGCATTTTCAGGCCAGATCGGTGTCTGAGAGTACCCCGGACGGGGTTGCCAAGGGGGCAACTTTTGTTGTGCGTTCGCGGCGTGGGCCGTCATGAGGAGAGCAGATGCAACAAGCAAGAACGCGCGATTCGTCGGTAGCACAGCAGTACCCGAGTTGCCCTCGCTCTCGATGACAAAAGCTAGGGCAATCTATCTACTTGATTTGGCTGAAGAGAGTAACAGCAATCCCAGACTAGCCTGGATTCCCATGGCAGGCCTGCGGCTAACGGCGCGTATTAACGCAAGGCGATTTTCTCAAGCTTTATCACTTCTTAGCACTTCCTGACATTATTTGTTCTGTATACATAGCATTCATGATCCACATCTATATCATTCCAAGAGACTCCACGCAGGTATGCTCGCACCGCAGCCATCGTTGCGCTTAGATGACCGTATCTATTGCATTTTTTGGTTCCCTTCATTCATCTAACGTGATTTTTCTTGAAAGGAGTCTTTCTATGTGACACAGTGAATCTATGTCTACTAAGTCTCGAGAAGAGATAACCGACAGTGACATCAAGCAGGTCTTCCTCGAACCGGCCAATCCCACCCATCGCCGCTACGAAGCCCTCCGTGCCTACTTCGTCGAGGGTGTCCCCTCCGCTGAGGCCGCCAAACGCTTCGGCTATACCACTGGAAGCTTCCGGGTAATGTGTCACGACTTTCGTCAGGACCCGCACCGCGCCTTCTTTTGCCGGTGATGAAGGGGCCGCACACCTCGGCCAAGCGCGACACGACAGGCGAGAAGGTCTTCCAACTGCGCAAGCAAAACCTCTCCATCTACGACATCAGCCGGGTGCTTCAACAAGAAGACAAGCAGCTGAGTCCGGCGGCCGTGGCACGGCTGCTGAAGGATGCCGGCTTTGCCAAACTCCCGCGACGCGGCGATGAGGAACGTCCCGACGCGCCACGACCGGAAGAGGCGGCGGCCGCCGATGTCCGGCAATTGGATTTGTCACCACGGCACTTCCGCACTCAGTTCGGCGGCCTCTTCTTGTTTGTGCCCTATCTGGCGCAGATTCCCTTGGAAGGGATGCTCGAGCAGAGCGGCTTTCCCGGCACCAGGCAGCTGCCGGCGGCCCAGGCCATGCGCTCACTGTTGGCCTTGAAGCTATTCGGTAACGCTCGACACAGCCACGTCATGAGCTCGGTCCTCGATGAGGGACTGGCGCTATTTGCCGGGCTCAACGTGATTCCCAAGCGCAGCTTCCTGACCGAGTACAGCTGCCGGATTCCGCCTACCGCCTACCCCAAGCTCATGCCCAGCTGGTTTGATGCCATGCAGACTCTGGGACTCGAGCACGGTGTGTCCTTTGATGTGGACTTTCATACCATTCCCTTTCACGGCGAGGACGCACTGATGGAAAAACACTACGTCTCCAAACGCAGCCGCCGCCAGAAGGGCGTGCTTGCCTTCCTCGCCCAGGATGCCGGCAAGCGTGTGTTCTGCTACGCCAATGCAGCCGTTCGCAAGCAAGATCAGAACGATGAAGTGCTGCGCTTCGTCGAGTACTGGAAACAGCGCACCGGGCACTACCCCCAAGAGGTGGTCTTCGACTCCCGGCTCACCACATACCAGAACCTGAATCGCCTGAACGAGCTCGGCATCCAGTTCATCACCCTGCGCCGGCGAGACGATAAGATGCTCGAGCAGATCCGCCAACAGCCGTCCTCGGCCTGGCGGCGCATCGAACTGGACAGCATCACGCGCGCCTATCGCACGCCGCGCATCCTGGACCAAACCATCACCCTCAGAGACTATGGGACGCACTGTCCTCGGCCGTCGCCATGAAGGTCAGTTGCGATCTACAGCTGACCATGATGGCCAGCTGCCTCTATCGGCTCCTCGGGGAACGGATCGGCAACGGCTACACCACCGCCAAATTCCAGCACATCTTCCGCGACTTCATCAACGCCACCGCCCATGTCTTCATCGATGAGCGCGACATCACTGTGCGTTTTCAGAAACGCGCCCACAACCCTCTGCTCATCGCAGCCGGCTTCGCCAAGAACAATCTGCCCGTGCCCTGGTTGCAAAACAAGAAGTTGCGGCTCATTTTCGGATAGCGTTGGGTCTCGAGTTCAATTAACGCCTCCAACTCCGCCGGACATCACGAAATGTTAGCTCAATAAAGTGCCGTGGGCATCCAGGCTAGTATAAACTGGCCGGGCACCCAGACTATGGAAGCCAAAGCTAAACTCAAGCCGCGTTCGCGGCGGCGGGCGCCACTGTCAGTGCCCTTGCTTTGTGGCACTCAGTACATTTGTTGAGGAGTCCCGTTTTTGGATAGCGGGACAATGACCGCGTATGCGGACCTTTGCAAACCCTTCTCCTTTTCCGACGGAGCCAGGCTGGCGGCGGCCAAATTCTGGCGAAATTGAAACTTCCCATCGGCCACGACACGCCAACAACGCAGTCTTGGTAAGCTTCCTTCTTGGTGAATACATGGATCTATCAATGATCGAGGAAGCACAAAGGGCATTGTGCAAGCAGTTCGGCGCTGCATTTGCAAGCACGCCGCCAGATGACAAGATCGGGGTTGCCTTGTCCACGGCGGGACTCAAGCCGATCAATGGTCTTCGCCATCCCCTAACGCACGGAATGAGCGGATGGTACATCTGGTGCGGTGAAGCTTTCTCCGAGTCTGCCGACTTCTTTGCCCCGCAGTGTGCCCGACACTTCTATGAGAATGAGCCGGACACGGGGCGCTTTCGGGGGCTTTCCCCGGGCTACCGTTTTCTACAAGCTGGGGATTATCTCGACGTCTGGTACGACGAGAAACTCCTCGACGTGTGAATGCGTTCTGAGTGCGTGACCGCCACCCTTTCCTAGACCAGTTAGGGAAGAGTTGTCCACAATCCGACCGTGACCGGGAGTAGACTGCAACGAAGGTCCGAAAAATGAGCGTCAATTGGCTGCAATCCAAAGCAATCTCAATGATTTTCTTCTGCTCGGCGGCTGTATTCTCTCAGGCCTCTGTGCGTTTGTGTTCTTGGTTCAGATTCCGTCGATTCGACAATTCGTCAACACCTCATGGGCTCTTCAGCCAGCGGGCATCCTATTCGCCTCTTTGGTTCTTTTATCGTTTCCGTCCGTGGTAGTTCTTTTTTGTGGGATGGCGGTCTTCTGTGGATGGATCGACCGTTGTTCGACCGGTGCAAAGGTGCTTTGGTTTGCCCTGTTCTTGATGACTGGACCTATTGGATCGACGGTGTATTACTTTGTTAGATATCGAGGTTATATCGGGCTAAGAGCGCCCGATGCCGCGCCCGAGCAGGGGGTCGTGGGCGGCTGACCGCCGATGGGGAAGTTTCGGGGTCGGCTCGCTCTACCGATGACCCGGCTCACGCAAATCCTCCCGGAATCCGGTGGCCGGAACCGTTGTATTTCAGCAAATGGACCAGTTTGTCTCGAATCGTTGCCATACCCCTTTTGCGCCCGCCGGTCGCTGGAACTCTACTCAAGATTCATCTGCGGAGTGAGGATTTCGTTCGAATCGTTCTCAGGGGTGAGGTTGGCTTTGCCGGTCAGCGTCCAGCCGTCTTCGGTGTCGGTATAACCGTGCAGCAGGTAAAGCACCGGATACCCGCCCTTGCGCTTCGCGTCGTAGCCCGGGGGCGTGTAGACCACGTAGGCCGTTTGGCCGTCCGGATAATGCAGGCCGATGTGCGTGGTGAAGATGTGCCGCGAGACCTCACCATGAGGAATATTGGTCAACTCCCACGGCGCGGGCGGCGTAGCGGGCACCAAGAGATCACTGTACAGATCGACAAAGTTCGGATGCACATCGCGGTTCAGCGGGTCGAGCATGTGCACCAGGTCGACCACGAAGGTGTAGCCGTAATGCCCGGGCGGAAGTGGCGGCGTGGTCCCCGTCCAGACGCCATCGGAGCCCAGCGTAAGAGCCAGCGGCTGCAATAACGCGTCTGTGGAGACGGTGACCTGCTTCGCGCTCGGATCGTTGAGCCGGAAGGTGATCGAGCCGTCCGCATTCACAGCAGACCTCTGCGGCGCGGCCGGAGGAGGGGCCGGCGTTTGCGCGATCCCGTGGAAGCAAGCCCAGGCAAGGGAGACGACTGCTGCGGCAAGAAGGATGGGTTTCATGGCGCACCCAGTCTAAACCAAGTGCGCCATCGGGGAGGGCTCTAAAAAGCGATTTACTCGTTCCTCAGCGCGACGACCGGATCGACGCCTGCGGAGCGATTCGCAGGCAGCGCTGCCGCCAACGCTGCGACCAGCAACAGGCTGAATCCGGCCAGCAGCATCGAACCGGACATGCCCGTATTCATCGCCGCAAAGGTATGTGTCAATATCCTTTGCACCAGGAAGGTAAGCATCAGCCCGGCCACAATTCCAATCCCAATCAGAGTGAAGGACTGGCGCAGGATCAAGGCAACCACTTGCCATCGCTGAGCGCCCAGAGCCATGCGAATTCCGATCTCTGTCGTGCGCTGGGTCGCGGTAAAGCTGAGAAGGCCATAGATGCCGATCGAGGCCAGCAACAATGCCAACCCGCCAAACAGCGTAAGCAGCCCCACCAGCAGGCGTCTCGCTGCCAGAGAGTCGTTGACCAGGCTCTCGAGCGTATGCACATCGTAAACGGCTTCTGCGGAGTCCGCCGTCTGGACCGCCTCGGCCAACGTGGCGCGCATGGCGTCGGGAGCAATCGTGGTTCGCACCACAAAGGCAGCTTCGTCTACCGGCTGCTGCGCCATCGGCGTATAGATGACGCCTTTGTTCTCATCCATTTCGAGGGAGTCGCGGCGCACATGGCCGATCACCCCGACAATCTCAACCCAGGGAGAATTGGAACCACCGCGCACATGCTGTCCAATGGGATTCTGCCCCGGCCAATAGGCTCGGGCCAGCATGTCGTCGACCACGGCTACGCGCGGATGTCCAGTCCTGTCTTCCTCGGTAAACCATCGTCCGCTCAAAAGCGGAATCTGCATCGCGCGTAGAAAGCCAGGGGTAGTCTGCCGGTCATCGCTATGCGGACCGGGATCGTTGGGTTTCTGAAGGCGGTTTTCGATCTCAAAGCTCGAGGATGGGTACTGCCCCTTGCCAAAAGGCAGCGGGTAGACCGCAGCCGCAGCAACCACGCCCGGCTGCTCGCTCAGCCGTGAGGTCACGTTTTTCACAAAGTTGGCTTCCTTGGTAGCGCGATCGATGCCGGGCTGATCGCGATAGTTCGAGGCGTTCAGCGTCACACTTCCGGTCAGCACTCCAGTGCTGCTGAATCCGGGCGCGACGTTCTGAAGCTCCTTCAAGCTGGAGAGAAAGAGCCCCGCGCCGGCAACCAGCAGGAAGGCCAGGGCGATCTCGGCCGTGACCAGCAAGCTGCGGAAGCGTTGCCGTGTCGGGCCCGCGGTTGCGCTCTTGCTCTGCTCGGTCAAGCGCAGCTCCTGATAGGACCGTGCGACCTCGAGGATCGGCGCCAGGCCCGAGAGTAGCGCAGTGACCAAGCCAAATGCCGCGGCCATCATAACGAGTCCGACACTGCTTTGAACGGCGAAACCCGCCGCCAGATCGTGAGGAATCGCCAGCAGAAGCAGCCTGCCAAGCGCCGGTCCCGACAGGATGGCAATGAGCGTTGCGGTACCCGCCAGCAACATCGTCTCGGTCACAAACTGGGCCGTAATTTGTTTGAGCGATGCGCCCAGCGCCGTGCGAATTGCAAGCTCCCGTGTTCGCGTCGAGGCCCTCGCCAGCATCAAGCCGGAGATATTGGCACAGGCGATCAGCAGGATCATCGCCACCACGGCAAACAACGCGATCAGCGGCTTGCGCAGGTCTCCGGCGGCATCCTCGGTCCATGGCTGGGCAAACATGCCCCATTCCGAGCTGAGTCCGAAACTGCCTGTACCCTCGCGGCGGATCTCTTCCAGCCGTTTCTGCTCCAGTGCCGCATTCAACTGAGTCACGCTCGCACCTGGCCGCAGACGCAAGACGGAGTTGTAGGACTCGTTGAAACGATTCGAGAGGTCGTAGTCCCTCGAGGTCAAGCCGAGCGGAATCCACATCTGCTCGTTGCGCGGCCAGTCAAAGTCGCTACGCATGACCCCGATCACGCGGTACGATTTGCCGTCGAGGAGCAATGACTGGTCGATGGCATCATGCCGGCCGCCAAAAAACTCCTGCCAGGTGGCGTAGCTCAAAACCACAACCTGGTTGGCGCCCTTCTGGTCTTCCTCCGCGACATACGTGCGGCCGAGAATCGGCCTGGCGCCGAAGACCTGGAACCACTGCCAGGTCGTCATCCCCGCCCGCAGGTGCTGCGTGCGCCCGGCAAAAGTGGCATTGAAGGTATTGGGCTGCACCATCGCCCCGGATTCGACGATCGAGCTCTGCGACACTGCGTCCGCGAAATCCGGCGCCGAGACGCCAATGCTGGGCAGATTCAGCTGAATATACCGCGCGTGGAAGGAAGCGACCCGCGCCGGATGGTCTACCCCGGCCGGTTGCAAAAGAACTGCCTGCACCACACTGAAGAGCGCCGTGTTCGCTCCAACACCGAGGGTCAGCGTCAGAATCGTGACAATCGTAAAGGTGCGGGCCCGCCATAGCTGCCGCACGGCGTAGCGAAGATTCCCGATCAAAGTCTGCATCGCTCCTCCTGACTGATCTGTACGCAGCGGAGGAGCATGTAGTTCACCAAAGGCAATTCGCTGAATTCCTTGATATTGCAGCATATATCGCGGTTAACCCGACCATGCGGGTGTCCAATTCCGCAACGCAACGTCCGATCCCGGACAGCGAACCGCCCTCTCTCTTGCCCCTTCAAGAGCCAGGAAAGGATCCGCCTGGAGGCTACAATGAACCTCGCCTCGCACGCTTTCTTTCCCTTCTTATAAAAATTCACGCAGATTTCGCTTATCCTCAAAGTGTTCCTGATCCACATTGGCCACAAATTCATACCCACCCTTCATCCCGGCGCTAAGCCTAAAGCGAATTCATGGAAACCGCCATCCTCGTCATTGACGACCTGAGAGAGCAGTACGCACAGCAAATGGCGCTCGTGCGCCAGACCTACGACCGCACCGGCGATGGCACCGCGGCCATTCGACGCCGCTCTTCGGTGGTGGATCGCCTCCTGATCGAGCTTTGGCGGCGGGCATTTGGGCCGGAATCCTCTTTGAAGGCCTCCATCCTCGCCTTGGGCGGATATGGCCGCAAGGACCTCTTCCCTTTCTCCGACATCGACGTCCTCTTTGCCGTCGCCGACGACGACACGGAAAAGAGCTCCCGCCAGGCCATTCGAACCATTGTCCAGGCCATGTGGGATATCGGCCTCCGCGCCAGCCCGGCCACGCGCACCGTCAAGGAATGTACCCGTTTCGACCCCGATAACCTCGAATTCACCCTCTCGACCTTCGACCACCGTTTCCTCGCCGGCAACTTTCCGCTCTACCAGAAGCTCCACAACGAAACCATCCCCGGCCTGGTCCTGAGCGAGTGGAACCAGATCGCCCAGAAACTAGGTGAGGTGGCCCGCGCCCGCCATGCCAAGTATGGCAACACCATCTTTCATCTGGAGCCCAACCTGAAGGAGTGTCCCGGCGGCCTGCGGGACTTCAACCTCGCCCCCTGGTTCGCCCTGCTCTTCTATCTCAAAGAACACAAGGAATGGCCCCGGCAACGCGGTGGCGGCGCGAACGACCGGGCCTCGGCGCTGGGCTGGCAATCTGCCCACGGAGACGCCGAAACAGCCTTCGATTTCCTGAGTGCGGCGCGATGTTTTCTGCATTTCCGTCACGGCCGCGACGACAACACGCTCGACTGGCAATCCCAGGACGAAGCCGCCGCCAACAGCGTGGGCCTGGAAACCCGCGGCACCGCCGACCCCGCTTACTGGATGCGCACCTATTACCGCCATGCGCGCACCATCTACCGCCGCGCCGTGCTGCTGATGGAACAGCTGCCCGCCCCCGTCAGCTTCTACAAGCAGTTCCGCAAACGTCGCGCGGCGATTCCGGGCACCGACTTCTCGCTTGACCAGGGCCGCATCGACATCTCGCCGACAGCGCAGTTCTCCGACACCGACGGCATGTTACGCGTCTTCGCTCTGATCGCCAATCACGGCTACACTCTCACCCAGGCCGCCGAAGACCGCATCACCGACGCGCTGCCCGTCCTGGCCATTCACATCCCCGAGGGGCCGTATCTCTGGAATCACCTCCGCGAAGTCCTGCTCGGCCCCCACGCCGCCCACGCCCTTCGCACCATGCACGCTCTGGGCATCCTGGAGATGCTCATCCCCGAGTTCCACGGCATCGACGCCCTGGTCATCCGCGACAGCTACCATCGCTACACGGTCGACGAGCATACCTTCCTTACCATCGACAACGTCCACGCCCTGCGCCGGCCCATCAAGGACTACGAGCAGCGCCTGGCCACGCTCCTGCCGGAAATCGACCGTCTCGACCTGCTGCTGCTCTCCCTGCTGCTGCACGACACCGGCAAAGCCCGCCGCACCGGCGAGCACACTGCGCAAAGCGTCGAGCTCGCCGACAGCTTTCTAGCCCGCCTCGACTTCGATATCGAAGAGCGCGAGATCGTCCGAAAGCTCATCCGGAGCCATCTCGAAATGTCCAGCGCCCTGCGCCGCGATATCTTCGACGCCGACAACGTGCACACGTTGAGCGAAAAAGTCGGCTCGCCCCAGCTGCTCAAGATGCTCACCCTGATGACCTATGCGGATATCAAGGCTGTCCACCCCGACGCGCTCACCCCATGGAAGGCAGAAAACCTCTGGCAGCTCTACATGTCCACGGCTAACTTCATGGACCGCAGCGTCGATGAAGTCCGCTACCACGCCGACCTCGACCCGACGCTGCTCTATCGCATTGCATCGATGCTTCCCGTGGGTGCCGAGGCCAAAACCCCCTCCAAGAAGAAAGCTCTCGTATCGGCTCAGGAAGCGGCCATCCGCAAATTCCTTGAAGGCCTGCCCCAGCGCTACCTGCAAACCCGCTTGCCCGAGCAGATCCGCAACCACTATCTCTTGGCCGCCCAGTTAGAACAGGACCCCATTCAGCTCGAACTCCGCCCCAGCCGTCAGTTAGTGGAACTGACAGTCATCGCCCGCGACCGCCGCCGCCTTTTTGCCGATGTTGCCGGAGCACTCGCAGCTTGGGGCATGAACATCGTCAAAGCCGACGCCTTCTCCAACGATGCAGGCATTATCGTAGACAGCTTCCAATTCATCGACACCTTTCGCACCCTCGAACTGAACCCCGAAGAAAAAGACCGTTTCACAGCCAACGTGCACGAAATCCTATCGCAAGGCATCACCGCAACCAAGCACCAGATCGAACAGTTGTTAGCCAACCGCCACCAATCCGCCACCCGTAACGGTACGGTCAAAGTAGAAGTCCCAACGAGATTGGAGTTCGACTCCGAATCCAGCAGCCAATCCACACTGTTGCAAGTCGTAGCCCAGGACACCCCGGGCCTCCTGCGCCAGATTGCGCTGGTCCTTCACGCCCACGACTGCAACATAGAAGTAGCTTTGATCGACACAGAAGGCGAAACCGCCATCGACGTCTTCTATCTGACCCAAAAGGACAAAAAGCTGAACCCCAGCCTGCAGGTGAGCCTCGCCGAGGACTTGAAAAGCGCGTTAAATAAAATCCTTCCCCAAGTCCAAAATTTCTAAGCCCACGACGCTAAATCCATTTTCAATGAGCGCGGCATTTCGTCCCTCATCAAATCCAATGGCTCGTATGCAACGATCCCCTGAAAGCCCGCCAGCTTCCAGGGGATTGCATTGGGCTACCCACAGCTACCAATTACGCTTGGGCGGAAAATGCTCTTCGATCACCTGATACAGCGAGTTCGGCGGAGGGGCATCCTGCGACAGCTCCCAAATCATGATCCCTCCATATTTTTTGCCTAGCTCAGTCTCCCTGGCCATGGTCGCTCCGCCCACGTAATAAAGGGTTACGCCACCGTCCAGAGAGCCACCCGATACCATATCGGCATCGAAGGCATTCGGGTATGCGGCCACGACCGTATCCCAGGTCTCTTCAATATTGCCGTCCCCACTCTGCGCAAAGAACGGCACACCCAGAGTCATCCTTTCTTTCGGAACCTTCTTGGTATCCGCGTAGTAAGTCATCGCCTGTTCCGCGTCAGAGTAGTTTGAATAATTCATCACATTCACAAAATCGAACATGTGCAGTGCCTTGTCCGGCATCGAATCCTGCAGATATTCGGCCACGGCCGCGGTGACAAGCTTCCTCTGAGGATGGAAAGTATCGATCAAAACCTTAGTGAACTCGGCATACGGCTCGCCCATATTGTTCGGGTCTTCGATATCCAGATCCACACCGTCCAGGTCGTGATCCGCCACATATTTGTTGAGCGACCTAACCAGAGGCACCGACAGGCCCGCGTTATAGAACTGCAAAATCTGCTGATCGCCTCCACCGCCGCCGATCGACAAGACCACCCGGACCCCGGCCTTGTGCGCCGTCTTCACCAGCGTGTGAATATCGGCATCCGTCTGGCCCAGCGAAAACGTCATGTCGCTGTCTTTGGTACAAGTTCCACTGCAAAATGGCGGCAGCCCAAAAGCCAGGTAGAGATGCGT
>Ga0206814_10256_pt1 | contig 13598 bp, 10 predicted proteins | sample Alteio_BWOrgCont_90_FD_152850 | JGI IMG/M metagenome (GOLD analysis project Ga0206814, IMG submission 152850) | Enriched cells from forest soil in Barre Woods Harvard Forest LTER site, Petersham, Massachusetts, United States -... | ecosystem: Environmental > Terrestrial > Soil > Temperate forest >...
AATTCACTTCCACAAAATAGGCTTTGTTACGGAGGCTGGCGGCGTGGAGGGAGCGGGCGACGAGTTCTTTTCCCGTGCCGCTTTCGCCGAAGATTAAAACGCGGCCGTTGGTGGGCGCGGTGACGGCGATCTGCTGGCGGAGGGCTTTCATGGGAACGCTGTCGCCGACGATGCGGTAGCGATGGCCGAGTTCGGTGTGGAGGAGTTGGTTTTCTTCCTGGAGGCGGCGCTGCTCGATGGCGTTGCGGACGAGGACGATAATGCGTTCGAGCGAGAGCGGCTTTTCGATGAAATCGAAGGCGCCTAGTTTTGTGGCGCGGACGGCGGTTTCGATGGTGCCGTGTCCGGAGATGATGATGACGCTCGGAGGCTGGGGGAGGCTTTGGATGCGGCTGAGGGCTTCCATGCCGTCCATGCCGGGGAGCCAGACGTCGAGGAGGACGACTTCGATGGTGCCGGAGTGGAGGCGCTCGAGGGCGAGCTCGGCGGATTCGACGGCGTCGACGGAGTAGCGCTCGTCACGGAGGATGGAGGAGAGCGACTCGCGGATGCCTGCTTCGTCATCCACGATAAGGATTTTGGGGCTTGCGCTCATCGAATTTTTTCTTCTGGGGCGGTATCGGCTCCGATGCGTTCGGTGGAGGCCGCGGCGGGAAGTTCCACGACGGGCAATTCAATCAGGAAGCGCGAGCCACGGGGCTGGTGGTCTTCCATGCGCAGGGAGCCGCCGTGCTCGGCGATGATGCGTGCGGCGATGCGGCGGGCCACTTCCTGCCATGCGGCGGATTTCTGGGCGTGGAGCATTTCGGTGAGGTCGTCGAAAACAAGGACGTAGCCCATGTTGGCGCGGCGGGGGCCCAGGGAGCTGACGGTGGCGGCGAGATGGCGGACGCGGCCGTTGACGATGACTTCGATTTCGCGGGAGACGACGCCCATGCGGAGGGAGCGGCGCATCAGCGATTGCACGGTGCGATGGGGATCCGGGCCGAGAAGAGTTTCGAGGGACTCGATGGTGCTTTCTCCGAGGTTGAACATGCGGAGGAGAGCGGCGTTGGTTCGCTGGATGACGCCCTCGGCGTTAAGGTAGATAACGCCGGCGGGAATATTTTCGAGTACGGTTTCCATGAGCTGGCGGCGGCGTTCGAGTTCCTGGACGGCTTGCTGGAGGTTGCGGGTGAATTCGTCAATCTGGGAGCGGGAGTCGCGCAACTGGGTGGTCATGGTGTTGAAGGAGCGGACGAGGACGCCGAGTTCGTCCTGGACCTGCTCGGGAACCTGGTAATCGAAATTGCCGGAGGAGACTTCGCGGGTGCCTTCGGCTAGAGCTTGAATCGGGACGGTGACCTGCTTGGCGAGGAACAAAGCGACCCACATGGCGGCGGAGAGAACCAGCAAGGTGAAGAAGAAAAGAATCAGCAACATCTGCTTTTTCAAAGCGCGCAGATTCTGTTTTAAGTTTTCGTAATCGCGGATCTGCTGTTGAATGAGGGTCCAGCGCGCGAGGAAATCAGGACCGGTACGATAGGCAGCGACGAGTGTTCCCAGTTCCGAGGAGCCGAGGGCGACAGGGACATGCGAGGCGAAAAAGCTTTTGTTTTTGGACTGCCAGACTTCGATGCCGCTGGGCAAGGTATATTGCAGGTTGCCTTGTTCGCCGCTGACGCTGCAGATGTTGAGGGAGCGGTCTTCCTGCTGGTCATCGCAAACCACGCCGCCCTTGACGAACTTGCCGTGGGAGTCGAAAACCCAGACGGCATCGAGGCCAACGGCAAAAGAATGTTCCAGGAAGGCTTCGGGCGTCTCGCCGGCGTGTTGCGCGGCCATATAGCCGAGGGTGTGGAGACGGGGAAGCATGCCACTGCCAAGATCGTTGAGGAGCTTCTGCGTTTGTTCGGAGGCAATTTCGAGGGGGCGGGGGAACCAGCGTCCGAGCGTGCGGTTGAGGAGGGCATAGCTGATAAAGAACATGAAAATGGCGGGAAGGAGAGAAACGGCGACAGCGCCAATAACCATTTTGGTTTTGAATCGCGCGCCCAACTGCTCTTTGCTGCGTTCGACAAAGAGCCGAACGAAATTGCGCACGACGATCAGGCCGAAGATGAGCAGAGCGGCGATGATGAAGCTGGAAACCGCATAGAGGGGGATGACTTCGCGCCAGGATTGCGGCTCGAAGGGAACGTCGAGCGAACCGAGAGTGAAAACGGCCGCGAGCAGGAGGGTGACGAGCACACCGCCGATGGCGAGGCGGACGCGAAGCTTGCCGGTGGAGGGGCCGGTCATTGGGCGTCCTCCAGCGGGTGAGGCAAGAAGGGATGCAAGGCGCACTCGGAGCAGAGCGGGGCGCGAGCGCGGCAGAAATTCTTTCCGGTGTGTACCAGCAGGGCATGATATTCGTTGAAGAGTTGTGGATCGTTGGGTAGACTTTCCTCGAACAGCCCTCTGATCTCCTCGTAGGACTCTTTCCCGTGGGCGAGTCCATGGCGTTGCAGAATGCGCCGCGTGTAGGCATCCACAACAAAAACAGGGTGATTCCCTGCGTAGAGCAGGATGGAATCGGCGGTTTCCGGGCCGATTCCGTGCACACGCAAGAGTTGCACTCGCAATTTGGCGGTGGGAGTGCGGAACATTGCCGCCAGGGAGCCGCGATGCTGTTTCCGGAGAAATTTCACAAATTCTTTCAGCTTGCGCGCTTTTTGCCGGAAGTAGCCGGAGGAGCGGATCAGGCGGGCGAGCTTGGCCTGGGGAACTTTTTCGAGAGCGGAAGGGGAAAGCAATCTTGCGCGGCGCAGATTGGCGATGGCGCGCTCCACGTTTACCCAGGTGGTATTTTGAACGAGGATGGCGCCCACGATGACTTCGAAGGGAGAGCGGGCGGGCCACCAGTGCTGCTGGCCGTGGGCTTGAAACAAAGCGTCAAAGTATTGATGCAGTATCGGCAGGGTTGCCGGGGCAGGCAACTCGGGAGACTGAGAGGCACGGGCAAGATGACGGAGCGGCGCATCAACGGAGCGGGAGGAATGCAAAGTGGGGCTCGTACACATCTCTTTCGCACGATAGCGACGCCTCGCGGGCAAGTCAAGAAGGGGACCCTGTCCTTCGCTACGATAACCTGTTCAACTGTACAGGTATTAGCGAATTCACAACGGGATGACAAAATCGGGCACCGCGTTTCCGGCGTGTTTGCTATGTTTGGCGTTGGGAGCACGGTTTCCAGGGAGCGCTGCGGATGTCTGTCCGTTTAGGCGAAATACTATTAAAGGAAAGCCTCATCACCCAGGACCAGCTGGATAAGGCGCTGGAATTTCAGCGTTCGAACGGCGGGAAACTGGGTAGTTGCCTGACGAAGATGGGCTTTATCACCGATGATGACATCACCGGTGTTCTTTCGCGGCAGTACGGCGTGCCCTCGATCAACCTGAAATATTACGAAATCGATCCCAACGTCATAAAACTGATCCCGCAAGATACGGCCCTGCGCTACCAGGTGGTGCCGCTTTCGCGCGTGGGGTCCGTGCTGACGATTGCGATGACGGACCCGACGAACGTCTTCGCGATGGACGACATCAAGTTCATGACCGGGTTTAACGTGGAGCCTGTGGTGGCGTCGGAATCGGCGATAGGCGAAGCGATTGGAAGATTTTACGGCGGCGGCAACGCCAGCCACGAAGAATTAAGCAACCTGATGAAGGACCTGGTGGACGAGGACCAGGAACTGGAGTTAGCGGCGGAAGAACAGGAGTTGGACGCGGCTTCGCTGGAGAAAGCCGCGGAAGAAGCGCCGATCATCAAGCTGGTGAACCTGATTTTGACGGATTCAGTGAAGCGAGGGGCGAGCGATATTCACGTGGAGCCGTACGAGACGGAAATGCGGGTGAGGTTCCGCGTCGACGGCGTGCTGCAGACGGTGATGAATCCGCCGATGAAACTGCGGGACGCGATCACGAGCCGCATGAAGATCATGGCCAAGCTGGACATCGCGGAAAAGCGGCTGCCGCAAGACGGCCGCATCATGATCAAGTACAGGGCCGACGGGAAGAAGAAGGAGCTCGACTTCCGCGTTTCGACGGTGCCGACACTCTACGGCGAAAAGATCGTGTTGCGGTTGCTGGACAAGGAAAACCTGCGGCTGGACATGACGAAACTGGGTTTCGAACCGGAGTCGCTGAAGAAATTCGAGCGCAACATTTTGAAGCCGTACGGGATGGTTCTGGTTACGGGGCCGACGGGTTCCGGTAAGACGAACACATTGTATTCGTCGGTGGCGCGACTGAACCAGGTGGACACCAACATCATGACCGCAGAAGACCCGGTCGAGTTCCAGTTGTCGGGCATCAACCAGGTGCAAATGAAGGAACAGATCGGATTGAATTTTGCCGCGGCGCTGCGCGCCTTTTTGCGGCAAGACCCCAACATTATTCTGGTCGGAGAGATTCGAGACTTTGAGACGGCGGAAATCGGCGTGAAGGCCGCACTGACGGGCCACCTGGTGCTATCGACGCTGCACACGAACGACGCGCCGTCGACGATCAGCCGCTTGATGAACATGGGTATCGAGCCGTTCCTGGTGGCGACATCGGTGAACCTGATCTGCGCGCAGCGCCTGGTGCGGCGGATTTGCGTGAACTGCAAGGAAGAGCTGGAAGTGCCGGAGCAGGCGTTGATTGACGCGGGATACACGCCGGAAGAAGTGAAGACAACGAAGATATATCACGGCAAAGGCTGCTCGACCTGCAACAAGGGCGGGTACAAGGGGCGCACGGGTTTGTATGAAGTGATGGAAATTAACGATGAATTGCGCGAATTGATTCTGGTAGGCGCATCTGCTCTGGAATTGAAAAAGAAAGCGATCGAGCAGGGAATGATTACGCTTCGGCGCAGCGGGCTCATCAAGGTGGCGCTGGGCCAGACAACGATGGAAGAAGTATTGCGCGAAACGGTTTTATAAGCAGGAAAGGGTGCCGAGATGCCAGGAATAACACTGAGCGAGTTGCTGAAGAAGATGATCGAAATGGGAGGGAGCGACCTTCACATTACGACGAACAGTGCGCCGCGTGTGCGCGTGCATGGACGGCTGCGTCCTTTGGACATGCCGCCGTTGACGGCGGCGGATACCAAGTCGCTGGCGTATAGCGTATTGACGGACGCGCAGAAGCACAGGTTTGAGGAGAATCTGGAGCTGGACTTTTCGTTCGGGTTGAAGAACCTGGCAAGGTTCCGCGGCAACGTGTTCAACCAACGGGGCGCGGTCGGCGCGGTGTTCCGGACCATTCCATGGGAAATCAAGGGATTTGACGCGCTGGGACTGCCGCTGGTCGTGAAGGGGCTTTGCGACAAGCCGCGCGGACTGGTGCTGGTGACGGGCCCGACGGGTTCGGGCAAGTCCACCACGCTGGCGGCGATGCTGGACAAAATCAATGCGGAACGCGAAGAACACATGATCACGATCGAGGACCCGATCGAGTTTCTGCACAATCACAAAAAGTGCCTTGTGAACCAGCGCGAAGTTCACGCGGACACACACTCGTTCGCGAACTCGCTGCGCGCGGCTTTGCGCGAAGACCCCGACGTGGTGCTGATCGGCGAAATGCGCGACCTGGAGACGATTGAATCGGCGCTGCGCATCGCGGAAACGGGCCACTTGACGTTTGCGACACTGCACACGAATTCGGCGGCTTCCACCATCAACCGCATTATCGACGTGTTTCCGGCGCACCAGCAGCCACAAATCCGCGCGCAGCTTTCGATGGTGCTGGAAGGAATCCTTTGCCAGGCGCTGCTGCCGCGCGCAGACAATCGCGGCCGATATATGGTGATGGAAGTGCTGATCCCAACGCCCGCGATTCGCAACCTGATTCGCGAAGACAAAATCCACCAAGTGTACTCTGCAATGCAAACGGGCACCGGGCAAACGGGGATGCAAACGTTCAACCAGGGGCTGGCAAACGCGTACTTCCAGAAACAGATCACACTGGATATGGCGTTGTCGCGATCTTCGAACCAAGACGAGTTGCAGGACATGATCAACCGTGGGGTGGCCGGCTCAGGAGGGCCAGCGGGGAAGGCCCCAGCGGGCCGCAGTCCGGTGGGATCAAAACATTAAGGGATTATTTCGGAAGAGGGAAGGGAACGAATTTTAGAAGTTGAGGAGGAAAGGTTATGCCGGTCTTTACTTATCGAGGAACGAATAGGTCGGGCGGGTCGGTCACCGGAGAAATGACGGCTTCGAGCAAGACGGAGCTGCAATCGCTCTTGAGGCGGCAGCAGATCACGCCGACAAAGATGTCCGAAAAGGGCAAGGAGTTCAACCTGCCGACGTTTGGCGGGAGCGTCAACGCCAAAGAACTCGCGGTGTTCACGCGGCAGTTTTCGGTGATGATCGACGCGGGCCTTCCGCTGGTGCAGTGTCTGGAAATCCTGGCAAGCCAGCAGGAAAACAAACTGTTCCAGAAGGTGCTGACGGGAACGCGAGCGGCGGTGGAAGGCGGAAGCAACCTGTCGGCGGCGATGAAGCAGTACCCGAAGGTATTCGATCCGCTCTACAGCAACATGGTGGAGGCCGGAGAGACGGGCGGTATTCTTGACACGATCTTGCAGCGCCTTTCGACGTACATCGAAAAGAACGTGAAACTGAAGGCGGCGGTGAAGTCGGCGTTGATCTATCCGATCGGCGTTGTGAGCATCGCGGCGGGCGTGATTACGTTGTTGCTCTGGAAAGTGGTGCCGATTTTCGCCACGCTGTTCGCCGGGTTGGGAGTAGATCTGCCGCTGCCGACCAAAATCGTGATCGGATTGAGCAATTTCGTGGGCAGCATATTCGGCCTGTTGATCGTGGTAGGTTTAGCGGCAGGCATATTCGGCCTTAAGATCTGGTACGGAACACCTCAGGGGCGATACCTGATTGACAGCCTGGTCCTCAAGCTGCCCATTCTTGGAATTCTGATGCGAAAGATTGCGGTGGCGCGGTTTACGCGAACACTTGGCACATTGATCGCCTCCGGCGTGCCCATTCTTGAAGGATTGGACATCACGGCAAAGACGTCAGGCAATGCGGTAGTTGAAAGGGCGCTGTTCCAAGTGCGCAAAGCACTTGAGGAAGGCAAATCGCTGACCGAACCGCTGAAGGAGTGTGCAGTATTTCCGGGCATGGTTACCCAAATGATTTCTGTCGGCGAACAAACCGGTGCGATGGATGCGATGTTGCAGAAAATTGCCGACTTCTATGAAGACGAGGTGGACTCGGCGGTGAAGGACCTCTTGACCGCACTGGAACCCATCATGATCGTATTCCTGGGTCTTATCGTCGGCGGCGTGGTCATTTCCATGTACTTGCCGCTGTTTACGTTGATCGGGAAACTGTCGGGCAAGTAATAAACAATAGCAGTTTGGAAATGGAGGGCAGAGGAAATGTTTCTGTCCTCCATTTTGCGTTTAAGATGGATATAAAGGTGAGACGGCACGCCGGAGAGGGTGCCGCCCTACGAATGGAAGAGTCATTCAATCGCCGTCAATGGGTGGACTGGCTCACACGGGTCCGCTTGCTGCTGATCGCGCTGATCCTGGGTGTTGGGGTTGTGTGGCCGCAGTACGTTCCGACGAACGCGTCGCCACGATATTTCCTGCCGATCGTCATTCTCTGGATCACTATCGGAATCCTGCACCTGATCCTGGTACGGCTTTTGCCCGAAGCGCCCTGGCTAGGGGAGCTACAGGTCTCATGCGACGTGGTAATGATCACCGGAATTGTGTATTCGACGGGGCTTCAGGACAGCTACTTCACGTCTCTTTACCTGCTGGTGATTATCGTGGCCAGCATTTTATTCAGCCGGCGAGTGGCGTTTTTTACGGCGGCGCTGTGCCTGGCGGGACTCGGGGGGCTGACCGCGCTGGTGCATGCCGGTAGGCTTCCGCAAACATCAGTTGCAGCGCCGACGGCCGAAGGGTTGCGGACTTGGTTCTTGAGCACGTCGCTGGGATTCCTGGCGATAGCGTACCTTTCGAGCTTACTGGCGCATTCGCTGCGCAGCAAGAGCTTCGAACTCGAGGAGAAACAAGAAGAGCTCCTGGAATTGCAGGACTTCACGTCGGACATTATCCATTCGATGCGTGGAGGGTTGGTAACGACAGACATGGAAGGCCGGGTGGTGCTGCTGAACCGGACGGGCGAGGAGATCCTTGGGAGAACGTTCGCGGAACTTCGAGGAAAGGATCTGCGGGAAGTGAGCCAGGAATTCTGGCAGCACGAGAGCACCACCGTGCCGGAGAAGTTGTCGCTGCGGCGCGAGATCGAAGTGCGCGTTCCTGGTGGACAGAAACGGTACCTGGGAATATCGGTGTCGCCGCTGCGAACGCGCGACGCCCAGCGGAGCGGATTCGTATTTAATTTTCAGGACCTGACGGAACTGCGGCGACTGGAGCAGGAAGTGGCCACGAAGGAGAGGATGGCGGCGGTGGGGCGCCTATCGGCGGCGATCGCGCACGAAATCCGGCAGCCGCTGACGGCGATGGCGGGAGCGGTGAAGGAACTGGCACGGCTGGTTCCGCTTGAGGAAGATGAGAAGCACCTGGTGAATATTGTGAGTCGGGAATCGGAACGGTTGAATCAGATCATCACCGATTTTCTGAATTTTTCGCGCGAGAAGTCCTTTGTGTTCCAGGAAACGGACGTGCGGGCGCTGTTGGACGAGACGCTGACGCTGCTGGAACGAAAACCGGGCGCGGCGCAGAAATTGCAAATTGTAAGGGCGTTTAACGGAGAACCATCGGTGGCCCGCGTTGATCCGAACAAGATCAAGCAGGTGTTCTGGAACCTGTGCGACAACGCGGTGCGAGCGATGCCGCAGGGCGGAACACTAACCGTTGACCTGGAAACCGTGCCGGAGTGGCTCAGGATTTCCTTCCGGGACACGGGGATCGGGCTGGATCCGCAGCAGCGGGCGAAGATTTTCGAGCCGTTGCAATCGAATTTTGAAGGCGGCACAGGACTGGGGCTGGCGATCGTGTATCAGATTGTGCAGGCTCACAACGGGCGGATTAGAGTGCACAGTGAGAAAGAAAAAGGCGCGGAATTCGTGATCGAGCTTCCGCGCACTGAATGAGGCGCTATGCAAGCGACGAAAGTGGCGGCAAAAGATACGAAGAAGGAAGCGGCTCACATCCTTGTGGTGGATGACGAGAAATCGCTCTGCGAGCTGCTGGAGATCACCTTCCGGAAAGACGGGCACCGAGTGGAGGTGGCAAATGGAGTGGAGGCCGCGCACCGGAAGCTGGAAGGGGCGTTGTTCGACATCGTGATTTCGGATATTCGGATGCCGGGGGGAACCGGGCTGGAGCTGTTGAGGTTTACCAAGGAGATTTCGCCGGATTCGTTTTTTCTGCTGATGACCGCGCTGCCGGATTTGGATACAGCCGTGGATGCGCTGAATTCCGGGGCCGACCGGTTCGTTATTAAAGACCACAATTACGTGGAGCAACTGCGGCGGGCCGTCGGAGAGGTTTCGGAGAGCCTAAAGTGGAAGAAGGAGGCAAGGTACCTGCGGCGGGAATTGCGGCGATTGACGGGTCTGGACAACATCATCGGGCAGAGCCCCAAGATGAAGGCCATCTTCGACATGATCCAGACGGTAGCGCCGCAGGGCAGCCGCGTGCTGATTACAGGAGAAAGCGGAACAGGTAAGGAGCTTGTGGCGCGGGCGATCCACGAAAACAGCGCCAGGGCGCAGACGCCATTCATCACCATCAATTGCGGTGCGTTTCCGGAAACGCTGCTGGAATCGGAACTGTTCGGCTACATGAAAGGAGCCTTCACCGGCGCGAACGAAAACCGGCGGGGGTTGTTCCAGGCGGCCGACGGCGGGACGCTGTTCATGGACGAAATCGGGAACATGAACCTGGCCATGCAGGTGAAGCTCTACCGGGTGCTGCAGGAAGGAAAGGTTCGGCCGCTGGGGAGCACGGAAGAGATCGACGTGGACGTGCGAGTGATCACGGCGACGAACAAGGATCTGGAGAAGGCCATTGCGGCGGCGGAGTTCCGGGAAGATCTGTTTTACCGGCTGAGCGTGATCCCGATCCATGTGCCTTCCCTGAAAGAACGGCGGGAGGATATACCGCTTTTGGCGCTACATTTCCTGGAAAAGTTCCGCAAATCGATGGAGAAACCTATACAAGGGATTTCTCCGGAAGCGATGAGCCGGCTGGAAGCCTACGACTGGCCGGGAAATGTGCGGGAGCTGGAGAATACGATTGAGCGTGCAGTGGCGCTGGAGAGCGGGACAGAAATCAGTTCGAAAGTTGTTCCTGACCGGGTGTGCGCTGCGAGCCCGGCCGTGACCGCTTCGCTGGGACGGTCGGATGCGAACCTGATTCCTGAGGAAGGAATCAATTTTGAGGAAGTGGTGGCGGAAACGGAGCGACGTTATCTGACGGCGGCGCTTGAGAAGGCGGGTGGAGTTCGCGTGCAGGCGGCGGAGATACTGAAAATCAGTTACCGGTCGTTCCGGCATTTTGCGAAGAAGCACAATCTGTAAATTGGATTTGCGGCGGCGGGGTGACTGCCTGTCTTTTTGAACAATCGCAAGGCGCTTGGTTGTTGTGCGCGCGGGCCCCACCGGCAACAATCAATTCAGCCATGAAAATCAAATCAACATTGTTATTGACGGGATTATCGGCGGCACACCGGTGAGGGGAGCGAACTTGGGCCGGTGGGTTCTGAGCGTGGCAGCGGTGGTGTGCCTGCTCTGGATCGGGAGCCAGCAGACATTTTTCAAAGATACTATTTCGTCGCCGTTCCTGGCGGTGGCGCTGCTGAGTATCTTTCTGATTCAGTTGCGGACGAAAGTGGAGGTTCGGGAACTAGCGCTGGCCGGGATACTTGCGTTTGCGCTGTATGGACTGGACATCCGGTGGCTGGGATATGCGCTTCGATGGCCGGCGCTGGTTTCGTTCGTGGGGATGGCGAGCCTGGTGGTTCTGGGCTTGCGGGTGATTTGGGCGGAAGCACCAGAGCGAGGGACTGCGATTCTGACGCTGGTGCCTGCGTTTCTGTTTGTGGCTTCGGAATGGTGCGCGAGTTATTTTCTGGAATGGGGAGCGCGGGCGAGACCAACGGTTCTTGACCTGTTTTTGTATTCGTTCGATGCGAGCCTGCGCGTGCAGCCGGCTTTCCTGATGGGGCAGCTTTTTGCGAGATTCCCGAATTTCGCCGCCGGGAGCGTAATTGTCTATCTTGCGTTGCCTGTGGCCATCGGACTGACGTTCGCGGGTTGCGTGAGACGCGATCGAGGAAACGCGGTGTCGGCTGTGGTGGCGTTCCTGATTACAGGGCCGATTGGGGCGTGCTTTTATACGATATTTCCGGCGCTGGGTCCCGCGCACATTTTCCAAAAGGGATTTCCGTGGAGTGCGTTGACGGTGGAGCAGGCCAGGAATCTGTTTCTGGAACCGCTGGCGGTGGCCGGACCGAGGAATGCGATTCCATCGCTCCACGCGGCTTGGATTTTCCTGGTGTTCTGGTACGCACGAAAACTTTCTTTGGTGGAAAGATTGGTTGCGGGAGGATTTGTGTTTTTTACGCTTTGCGCGACGATGGGAACGGGAGAGCACTACCTTGTGGACCTGATTGTTGCGGTGCCGTTTACAGTGATGATTCTGGGAGTGACCCAGATCGTGTGCGCGCGGGAGCAGAGAACCCCGTGGGGCGCGGTGCTCTATGGGTTGGGGATGACGCTCTTGTGGTTCGGACTGCTGCGATATGGGAACCGGGTGTTCTGGGCGTCGGCGCTGGTGCCTTGGGTAGCGTGCGCCCTTACGATCGTTTCAGGTTGGTATTACGCAGGAGAATTGGGTCAACAATGTTCAGCGAGAGAATTGGGCAGCGCGGAGGCGAGACTGGCGTGAGGAGAGATTCGCCAGGGACTTTCGAACGTGGGGATGGAATGACATTTTTTGGCATTGAGGAACGCCGAAAAATGTTAATTTGGGCGGTCCGTGGCGAAGGAAAGGGTGCGCCGAGGCGGGTAAGACTGGGAGAGATGCTGGTAACATCCCTATTATCAGCCGGTTGCAATTGGAAGGGGCTGCCCGATTTTGAACGCACGAATGGCATTCCCCGTGCAGTTTTAGAGTCTGTGCGGTAGTACTAAATATTCCCTCAAGGAGATTTCATGAAGAGGCAGAAGGGTTTTTCACTTATCGAGCTTCTGATCGTCGTGGCGATCATTCTGATCATCGCGGCAATCGCAATTCCAAACTTGCTGAAGTCCAAGATGGCGGCCAACGAGTCTTCGGCGGTGGGTTCACTGCGCACGATCAACACCGGTGAAGTCACGTATGCATCGTCTTGCCCTGCGAACGGCTTTTCCGTCAGCTTGGTGGCACTGCAAACCGGCGGAGCATGCCAGAGCGGAGCAAACATCATTGATAACGTTCTTGGCGGCGCCGATCCTTCCACCAAGAGCGGATATACCTTTGCGTACACGGCGGGTGCGCCTGACGCCAGTGGTGTAATCAGCTCCTACACTCTCAATGGCACTCCTATCACGCTGAACGTCACCGGGAATCGCATGTTTTGCACGGACCAGTCGGGTGTGATTCGCTATACCCCGAACGCGGCCGGTTGCACGGTTCCGGCAGTTACCACGGGACTTGGCGGCAGCCCGGCATTGCAGTAAGCGGACGGCTGAACAAACTGAATCCAAGGATTGGGCGCGGAGTTCACCTCCGCGCCCTTTTCCTTTTTGGGAGTGGGATTCTGGCAGGGAGATCAAGGGGCGCTTGCCAGGGAATTCTGCCCGCGATGTGTACAGTCTGGGAAAAGACAAAGTTTTCCGGGAAGAATGAGGAGATAGCCGAGAGACGGCATGTAGTCCCATTCGAAGGGCGGGAGTAGAAGCAGCCATTTAGTGTCGCCGGGGCAGCCGGAAAGTGCTGGTTTTTCCCTGAGGACTTGCCGAAAGGGAGTCGAAAGAGGTAAGGGAAGTGTAATCCTGGCCATAACATGGTTATTTATCAGCGAGTTGCAAAAAGCCAGATTGTCCCGAAACGAGACTCAAGCATGGCCCGAGCCGTGCATTAATACGGGCAGTGCTCTGGCACTAGACATTCTCTCAAGGAGATCTCATGAAGAAGCAGAAGGGTTTTTCACTTATCGAGTTGCTGATCGTCGTGGCGATCATTCTGATCATCGCGGCCATTGCAATTCCAAACTTGCTGAAGTCCAAGATGGCGGCCAACGAGTCTTCGGCGGTGGGTTCACTGCGCACGATCAACACGGGTCAAGTCACCTATGCGGCGTCTTGCCCGGCGAACGGTTATTCCGTCAGCTTGGTGGCACTGCAAACCGGCGGAGCATGCCAGAGCGGAGCAAACATCATTGATAACGTTCTTGGCGGCGCCGATCCTTCCACCAAGAGCGGATATACCTTTGCGTACACGGCGGGTGCGCCTGACGCCAGTGGTGTAATCAGCTCCTACACTCTCAATGGCACTCCTATCACGCTGAACGTCACCGGGAATCGCATGTTTTGCACGGACCAGTCGGGTGTGATTCGCTATACCCCGAACGCGGCCGGTTGCACGGTTCCGGCAGTTACCACGGGACT
>Ga0206814_10276_pt1 | contig 13545 bp, 10 predicted proteins | sample Alteio_BWOrgCont_90_FD_152850 | JGI IMG/M metagenome (GOLD analysis project Ga0206814, IMG submission 152850) | Enriched cells from forest soil in Barre Woods Harvard Forest LTER site, Petersham, Massachusetts, United States -... | ecosystem: Environmental > Terrestrial > Soil > Temperate forest >...
TGCGACCCATCGCCGTTAGGCGACAGCGGCAAGCCGCCGCCTTGCGCTGGTCTGGAATTTTTTCCCGCGCCGGCATTTGCGGCCAATCCGGCAATCGCCGTCGTCTGCACGTCGCCGGTCGCGAGATTGACGCGTGTCACGCCGGTTTCGCCGGGCATCACCAATTCATCGCCCTGCTCGTTGAATTCGCCGAAGCCGTTGGTCAGCTCAATTTGCTGCGAAACTTTGCCGCTGTCCCAATCGTAATGCGTCAACGCATCTTCGCCCGCGACCCAGACATTTTTCCCGACGACGTGCAGCAACAGTGTTTCTTCAAGATTGATGCGTGTGTGCTTCTCCCGCATTCCCGCCATTTCGTAATGCGAATATTCCGGCTTGCCATATTCGGCCTCGTATTTCGCCTGCGCGTCGTCCGCGCGTTTTATCGCGTCGGCGATTTGCTGCTTGGTGACCAAATCGAGCGACCAGATTTGCTTCTGCGTTTTCAAATCGTAACGCGCCAGCGTGCCGCCGTGCAGGAAAACAATCTGATTGCTCACGATAAATGAATTGCCTGAATGAGAAATATCGTCGAAGCGCGTGGAAAAAATCACGTGCGGCACCGCGCCGAACCACGCATACCACGTCCATGCGCTAATCCCGCCAACGGCGATGATGGCCGCTGTCCAAAAAACCAACGCCATCTTTCGCCAGAATTTTTTTTCCGTCGCGAACAATTCGTCGGGGTTTCGGCGACGGGGAATTTGTGAGCCGGGCAGCGGCACGGCTACTGGCGGTGTCGTCGCATGCGCCGTGGAGATTTTCAAACGCGAACCGCTTGGCGGCGGAACGGGCGCGGCGGGAGTTGGCGGCGGCGGGGGAGATTGCGCTGACGGCGCAGCGAGGGTTGCCACGGGAAGCCCTTCGCCCAATTCGCGGCGAATGACGTCGTTGACGAACGCGGAATAATCCTGCCCGCAATTCGGACAGACGAATTGCACCGGCTGCATTCCCGGCGTCACGTCAATCTCGTATTTCGCGCCGCATGGACACTGGATTTTCATCGGTCAAGGCTTCGGATTCAATAATACAATGCCGTTGGAAAATGCCAGCGGAAATTCGGCGAGCGGCTTTGTCCCTTGCACACTGCCGTCCGTGAAAAGAAAATTGCCGCCGTATTTGTGATGATTGTTGCCCGGCGATTTTCCGTTCAGCGAAAAAACCTGCTCGCCGGCATTTTTGGAGAGCGCGTTGATTTGCCGGTCGGACAACAAAAACTGCGGCGACGATTTCGCATCGCGCCCCATGTAATACGCGTAGCTGATTTTATATCTCGGAAGAATTGCCTGCGCGGGAATTTGCGAATCGCGTCCGCCGGGGCAAATAAAAATCGTCGTGTCCGCCGTGTATTTGGGCACGAGCAATTGCAAAACGTCCTCGGAAGTCGCCGCGTTGTTCGTCTGCGGAAATTTGCCACCGAAATCGTTCGCGTAAATCTGCTCGGCGATGAAAATCTTTTGCAAATTGTCTGCACACAATTGTTTTTGCGTCCGCTGATGGCTTGCCGAGCCGAAGCCGTAAAGCATCACGGACATGATGACAATCAACGCCATCGTGATGAGCAATTCGATCAGCGAGAACGCTGCGGGCGACTTGAGCCGAAAAGGCTTCATGCTGGCGTTGTAACTCAATCTTCGCGGCGTGGCAAACGGAATTGCCAAAATTTGCTCGCAAAAAAAATTCGCGCCGACGAAACTCCTGCGGTGCTGGAACAAATCATCATCCTCGATTTCGGGTCGCAATACACGCAAGTCATCGCGCGGCGCGTCCGCGAGTGCAACGTCTATTCGCAAATCCTGCGCTACGACACGCCCGCGACAGAGATTGCGCGGCTCAAGCCAAGCGGAATCATTTTGTCCGGTGGACCATCGAGCGTTTACACCAAAGGCGCGCCGTTGCCGGATAAAAACATTTTCCAACTTGGCGTTCCAATTTTAGGGATTTGTTTTGGCGTGCAATTGCTCGCGCAATTTCTCGGCGGCAAAGTTGAGAAAGGTCTCAAGCGCGAATACGGCAAAGGCACATTGCGCGTGACGGACAGTCATTGCCCGCTGTTCGCGAATTTGCCGGAGACGCTGCAAGTCTGGAATTCGCACGGCGACAAGCTGACGAAATTGCCGCGCGATTTCAAAAGCGTCGCCGTCACGGAAAATTCCGAATTCGCGGCAATTGAAAATCGCGAGCGTAAATTTTTCGGCCTGCAATTTCATCCCGAAGTCGCGCATACGCCGCGCGGCAAGGAAATCATCGTTAACTTCGTCCAAAACATTTGCGGTTGTGGCAAAAGCTGGACAATGCGCAATTACATCGAGCAGGCTGTGGACGAAATCCGTGCGCAAGTCGGAAATGAAAAAGTGATTCTCGGTTTAAGCGGCGGTGTGGATTCGAGCGTCGCGGCCGCGTTGCTGCACAAAGCCATCGGCGACCAACTCACCTGCATTTTCGTCAATAACGGCTTGCTCCGCGCACGCGAGGCGGAAGTCGTGCAGGAAGTTTTTGGACGCAATTTCAAGCTCAAGTTGCAATACGAAGACGCGTCGAAATTATTTTTGAAGGGACTCAAAGGCGTGACCGATCCCGAGCGCAAACGCAAAATCATCGGCAAGACGTTCATCGAAGTTTTTCAGGCAGCAACGAAGCGCGCTCGCAAAGCTAAATTTCTCGCACAAGGAACTTTGTATCCCGACGTCATCGAATCCGTGCCGATTGCCGGAAATCCCGCCGCACTCATCAAATCGCATCACAACGTCGGCGGCTTGCCAAAGAAGATGAAATTTGAATTGGTCGAGCCGTTGAAATGTTTGTTCAAGGACGAAGTGCGTGAGCTTGGATTGGAATTGGGGTTGCCACGCGAAATTGTTTTGCGTCAGCCGTTTCCAGGACCCGGACTCGCCGTGAGAATTCTCGGCGAAGTTTCGCCATCGCGGTGCGAAATTTTACGAAATGCCGATGCCATCGTCGTCGAAGAAATGAAATCGTCCGGTTTATATTACAAAATCTGGCAGAGCTTCGCCGTGTTGCTGCCCGTGCGCAGCGTCGGCGTGATGGGTGACGAGCGGACTTACGATTACACGATTGCCATTCGCGCCGTGGAATCGCAGGACGGTATGACCGCCGACTGGGTGAAATTGCCGTATGACCTTTTGGAAAAATTGGCGAGTCGCATCATCAACGAAGTCAAAGGCGTGAACCGCTGCGTTTTCGACATCACGAGCAAACCGCCGGGAACGATTGAATGGGAATAAAATATGAATGCCCTTGACCAGGTCCGCAGCAAAACCGGTTTCATCATTGATATGGACGGCGTGATTTATCACGGCAACAAATTGATTGATGGCGTGACGAATTTTCTCGGCTGGCTGGAACGTGAAAAAAAAGAAATTCATTTTCCTCACCAATGGCAGCGAACGTTCGCCGCGCGAGTTGCAACAAAAATTGGAACGTCTCGGAATTAAAGTCGGCGAAAATCATTTTTACACAAGCGCGCTGGCAACGGCGGCATTTCTCAAAAGCCAGCAACCCGGCGGCAGCGTGTTCGCCATCGGCGAGAGTGGCCTGACGAACGCGCTTTACGACGCGGGCTTCACGATGAACGACGTGAATCCTGATTACGTCGTCGTCGGCGAATCGAAAGCTTATACCTACGACAAAATCACGCACGCCATTCGGCTTGTCATAAAAGGCGCGAAACTCATCGGCACAAATCCCGACGTGACCGGCCCGACCGACCAAGGTCTCGTGCCCGCGACTGGCGCGTTGATGGCGCCGATCGAACTGGCGACCGGCGCGCGCGCCTATTATGTCGGCAAACCGAATCCGCTCATCATGCGGCATGCGTTGAAGAAATTGGATTGCCGCCGCGAAGACGCCGTCATCGTGGGCGACCGCATGGACACGGATATCATCGCGGGCATTGAATCAGAAATTGAAACGGTTTTGGTTTTGACCGGCGTGACGGCTGAAACGGATTTGAAACGTTTTGCCTACCGACCCGGCCACGTCATCAAAAACGTCGGCGTGATTGCAGAAAATTAATTTGAAGGAGCCGAATTGGTTTCAATCGAAGCACGGCGATAATTGACGCCCAATTCATCCAATCTCTTCGCATGGATTTGCAATCGCCGCATGAAGTCATCGTAATTGCGAGAGTCTTTCGGCGACCATGTCGCTTCGGCAAGCGCGCAAGCGCGCGGCCAAATCATATATTCGACGTGAGGCAGCGACACGACGTATTCCGTCCACAAATTGCATTGGCCGCCGAGGATGTGCGATTGAAATTCCGGCGCGAGCTTCGCGGGAACCGGCTCGAATTGATAAACTTTTTCTAACGGCAAAAATCCGCCGATAGCGTGCGGCTCGGTGGCATGATTTGTGGATTGGTAATAATCGAGATAAACAAATTTCGTCGGCGACATCACGACATCGCGTCCCGCGCTCGCGGCTTCAAGTCCCCCGCCCTGCCAATCCATAATCGCGGCATTCGTCGGCATTCCGCCTTCAGCGATTTCCGTCCAGCCGATGAGTGTTTTGCCGTGCGCGCTGACAAATTTTTCAATCTGCTTCGTGAACCAACTTTGCAATTCGTTCACGTCCTTCAATCCTTCGCGCTGCATCAATGCCTGACATTGCGGAGATTTTCCCCAAGTTGCGACTTTGACTTTGGCGTTCACTTCGTCGCCGCCCACGTGAACGTATTTGCCGGGAAACAATTGAAACACTTCCGTCAACACGTCGTCCAAAAATTGGAATGTCGCCGGATTGCCCGGATCAAAAATGCCGGCGTTGACGCCCGCTTTCGCGTCGGTGGTGTAAGTATTGGTGTCGCTGCCGAATTGCGGATACGCCGCGAGCGCCGCGACCGCGTGGCCGGGCATTTCGATTTCAGGAACAATCGTGATATGCCGCGCCGCAGCGTAAGCAACGACTTCGCGAATATCATTCTGCGTGTAAAATCCGCCGTAACGCTTTTCGGAATTGAATTTTGAATCCGCAACGGTCGCCCAATCCGGATGCGCATTTCCAGAATCATTGCTTTCACTTTTGGGCGCCTTCAATTTGCTCGCCGTCCGCCACGCGCCGATTTCCGTAAGCTTCGGATATTTTTTGATTTCAATGCGCCAGCCCTGGTCATCGGTCAAATGCCAATGAAATGTATTCAATTTGTGTAGCGCCATTTCATCGAGAATGCGTTCAACTTCAGCTTTGTCGTAAAAATGGCGACTGACATCGAGCATCAACCCGCGCCATTGGAATCGCGGCTGGTCTTTGATTTCAACACACGGCATTTGCCAGTCCACATTAGCCACAACATTTGTTGAAAAAATTTCCGACGGCAGCAATTGCAACAGCGTTTGCACCCCATAAAACAAACCGGCGGACGTCGGCGCTTGAATTTCGACGAATTGTTGCGTCACGGAAAGTTCGTAGCCTTCGCTGCCGAGTTTATCCATCAAATTACTGGCCAGCAGAAACATGATTTCGCTTTTGCCGGGCAATGTGGAGATCGGCGAGACCGGCAATTTAAATCCAGTAGATTGCCGTAACTTCGCCGCCAGAAATTGCGCTTCTTGTTCGCCGCCGCCAAAAGTGATTTTCGTTTCCGCCGTCAGATGAAACGTGCCGGGTAGCACTTCCATCTTTTGTGGCTGCGGAATAATAGCCAACTCATTTGGCGCTGCGAAAATTGCGGGCGCAAAAATCGCCACGAGAATTGCCGCGACAATTTTCTTCATCGCGCAAGCCAGCCGCCGTCCACGTTCATAATCGTGCCGTTAAGATAATCGGCATCTTTGGAAGCGAGAAACATTGCCGCGCCCGCAATGTCTTCGGGCGAACCCCAGCGGCTTTCGGGAATGCGGTCGAGAATGGACTTACTGCGAACTGGATCTTCGCGCAGCGCTTTCGTGTTGTCCGTAGCGATATAACCGGGTGCGATGGCGTTGAAATTCATCCGCTCTTTCGCGAGTTCGTTGGCAAATGCTTTCGTGATTCCGGCGATGCCGCTTTTGCTAGCGGTATAACCAGGCACAAAAATTCCGCCCTGAAATGAAAGCATCGAAGCAATGTTGACGACTTTGAACCTCGCGTCGGCTGGAGATTTTTCGCGACCGGTCGTGAGCCACCATTTCGAAACCGTTTGCGTCAGGAAAAATGGTGCGGACAAATTGATTTGCAGCACGGCGTTCCAATCCGCTTCGGGATGGTCAACAATTGGCGCGCGCTTGATGATGCCGGCATTGTTGACGAGAATATCCACTCTGCCGCAGTCCTTGATGATTTGCGCGACGACTTCCGCAGCGCGTTTTTGATTCAGCTTGCCGAAATCTTCGGTGTAAGCATTGAACTTCGCACCGAGCGATTTCATTTTGGCCGTGATGTCTGCAGGATCACCGACACAAATGCTGACGGCATGCGCACCTTCACGGGCGAATGCGAGCGCGATGGCTTGACCAATTCCACGGCACGCGCCGGTGACGATGGCAACTTTATTTTCAAAACGTTTTGTGCTCATAAAAATTATTTCAAATCCAGCGGCTTCACCGCGTCCATGTCGTCGAACACCTGATTTTCACCGGCCATACCCCAGATGAATTTGTAATTACCTGTGCCGCAGCCGCAATGGATTGACCAGTTCGGCGAAAGCGCAACGTCTTCGTTGTGCAAAAACAAATGACGCGTCGCCTGCGGCTCGCCCATGAAATGGGTGAGCACTTGCGCGCCGAGGTCGAAGTAAAAATAAATCTCCGTGCGTCGCCAATGTGTGTGCGGCGGAAAAGAATTCCATACGTTGCCCGGCTCAAGCGCGGTAAATCCCATCACCAATTGGCAGCTTTGAATGCCGCCCTGATGGATGAATTTGTAAATCGTCCGTTTGTTCGCTGTTTCCTGCGAACCGAGTGGAACAGGCGAAGCGTCGGCGGATTTCATCATCGCCGCCGGATGCGCCGCGTGCGCGGGACAACTCAAGAAATAAAATTTCGCCGGATCCTTCACAGCCACGCTTTCAAACGTGACGGACTTTGAACCCATCGGAACGTAAACACAATCGAGCCGGTCGAGCGCGAAAGTTTTTCCATCGGCAACAACTTTTCCCGCGCCACCGATATTAATTGCGCCGAGCTCGCGGCGTTCGAGAAAAAATGCGCGCCCGGTTTCTTTGTGTTTTGGCAATTCAATTGGCCTTGCAGTCGGCATAATGCCGCCGACAACCAACCGGTCCAAATCGGTGAATTGTCCGCGCACTTCGCCGAGCGCGAAAAGATTTGAAATGAGAAATGTGTCGCGAATTTCCTGCGTGGTCATGCGCGCGACATCCTGCGCACGCGGCATCCGGCGGATGGAATTTTCAAGCATGACAGACAGTCTAAAATTCTACCGCGCGCGGTCAATTGGAAACGCTTCTTTTCCGATTGCTTCATTGTCTTTTTGACGGCAATTTTTGTGGCATGAAATCCTCGCTCTTTCGTCGAATCCATTTCGTCGCGGCAATTCTTTTTCTCGCTGCCAATTTCCAATTGCGCGCGCAGGATTTGATTACCGATTTAATCACAACCAATAATTCTTCCGGAATCACGCCACAATCCGTTCTGACCGTGATGCAACGCGTCGCGGATTGGGAACTCGCGCATTTGAGCGATAACAAACGCTCGCCAAAAGATTGGGTTGCGGGCGCGGGCGACGCCGGATTGATGGCGCTCGTGGGAATTTCCGGTGACGCGAAATATCGCGACGCCGCGCTCGCCATCGCCGCCACAAACAATTGGGAACTCGGCCCCCGCAAATACATGGCCGACGACCAATGCGTCGGGCAATTGTATGCGGAACTTTATTTGCTATATCGCGACCCAAAGATGATTGCGCCGATGCGCGAGCATTTGGACGCCATTCTCGCCGCGCCGACGACGAATTCAAATTACGACTACGCGCAACCCGGCCACGGACAGGACAATTGGAACTGGTGCGATTCGCTCTTCATGGCACCGCCCGCGTGGATTCGCCTTTACGCCGCAACGGGCGACGAGCGTTATCTCAATTTCGCAGTCACGAATTGGTGGCGCACCACGGATTATCTTTACGACAAGGACGAGCATCTCTTTTTTCGCGACAGCACTTATTTCAAAAAGACCGAGGCGAACGGCAAAAAAGTTTTCTGGGGCCGCGGCAACGGCTGGGTGATGGGCGGTCTGGTGCGAATGCTGCAATTTCTGCCGATGAATCATCCCGATCGTCCGCGTTTTGAACAATTGTTCAAGGACATGGTGGAAAAACTTCTGACGTGCCAGCAGGACGACGGATTTTGGCATGCGAGCTTGCTCGATCCGGCTAGTTTTCCGGAAAAGGAAACCAGCGGCACCGGCTTTTACACTTACGCGCTCGCGTGGGGCGTGAATCAAGGGCTGCTCGACCGCGCGAAGTTTGAACCAGCCGTCCGCAAAGGCTGGGCGGCGCTTCTCGAATGTGTGGATGCAGACGGAAAATTGATGAACGTCCAGCCGATTGGCGCCGACCCGAAAAATTTCGCTGCCGATTCGACCGAACCTTACGGTGTCGGCGCATTTTTGCTCGCGGGCAGCGAAGTTTATCGGATGACGGCGTTGGAAAAGCCATTTATCAAAGTCACCGTCAGCAATCCGGCGTCATTTTATCGCGCGAGCGAAACAGTTGAATTGAACGTCGAAGACATTCTCAAAGCGTTTTCAGAACCAATGCCGAAACGCGCGTATGAAGCGCCGTATTTTTTGCAGCACGTCCGCTCGATGGCGGTGATGGACGGCGTTTCCTCGCAGATTTTGCCTTCGCAAACTTACATGGAACCGAATTTCCCGTGGAAATATATTTTCCAAGTTGACCTCGCGCCCGGCGAAACGCGGACGTTTTATATTTTGGACGGTTCGGCTTTGGCCGCTGAACCGCAACCCATCGTGAAAACTTTCGCGCGTTACGTTCCCGAACGTCACGAAGATTTCGCGTGGGAAAGCGACCGCATCGCGCATCGGATTTACGGCGCGGCGCTGGAAACGTGGGCGGCCGAGCCGCTCACCAGCAGCGGCATTGATGTCTGGGTCAAACGCACACGCGGCCTCATCGTGAACAATATGTATGCCACGATGAGTTTCTTCGACCTCAACGGCCCGTCACAGGACGATTTCAAAGTCGGCAAAACGCGCGGCGACGGCGGGCTGGGAATCTGGAAGGACGGTAAACTTTACGTTTCCGGCAACTGGCGCAATTACAAAATCATCACGACCGGCCCGATCCGCTCGGAGTTTGAACTGACTTACGACGCGTGGGACGCGGGTGGACAAAAAATTTCCGAGACGAAACGCATCAGCATTGACTCCGGTTCCAACTTGAGCCGAGTCGAAAGCACTTTCAGCAGCGACGACAAATCGCCGATTCAAGTCGGCGTTGGATTGGCTGAACGGCCGGGGGAAAATACGATTTTGGATGATGCGCCTACGGCAATAGACGGAGTTATTCCAGAGTCCGTAATTGCAGGCTGGCAAAGCAGCATCGAAAAAGGATTGTTCGTGCAAAATCAAAACGAAAGCTGGATGACCTACTGGCAGCCGCAGGATTTTGCGAAAGGAGTGATCGGCACCGCCATCGTTTTGCCGAAAGGCAGCATCCAAAGTTTCACGAACGACAATCCAAACGTGCCCGACGCCAAATTCGCCGCGCCGACAAAAACTTTGACGGAAGGCCAGCCGGCCTTGAGGAGCATACTCGCCATCGCGCCCGCCGAAATCGGCACGCCGTTCGTTTATTACACCGGCGCAGGCTGGAGCGAGAGCGGAGATTTCCCCGACGCAAAATCATGGAACGATTACGTCAGCCGTTTCGCCGAACGCCGCGACCAGCCGCTGCAAGTGACGGTTGGGAATTAAGCCGGAGACAACCCGTAAAACCGGCTATGACCGTCCAATCCTTTGGATGGTCACTGGAAAACTGGCAATGACCAAAAAGAGGTCAATTTGGTCACCCTGAAAAGTCAGGACGACCAAAACGACGTAAATTAGGTCACTACAGAAAGTCAGAATGTCTAAAATGACATAAATTCGGTCACCGGCACGGCGTATTACCACGATCTCGGAAATTTCATCGCTAATTTTGAAAACACAAATCCGCACATTCGGTTGATTGGTCTCACGCTCGAGCCATCTACTGGCACGGATGAAAAATTGTCGTTTCACATGGACATCGTTGCATTGATGAAACCAAATGGACAATAACCGATGAAACTGATTTGTCATTTGCGAAGCGTTGCGTTGGCATTGTCGCCAGTTGTTGCGGCGATGTCTCTGTCTGCCGCCCCGGTCGCTGCGGCCAGCCCGCCGCCGCCTAAATCTGTTTTTGTGATGCCTACCGGTCCGAAAGAAGGACGCGACCCGTTTTTCCCCAATTCCAGCCGTGTATATGACACGATGCCCGGTGTCAAGAATGTGGACAATTCGTCGTTGGAACGGCTGAAAATCAAATCAATCATGGACGCGGGAAATGGCCGGATTTTTGCTATCATCAACAACCATACGTTTGCGCCCGGCGACGAGGGGACGGTCATTAATGATGAAGGCCAGCGGATAATTATTCGCTGCCTGGACATTAATTCACGAGCAGGCACGGTGACCGTTGAATCCCATGGCGCGCGCGCGACACTAAATTTTTCCGATAAACCATGAAGAATTCGCTTGGCATTTTTAATTGTTTGCGGCAATCTCAAATTATCGGGAGTTTAATCATGAAAACATCACAAATAGCCATTCTTGTGCTTGCAACCGTTCTTTTGCAAACAGCATCTTCACAGACCTATCCAGACGCCGCGCTGCCGGCAACCAATGCGCCGACAATGACGCAAGCCAGCACGGACGCCGTCCCTGCCGCTGCTTCAACAGCGGTGGATACAAATATTGCCATGGTTCAAACCAATGTTGCGGCAACGTCCACCGGCACGGCCAGCACGCCGGCAGCCGATGAAACTTCGCAAGCGGTGCCGCCGGCCGCCAGCACAATGCCGCCGATTGTTTTTCAAGACGTGCCGCTGACCACCGCGATTGAAACGCTCGCGCGTTTGGCCAACATCAATTATTTGCTCGACCCTTCCATTAATTACAGCACAAGCGATCAAAGCCAAAATGGAGGCGGCAAAGCAGAACCGACGTTGTCCGTCCGCTGGGAGAATGTCACTTATCAGCAGGCGTTGGTGGCATTGCTGGACAATTACGGACTGCAAATGGTTGAAAATCCCAAGACAAAAATTTACAAGATTACCACTAAAGACCCGACCGCGCCGCCTCCGCTAATTACACGCGTCGTCCAGTTGAAATACGCGAGCACGTCCAACATGGCTTACGCCGTGACTAGCAGCTTGACCGACAAGCGCAGCCGTGTTTTGCCGGACATCCGAACGAGCCAAATGGTGGTTGTGGCGACGGAAGACGAGCAATCGACGATAGATAATTTGGTCAATCAACTGGATCGTCCCACGCGGCAGGTTTTGATTGAGACAAAGATTGTCGAGCTTTCCAGCAATCCGCAAACGGAAAAGGGCATTGACTGGTCGGGAACGCTCGCGGCGCAGAATGTTTCTTTTGGAAATAATCTAAATGGAACTCCATCGACTATTGCCCCAGGCTACAATTCCTTGGCGCCATTGTCAGTAACCAACGGTTTGGTTGGTTTTCCTCAAGAGTTGGGCCAAGTTGTTGGCCAGGCTAATGTTGTTGCAAATACGCAAAACGGCTTTGGCAGCATTGGTTTTCTTAACGCCGATGGTCTTAAGGCGGTAGTTTCATTTTTGAATTCCTCGGCTGATGCCCAGGTCGTTTCCACTCCACGCATTGTGACATTGGACAACGAAATGGCCACCATTTCAGTCACGCGTGCATTTCCCATTTTCAACACCACGGCGGGCACACAAGGCTCACCCGGCGGCTCGGAACTGACCTATAGCAACCTTGGAACGATTCTCGAAGTGACACCGCGTATTTCAGCCAATGACTACATCTGGCTGAAAGTAACACCGTCTGTATCCAGCTTTTTTGGCACGGTGACCAAGATTGTCGGTGGTGTCGAAAACCAAGCCGATGAATTTGATACGCGCACCATGGATACGCAAGTGTTGATTCCCAATTCTCACACGCTGGTCATGGGGGGCATGGTGAAGGACAACCCCAATTCTCAAATGACCAAAGTGCCCTTCCTTGGCGATATTCCTTTCCTCGGGCTTGCGTTCAGGCACGAAAATAAATCCGAGGAAAAAAACAACCTGCTCCTGTTCATCACGCCGACAATCGTCAAGGATTCGGATTTCAAAGCGACGACATCTACGTTTTTGGACAGCCAGCCCAGAACGATGAAGGATCCGCTCAATCCCAAGACAATGTATGATAGCGCTTATCCACGCGGTGACTGGAGCGACCCGCTCACGCCAAACGTTAAATAAGCCTCAGCAATGATTTCGACGGCGCGTTCGCAAGAACGCGCCGTTTTATTTTTCATTGGCAACGCGTTTGAGATAATCAAAAGAAAAAATTCCTGTCGCATGGCCGTCCGCCCAAATTGGCTGAATGGCGTAACCGCCAACGCTGATAATTTTTTTCAATTCAAATGCTGTCGGTGAAAGTTCTGTCGAAGGATTTTTATAAATGTTTCCCAAAATATCCGTCTCACCTTTGCAGCCGGCGCACGGGCACGCGCGACGTAATTGTTCCAGCGGAATAAAATCCTCGCTGCCATCGTCCCATTTGATGGCCAGTTCATTGCCGATTTGCTGAATGTCCGCCGGTCGCATTGTCTTTCTTTTTTCTTGCCGTTCTATATTTTAATTAAGGCTACATTTTGCCTTGAGCGAACTCGAACACAATTTGAAAACCGGCTGGCGTAAATCTTCCGGCAGTGCGTCCTTGCCGGAAATCAATCGAAGCGTCGTCATTCCGACGACCGCATCTTTTTGGCGAAAATTATTCGCGTTCTCCGGCCCCGGTTTTCTCATCGCTGTCGGTTATATGGATCCCGGCAATTGGGCGACTGACTTGGCCGGCGGCGCGCAATTCGGCTACACGCTGCTCTGTGTCGTCATGATTTCAAACCTGATGGCAATTCTGCTCCAGCATTTGTCCATCAAGCTCGGCATTGCCACGGGCCGCGATTTGGCGCAAGCCTGTCGCGACCATTATTCCACGCCGACTGTCTGGTTCCTTTGGATTTTATCTGAAATCGCAATTGCCGCCTGCGACCTCGCGGAAGTTGTCGGCTCGGCCATCGCGTTGCAATTACTCTTTGGCATTCCGCTGGTCTGGGGTTGCATCATCACCGCTCTGGACGTCATTGCCGTTTTACTTTTGCAAAACAAAGGCTTTCGCTACATCGAAGCGCTTGTCGTCACGCTCATCGCCACCATCGGCGTTTGTTTCGCGACCGAATTAATTTGGTCAAAGCCGGGCATCGTCGGAATTTTGCTCGGCTTCGCTCCTCACGGTGAAATTCTGACAAATCCAAAAATGCTTT
>Ga0206814_10267_pt2 | contig 13470 bp, 8 predicted proteins | sample Alteio_BWOrgCont_90_FD_152850 | JGI IMG/M metagenome (GOLD analysis project Ga0206814, IMG submission 152850) | Enriched cells from forest soil in Barre Woods Harvard Forest LTER site, Petersham, Massachusetts, United States -... | ecosystem: Environmental > Terrestrial > Soil > Temperate forest >...
GGACTCCGATTCCCGACAACGACCTCTGGATCGCGGCTCTGGTTTTGGAACATGACCTCCAGTTGATTACGCGCGATCAGCATTTCGAGCGCGTGCCTCAGTTGTTGCGATAGAAACCAGACTGGCGATGCGTTGTTATTCTGGTGATGGGTGTCACCGTCGACTGCAGCCGCTGTTCCATCCGCTAAAAACTGGCGCAGCCGTTTCGGAGCTTGGAGCGATGGCCAGGCTCTCCTTCAGTACGAAGATAAAATCCTTCTCCTGCTCACACTGATCATCGGCGCCTTGGTGGGGCTGGTGGTCGCGGCCTTCATTTACGTCACCGAGGATCTGGGTGCTCGTATGTATCCAGCGGGAGGCGCGGCCTGGCGGCGTGTTCTGATTCCCACCGGCGGCGCGCTCATCACTGGTTATCTGCTCTGGCGCTTTTTCCCCAACGCGCGCGGCAGCGGCATCCCACAGACCAAAGCGGCGCTGTTCTTGCGGGACGGATTTATCAGCCTTCGCACGGTGCTTGGAAAGTTCGGATGCTGCTCGGCATCGCTCGCCAGTGGTATTGCGTTGGGGCGCGAAGGGCCGTCGGTGCAAGTAGGCGCTGGGATCGCATCGGTACTCGGGCGGCGTCTCGGACTGGGACCCCACAGGATCCGCGAACTTCTGCCCGTGGGCGCGGCGGCCGCGGTGGCAGCGGCTTTCAACACGCCCGTGTCGGCGGTGCTGTTCACGCTCGAGGAGGTGATGGGCGACCTGCACGCGCCGGTGCTCGGCTCCATCGTGCTCGGTTCGGCAACGTCGTGGGTGACACTGCACCTGCTGCTCGGCGATGAGCCGCTGTTTCACGTTCCGTCGTACCAGCTGGTCAGCCCCATCGAATTCATAACCTATGCGGTGCTCGGAATCGCGGGCGGCCTGGTTTCGGTGGCGTTCGTCAAGCTGCTGCTCGGGATTCGCAAGTATTGCAAGAGCCTGCCTCGATCCACCGAGTGGTTACAGCCGGCCATGGGCGGTCTGGCGGTGGGACTGATGGGATGGTTCGTCCCGGATGTCTTAGGAGTTGGCTACGGGCATGTGAGCGAGGCGCTGAACGGGCAGATGACGCTCGAAGTAATAGCGCTGCTGGTGGTGTTGAAGCTGCTGGCAACAACCAGTTGCTACGGGACCGGAAACGCGGGCGGCATTTTCGGGCCCAGCCTGTTCATTGGCGCGATGCTGGGCGGCGCGGTGGGGACGGTGGCGCATCAACTCTTGCCGGATTTCACCGGCGGCGTCGGCGCCTATGCGTTGGTCGGCATGGGCGCGCTATTTGCAGGCATCGTGCGCGTGCCGCTAACGTCGGTGATCATGATCTTCGAGATGACGCGCGATTATTCCATCATCGTGCCGCTCATGATCGCGAACCTGATCAGTTTCTACATTTCGTATCGATTGCAAAAAGAGCCGATTTACGAAGCATTGCAGCATCAAGATGGACTGCATCTGCCTTCGGGGCTGCGCTACCGGCAAGGGCTGTTGATTGTAAGCGACGCGGCCGTGGCGCCCGGGAGCGTGCTTACCAGGTCCGATCGCGTGGAAGATGCGCTCAAGATTCTGGATGCGGATCGCAATGGGTGGCCGGTAATGGATGGCGGGCGTCTGGCGGGAACCATCGCGCTGGCGCAGGTGGAAAAGGAAATCGCGGAAGGCCATGCGGAGCGTGGGCTCGGCGAGCTGCTGCCGGTGGATGTTCCCAACCCTTTGCTGACGTCAGAGAACTTTCCGCACCTGCACATGGATCATCCCCTTGACATGGCGCTGCGTCGCATGGCGCGCAGCAAGCTCAACCTGCTGCCGGTGGTGGGCCGCGCCGATATTCGCGACTTGAAAGGCGTGGTCTCGCTACAGGACATCCTCGAGGCCTACGGCGTGGCTGGAGAGAAAAGGGCGCCGCACGCGGACAGCGAAGAGATCGCCTCCCGCAGACTGGTGCCCGGGGTGATTGCCGCGGGCCTGGCGGTAGTGCTGGTGATTGGATTTCTCAATTACTATTACCGCTCCGCGCGGTCCGATCGTGCCGAGCAATACTACAAAACCGGCAACCAGTTGCTGCAGCAGGACCGCGATGACGAAGCGGTACAGCAGTATCGTGACGCTCTGTCGGCCGCACCAGGGAACTCGCAATACCGGCTGGCGCTGGGGCTCGCTCTAGTGAAAGACAAGCACCTCGCAGAAGCTTCGGTCTACCTGAGTGCGTTGTTAAAGCGGGATCCGGAGAATGCGCTGGCGAATCTCGGCGAAGCGCGAATCCTGGCGACCGAGGGCAAGATAGCGGATGCCGTAAAGTTGTATCGCCGGGCCATTGATGGCACGTGGCCGGCAGGCCAGGAGCAGACCAGGATACAGACTCGCTTCGAAGCGGCGGCCCTACTCGAAAAGGGCGGTCTAAAGATGCAGGCCGTCGCGGAGCTGCTAGCGGCGTCTGGCACGGCGGCGCGCGACACCACGAGGAAGAAGAAGATCGGGCAGTTGCTACTCAGCTACGGCGCGCCGCGCGAGGCTGCGGACGTCTTTCGGGACGTGGTCCGAACGGATGATCGCGATGCGGAGGCCTATGCGGGCCTGGGCGAAGCTGAGCTGGCATTGGAGAATTACCCGGAGGCGCGCGACGCGTTCCAGAAAGGACTGGCTCGGAATCCATCGGATGAAACCAGCAAGAAGCAGCTGGGGTTAATCGACCGGGTGCTGGCGCTCGATCCGAACGCGCGCGGGTTGCGAGCGGCGGCGCGTTACGAGCGGAGCAAAGAACTGCTCCAGGCCGAGATCATGCGATTCGACCAGTGCCAGCCAGGAAACAAAATCGCGGATGCGGCCAAGCAGGCCGTCGCCAGTAATCCGCGGCGCGCCGAATTGGAAGACTCAGCGGACAGAAATCTGGCACTTGCCGAGAACTTGTGGAAGCAGGGCCAGAAGCTATGCGGCGCCAGGCCAACGCAGGCGCCCAATCCCAACGACGAGGCGATTGAGCGCGTGCTGGCCCGGCTTGCCAGACAATAGAGCAGAACTAATTGGCTTGCGCCTGCGTGATGTGGGTGCGGCGATTCTTCTGCCAGCACTCCTCATTTTGTTCGGTACAGACGGGTTTTTCTTTGCCGTAGCTAATGGTGGCGAGCTGGTTGCCAGGTAACCCCAGGTCCGACAGATACTCTTTGGTTTGCTTCGCGCGCGCATCGCCGAGCGCCAGGTTATATTCATCCGAGCCGCGCTCGTCGGCAAATCCCTGGACGGTCAGCTTGAAATCCGGATATTGCTTGATGATATCAGCCAGGGTCTGAGCGTCCATCTTCAGAGCAGCCTCGGCGTCCGGGCGCAGGGTGTGCTTGTTGTAGTCGAAATACGCATCCTGGATGCGGTTCAGCAGGTCCTGAATGCGGGCACGTGTAGCGGCGTCGGGCGTACGGGGCGCCTGCGGAGTGGAAGCCACTCGTTCCGGTTGGGAATAATTTCGCGCCGGTGCCGGGGCCGTAGCGACGGCGGGCGTAACGCGTTCCGGAGCCGGCGTGGCTGGAGCCTTCGCCACAACCTTTTTCGCGCAACCGGAGAAAGTCAGAGAGAGCGCTGCCAGCGCCGCGCAAGCTAAGAATCGTGAGTTCATCCAAAGCCTCCTAAGCTTATGTATTTACAGAATACAGGCCGATAACGCGGCAAAAACATCCCGTTGGCACTGTATTTGCCTGGTCCATTCTCCTCATACAGGATCGACGCGATTCCACTAATTGGGTTTCGGGATCTACCTTAGAAAGGATGTGGTTTCGTCCCGCCCGATATACTGAAAAAAGCATGCGGCAGCGTCCAGGCGTGGTTTTAATCGCTGGATTTGGCGGCCTGCTGCTCATCATGGCGGCGGCCGAAGTGGGGGCTTTGCTCTTCCTGAATAGCATGCGCCACAACGACACCGCGCTGCAGGCTCGCTTTCTGGCGCGCAACCGCACCCTGGAGCGGATTCGATCCAATATTTATCTGTCGGGTACTTTTGTGCGAGATTCGCTGCTGGCGCCGGAACAGGCAGGCGCACAGGCGCAATTGGCTACGCTCGACGGGTTACGACGCGATTCAGAGAGCGCGCTTGGGAGCTATGCCGCGGCGCTGGAGCCTGAAGAAGCCGCGCCCTTCCAGGATTTGCGGTCTCAAATCGAGGCGTATTGGAACGTCCTGGATCGCACTTTGGCATGGACCGGCGAAGAGCGCGGAAAGAATCGCGATGCGTTCTTCTACCAGGAGCTGGTCCCCCGGAGAACGTCGATGCTGCAAATAGCGGACCGCATCGAGTCGTTGAACGAAGAGGCGCTGCGGCGGGGCGATGTGAAGCTGGGCGACATGTTCGGACGGCTCCAGCTCGGCCTGCTCGCAATGATCGCGGTGACGCTGCTGGGTGGCGCGAGTTTAGCGGCGTTCACCATCGTTCATATCTTGAAACTCGAGGGCGAGGTACAGCAGCGGCTGAACGAAAGCGTCCACTCGCAAGCCAGTTTGCAGGAGCTCTCGGCGCGGCTGGTGCGGGCCCAGGAGGAAGAGCGGCGTGCGTTGTCGCGCGAACTGCACGATGAAGTGGCACAGGCCTTTTCGGCGATCCTGATGGAAGCGGAGAACCTGCTGGATTTAGCACCGCCGCCGGAGGTGCGCGCTCACCTGGATTCCATCCGCGGCGTGGCCGGCAAGGGCATGCATGAGATCCGCAACATGGCACTGCTGCTGCGGCCTTCCATGCTGGACGATTTCGGCTTGTTGCCCGCTTTGGAATGGCAGGCGCGGGAGATTGGAAGCGCACGGGCCTGCGGGTGCAAGTGTCGAGTGAAATGTCCGGTGAATTGCCGGAGGAGCACAAGACCTGCGTCTATCGGGTGGTACAAGAGGCTCTGAACAATTGCGCCCAGCACGCGCAGGCCAGTGCGGTGCAGGTATGCGTGCGGCAACAGCCTGGCCAGATTTTGGTGACGGTGCAAGACGACGGCAGTGGATTTGATCCCGAGCGCCTGCGCGGATTGGGGCTGCTCGGAATGGAAGAACGCGCGCGGCATCTGGGTGGCAGCTTTCAGATTGATTCCCATCCGGGGCGCGGAACACTGCTGCGCGTGACGTTGCCGCTCGCGACTATTCCAGAAGTAAAGAAGCCAAGCGACGTTTTGGCGCCCAGGCCAGCGCTCGCCACGGATCTGATGTGGAACGGAGGCCTGGCGGATGGGGCAGATTCGCATTCTACTGGCTGACGACCACAACATCCTGCGCGACGGAATGCGTTTACTGCTGGAGCGGCAACCCGGCTTCGTGGTGGTGGGCGAAGCAGCCGATGGCCGCGAAACGCTGCAGCTGGCCGAGGATCAACACCCGGACGTGGTGGTGATGGACATCGCCATGCCCAACATGAACGGCATCGAGGCCACGCGGCGGATTGTTGAAAAGCATCCCAAGATCGGCGTCGTCATTCTGAGCATGCATCACGACGAAAGCTACATTATCCGGTCATTGAAAGCGGGGGCGCGCGCGTACCTGCTGAAGGATGCAGTGAAAGCCGAGCTAATTTTGGCAATTGAGGCCGTGGTGGGCGGGCGATCGTTCTTTAGTCCCCAGGTCAGCCGCATTCTTCAGGAAGATTACTTCCAGGCGATGGGCCGCAAGGACGCCGAGGACAGCTACGAGCTGCTGACGGATCGGGAGCGAGAGATTTTGCAGCTGATCGCCGAGGGCCAGACCAACAAAGAAGTCGCGACCACGTTGAACCTCAGCCTGTATACGGTGGACACACATCGCACGCACATTTTGCAGAAGCTGAATCTGCACAGCGTGGCGGAGCTAATCCTTTACGCGGTGCGCAAGGGAATTATTTCCTGAACCGCTACTCGGTCACCGTCAAGTTCGCGGGCTGGCTGGCAGCCGTGCCTACTGTCACCACGACCGGCTGCACGCCGAGCGGCGTATTGGCGGGAACTTCGTAGTTGATTTGCGTCACTCCCACCAGTCCGCTGGGGATGCCGATAAAGTCGATGGTTGCGTTTTGACCCGCTACGGTGAGCGTTACCGGGAGCTTGGGCTTGGGCAGCCGCGAGGTGGGCGTCGAGGACGAGGGCGTGGTTCCGTCCGCCAGCGATGGGGAGACCTGCCCCTCGCCGGTGATGAAGAGCGTGGTGATTTGCCCGCGCGCGGCGCTCGAAAATGGAGCAGCCGTAAATCCGTTGGACATGAAGATACCCGGTGCGGCCGGCACAATTTTCAGGTTGTAGTTGACGTTGACGTAGGGATTGCCAACCGTCAGCGTGGTAAACCCGGGCTCCGTCTCATAGGGAATCTGAATATTCACCTGACCGGGCGAGACGTAATATAGCGGAGCAGTTACGCTGTTGACCGAAGCCTCAAAGCCAGCCAGAAACTGAGGCAGCGGGATGGTTCCGGCCGATTGTATGAAATCGCCCATCGCCGTACCGTAGACGCTCAAAATCATGCCCGGAGCGTAGGATTGCTCCCCCGACCCCGCATTGCTCGCGCCGCCTACAATCAATTGCGTCTGCGGGCCGGCGAAAGGAACCGTGAAGGTCTGCGTCCATGTCTTTCCGCTCGCGTCCATGCCGGTGAAAACAAAGTTCACGTTGGTGGGAACGCCCAGGCTGGTGAGCACCAGGCCAGTTGAACTGAGAGAACCGAATGCCAGCACCTGCGTGGTACCGAAAACCGTGGAAATGTTATAGGTCTGCCCATTGATGGTGAACCCCGTCAGGGTGGTCCCCACGCCGGCTTCCTCAGTAAGCGTCAGCGTAAAAGGCCAGCTGCCGTTTTGCTCGAAGATGGGGTTGGCGAGATAGACCGGATTATCGCTGGGAACGGCAGGGTAGTTGGGACTATTCACCTGCTGAGAGATGGATGGAACCACGGCGGAAGCGGTCGGCGCCTGGCTGGTCCACTGATGGACCAAGTTGTTCGCATCGGGAGAACCAAGTCCGCTGGCCTGGTCGTAATTCTTAGCCGCGTTGTATCCGAATTTGCCGTTGCTGCAATTGGGCGATCCGATCACGCAGGGGACGGAGTTATTTCCTACGGAGATATCGTGAAAAGCCGTGGGCGAATTCTGAGCCATTCTATACAGCGTTGGGTTGATATTGCCTAAGCCGGCTTGTTGTTGAGCTCCCGTGGAGATCAGATACTCATTGAGCAGGGTAACGATTCCGGCCATGGTGGGCGCCGCCATGGACGTGCCGCCGTAGATCTGCATCGAGCCGCCGGTGTAGACGAAATAGCCGTCGTGATTGGGCGATGAAGCGATGGAAAGATCCGGAACGTTGCGATAGCCATTATTGGGGACGCCCGGCCCGTTTTGCCAGATCGGCTTCGGGAAATACTGGCTGACTCCGCCGCCGCCCGCGGCCAGCCCACCCCCCAGCCTGCTATCGTTCCACACCGCCTCAGGAATATAGGACAGGGCCGAAGCGCCGTTCGCCGTGTTGGTGCTGCTCCAATAGGAGCCGCTGCCTTCGTTAAATTCGCTGCCGCCCATGGAGGTCACCTCCGGGACGCTGCTCGGGGCATCCACGGCCAGACCATCCTGGGCGACAATAGCGCCCTGGTCTTCGCAATCCCCCGCTCCGTTGTCGCCGGACGCGTTGAACCAGGTGATGCCTTCCGAGTTGGCTTGCTGGGCCATTTGGCGTTCTCCCGGCAGGTCCACCAGATCCCCATACTCGCAGAGACCGTAGCTCATGGTGATCACGGGTGCGTAGATGTTATCGATAGCGTCCTGCAGCGATATGAAAACATCGGAGGAGTACACGAAAATGATGGTCGCATTGCGCGCCACCGCGCCCGACCATTCCAGGTCCAGATCGGCTTCGGCCAGATCGTTTTGGCTGACGCCGGGGTCGGCCTCTCCCTTTACCAGGATCTGCTGCAGATTAATCGCGGGTAAATTAAACTGCGTGCGGAAGGCCTGAATGTCGGAAAGATTGATATCGGTTTGTCCCATGACGGCGAGCTTTTGCCCGGTGCCATTGATGCCGGTGGTATACAGAGGGGTGACGTCGTAAATAGTCGCAAAGTCGTCGGGAGCCATCTGGTGGTCGCCGTGGCTAGTGGTATTGCGTGGAAGCAGTCCACGTGCCTTGCTGTGAGGCTTGAGCCGGTAATTGTTCAGACCACGGAAACCAAGCACCATGTCGGACAGCGCCGCGGGAATTGAGGGATTGGAGGAATTGGCGTAATGTAACTCGCCATTTTCCAGATATTGGTGAATCTCGGTGTGCAGCGCATTGTTCACTTGCCGGACCGTGCCGCTGAACTTGATCCAAGTGCGGCTGCGAGCCACGCTCTGTACCTTCAATCCTTGCGTCTGGAGCCAGGCCGAGATCCGGTTCACATCGTTTTGGCTGGCACCGAAGCGGTCGGCATATTGCTCCGGTGTTAGCCACTTGTGAAAATCGGCGGACGTCGGGTTCTGCTGAGAGGCAAGCAGCTGATCGAGAGAACTCTGCTGGCTCGCTGTGAGCTTTATGTGAATGGTGACGGACGGCAGCTGAAACGATGGGGCCACTGGGCCTTGGTCGAATACTGGCCGCGCACGGGGCGGCACGTGGCCAGCCAGCACAACGGTTCGGCTGCTATCTATTGGAGCGCTGATTCGATTCGGTTGCGCGTGAAGCGTGACCGTCAATGCGCCGGCAATGAATCCGGCTATAAAGACACGAAGAGCAGGTTGCAAGCAAGTACACATAAAGTGGAAGTTGTTTGTTGGATGGATACTTTGGAGCACGGGTTTCACAGGATTCGATAGACTAATCACCGATGCAGGGCTTTCTTAGCAGGGCCGTCATGCTCGGGGTAGTGAGTGCGGCACCGCTACTCGGCGCGGGCGCGCCATCGCCTTTTTTGGGACGCTGGGACTTAACTATTATGACATCAAAAGGCGAGTATCCTTCCTGGCTGGAATTTACCGAAGTAGGGGGAACACCTGATATCCGCATGGTGGGCCGGACGGGCAGCGTTCATCCTGTGCACAACGCAAAGGTGCAGGGAACGCGCTTAACATTTCAAGATGGACCATCGGCTGAAGACGGGCCATCGCCAGGCGTATGGCAAATCGTCGCCAAGGATCGTAGACTCACCGGACAAGCCCCCGACGGTGCCCTGACGGGAGTTCCAGCACCGTCGTTGAAGGTTCGAACACCTCAAGCGTGGAGCAGTCCTGAGCGGCTTTTTAACGGAGGCGACCTTACGGGCTGGACCACCGACAATCCCACCGCAAACCACTGGATGGCCGAAAATGGTGAGCTTCAAAACACGCAAGCCGGGGCGAATATTCGGACCACGCGCACATTTGGCGACTTTAAGCTGCATATCGAATACAACTGCCCGCGCGGCGGGAACAGCGGCGTGTATTTACGGGGCCGTTACGAAGTGCAAGTGGAGTACGAGCCAGCGGGCAAAAACGATTCGTACCACAGCATGGGATCCATCTACGGATTTATTCCTCCCTCCACCACCGTTGACGCGCGGCCTGGCCAATGGGAAACCTATGACGTGACGCTGGTGGGCCGCAATGTCAGCGTGGTTCGCGACGGCATGCTCATTATCGACCATGCCGAAATCCCGGGTATTACAGGCGGTGCGTTAGACAGCCACGAAAGCAACCCCGGACCAATTTACCTGCAAGGGGACCATACCGGCGGATTGAAGTATCGCAACATCACAATCTCCGTGCCCGAAAGCGCTGAACATCCCCCTATTGCTCCACGGTCAGAGCCACCGGCTGCTCGATCATGGACGCCTTATTGGCCGTCAGAAATGCGAGGTGGTACCGGCCCGGCTTGATGCGCGGGACTTGGAATTTGATTTTGTCTTCGACGTGCTCCATATTGGAAACTTTGACGTCGTCCTTGCCATCGGTGAGAAACATATCGGCGACGGTGGATTTGTTGACGTTTTCACAGGTTGCGTTGACGGTGTCCCCGGTCTTGGCGGTATCGGGATCCACCGCCGTGCACCTCGGTTGTGCTTGAAATGCCCATAGCGCCGCGAACGAGATCAGCAACAGGGCAAAAACCCACGTTTTCATAGCGGCCTCCAGTGGTGGCGATTATACACCCTGGCGAGTAGACTGGAGGCATTATGCCGAACGTAGCCGAGACTTCCATCGCACCCCCGCCTCCCTTGACCGTACTCAGCGACGAAGAACGAATGTTCCAGGACGCCGTGCGTCGCTTCGCGCGCGAGCGCATTGGTCCGTACGTTCGGGAAATGGATGCCGCGGCAATATTCCGCAAAGACCTGCTGCGCGAGATGTTCGAGCTGGGGTTAATGGGCATCGAGATTCCCGAAGAATATGGCGGGCAGGGGGGCAGCTTCTTTCAGGCCGTGCTGGCAGTGGAGGCGCTGGCGGCCGTGGATCCCTCGGCGGCGGTCATCGTGGATGTGCAGAACACGATTGCCAACAACGTGATCATTCGCTGGGGCGCCGATGACCAAAAGCGCCGTTATCTGCCGAAGCTGGCAACCGACATGGTGGCTTCATTCGCATTGTCGGAGGCCGGCTCCGGGTCGGACGCATTCGCATTGGCCACTCGCGCCACCAAGCGCGGGGACGAGTATTTCATCACGGGCCGTAAACTCTGGATCACGAACGCCGCCGAATCCGGCCTGTTTCTGTTGTTCGCCAATGCCAATCCGGAGGCGGGCCATCGCGGCATCACCTGTTTCTTGGTGGAGCGCGATTTTCCCGGATTTCAAGTCGGCAAGAAGGAGGATAAGCTTGGCATTCGCGCATCGTCGACCTGCGAGCTGATTCTGGACGATTGCCGCGTTCCCGCCGGCAACGTGCTGGGCGAGGTTGGCAAGGGCTACAAGATCGCCATTGAGACATTGAACGAAGGGCGCATCGCGATCGGTGCGCAAATGGCGGGCCTGGCGCAAGGTGCGCTGGATCATTCGATCGCGTACGCCAAGCAGCGGCAGCAGTTCGGCAAGCCAATCGCCGAGTTTCAGGGCGTGCAGTTTGAGCTGGCCCAAATGGCGACCGAAGTCGAAGCCGCGCGGCTGCTGGTATATAACGCGGCGCGACTGCGCGACTCGGGACATCCGTATGTCACCGAAGCCGCCATGGCCAAGTATTTCGCATCGCAGGTGGCCGAGGACACCGCCTCGCGCGCGGTCGAAATCTTCGGCGGCGTGGGATTCACCAAGGATTATCCAGTGGAGAAACTCTATCGCGACGCCAAGATCGGCCGGATTTACGAAGGCACCACGAACATTCAGAAGCTGACCATCGCCAAGCAAATCCTGGGCTAGGAGACGCCTACCTCATCATCTATCGCACTGAGCGTGATCCAATTGAGATAGTTGCCGTCTGCCAGGGTTCCCGCGACATTCCGGCGTTCTTACTCCGTCGCGTGTAGAGTGATTTTCTACGTTTTAGCCCGGGCCGCGTCTTCTGCGATCATCCGGTTCGCCAACAGGCCGGAGGAGGAGTCATCGACCATCAGCAGATTAGAATTTCGCGAGATTATTTCGACGCAGTTGTCGGAAATCCTCCGTACATCAGCGCGCGCGTTCTAACTGCTGAGGCGAGGGACCGATACAATCACATCGCAGAGCGCGAATGGAGTGGCTATGACTGGAGGCCTAGTGCGGACATTTACACCTATTTCTGGACACATGCGACGACTCTATTGAAGCCTGATGGATATCTTGTTTTGATTACGCAGTCCGCGTGGCTTGATGTCGAGTACGGAATTCCAGTACAGCTCTGGATGCTCCAAAACTTCCGAATCCAAGCCGTTTTTGAAAGTGAGATAGAACCGTGGTTCACGGATGCACGAGTGGCTACTGCCGTAACCGTATTGCGTCGGGAACCAGACAGTGAGGCACGAGATCAGAACCCTGTGAGGTTCATTCAGTTCAAGCAACGCCTAGACACATTGATCGGTCTCGGTCCCGACGAAACGAGGCTTCGGGCGGCGGACGTACTCCGCGATGAACTGTTGCAAATCACAGCCGATGTCGAGACCGCAGCCTACTGTGCCCGTGTGCTGCCGCAGTCCGAACTAGAACAGGAAGGTAGAGATGCCGAGGATGCATATGTTGGCGCCAAGTGGGGGCGGTACATTCGATCGACGAACTGTATTTATAGGCTTCAACGAGCGAGGCGCGATGCGTTTGTTCCAATGCAGCAGGTTGCTACTGTACGCCGTGGCATCACGACGAATTGCGACGACTTTTTTCTGGTCGCGGATGTAACGGATGACGCTCTCAGGCGTTTTACGGCAGAACAAGATTTCCGAGAACGGTTTGGGGCGTCGCGTCGTCGAGTATCCGGAAACACAGTGGCAATTGTGCGACGCGCGGACGGCGTAGAAGCGGCACTCGAACGGACATATCTAAGGCCAATCATGAAGACCGCACGGGACTTCCGATGCTTTGCTACAAGCCGGATCGAGCGTGCTGATGTCGCGGTCGTTTTTCCGAACGGGAGAACCGAGCTTTCCGAACTTGCGGATCGTTATGTTCGAGCCGGAGAACGCGAAGGATGGCATCACAATCCAAGCTTTCAAAACTTGCGCGGGCGGAATTGGTTTTCGCTTCGGGATGCCGTCGTCGCACCCCTCCTGTTCGTGAAGACGATGCAGTATACGCCGGTCGTCCTGCTGAACAATGGAGGGTTCCTCGCGAACCAGAGACTGTATGAACTTCAAAGTTCCGATGACGTCGAGACGAGAGCGTTCGCAGCAGTATTGAACTCAACCATCTTTGCCGCTGAACGTTATGCCGGAGTCAAAGCCCTCGGGCGTGAGGCCGCTATAGACGTTGAGGTTTTCACTGCTCGAAAGTTCCGTACGCCAGATATTCGTCGCCTGTCGTCTGCAAGGATTCGGCGGCTTTCCGAATTAATGAACGAACTCTGCGACCGCGATGCAGGTCCGATGCTTGAAGAAGGGTTACTTGACACGACGCTCGGTACCGCGCAGCGGTACATTGACAGCCATCCTGTGACTCCCGATGTCTGGCCCGCAGAATTGCGCAACCGAACTCGGCAAAGCATCGATAGGATCATCCTCGAAGGAATCGGAGTACCGAGAACGGACGTAGACCATGTGCTCACATCGCTCTATACAGAGATGACGGTGTACACCCGCAAGCTGAAGAGGTTGGAACTTGAGGCCCAAATAAATAGGCAGGGGAGCGGCGGCGAAATATCCAATGTGAGAGATTTGGCTCAGGATTTATGGGCGCAACTTGCATCGGAAGGATTTGAGCCCATCCCCGTTCCAGATGGCTTCTTTGACAGAGACACTGAGGTGCGACCCCTTCAGATTCCTCAAGGGCGCGCGGAACTTCTTCAGGCAGGGCTTTTCGACACTGAGGCTGGTTATGGCGTTCGTTTTGGCAGCAGCATTGTGCGTTTCGATTCGCCCGCTGAGCGAGACTACTGTTTCACTCTGGCGAATGTGGGAGTCCGTGGGGAAA
>Ga0206814_10279_pt1 | contig 13411 bp, 10 predicted proteins | sample Alteio_BWOrgCont_90_FD_152850 | JGI IMG/M metagenome (GOLD analysis project Ga0206814, IMG submission 152850) | Enriched cells from forest soil in Barre Woods Harvard Forest LTER site, Petersham, Massachusetts, United States -... | ecosystem: Environmental > Terrestrial > Soil > Temperate forest >...
TTTTGTCTTTGCTTTTTTTCTAACATTTTTCAGTTATAATTGCTTTGCCAGCAACAATAATTATGGCTTTACCCGCTGGTTACAAGGGTTTGAGACCAAAGCTTTATCTGCAGGTGTAAGTCGTGCAACTCTTGATGAAACCTTACCCCATATTACTTTCCTCGAAAAAGTAATCGAATATGATCGCAGGCAACCTGATAAAACTATGAGTTTTAATAAATATATCACCAATGTCATCCCACAGAAAAAAATTACTATGGCGCGCAGTAAATATTCTGAGAATAGTAAATTACTGAAAAAAATCGGTGCTAAATATAAAGTCCAGCCAAGATTTATTGTCGCTTTATGGGCCCTGGAAAGTAACTTTGGCACTAATATGGGAAATTTTGATGTCATCGATTCATTGGCAAGCCTCGCCTATGAAGGCCGCCGCCGGGATTTTTTTACCGATGAATTAATTAATGCTTTAAAAATTATTGATAAAGGTCCAATTACCAAAGAAGAACTAAAAGGTTCCTGGGCCGGAGCTATGGGACAAAGCCAGTTTATGCCATCCAGCTTCCTGAAAATGGCAGTTGCTTATGGCCATGATGGACAGCCTGATATCTGGAATAAAAAAAGTGATGTGTTTGCTTCAATTGCTAATTATCTTGCTCAAAATGGCTGGAATAATCAATCAACCTGGGGTCGGGAAGTCAAATTGCCTAAAAATTTTTCTAAAGCCATGATCGGAAAGAGCATTGAAAAGAATATTTCTGAGTGGAATAAATTAGGTGTACGGCTAAAAACTGGCGGCAAATTGGCTACTTCAAAAGGCAAAATGTTAGCCTCATTAATCCAGCCCGATGAAGGTGGGAAAAGTAGAACTTTTTTAGTCTACTCAAATTATAAGACTATACTAAAATGGAATAGGTCGTTATACTTTGCTACCAGTGTTGGTTTATTATCTGATAAAATTGCTGAATAAACATGCCTAGATTTTTAGTTTTTGTTATTTTATCCCTGTTGCTATTTGTTCAAGCCTGCACAACGCCGGGCACTAAATATGGCACTTATAAGTTAGGTGATCCTTACAAAGTAGAAGGACAACTCTATGTTCCTAAACTGCAAACTGATTATGATGAAATTGGCTTAGCTTCCTGGTATGGCAGTAATTTCCACGGCAAGGCAACTGCGAACGGCGCATCTTATGATATGAATTCCCTTACTGCAGCGCATAAAACCTTACCTTTACCTTGTATGGTAAGGGTAACAAATCTTGATAACAACCGTAGTTTGATTGTAATGGTTAATGACCGTGGTCCTTTTAGTAAAGGCCGATTGATTGACGTATCAAAACGTGCCGCTGAGATTTTAGGTTTTAAGGATAAAGGTACAACCAAGGTCCGTGTACAATATTTACCTGGACAAACTGCCAGGCTTTTAGCTGATTTACCTAATCCACCAAAAGAGGCAATAGCTATAAATAAAGATTCCATGCTGAAAGACATGAAATATTCAGATAATTCTCAGCCCAATAATAGCAGCACAGTCTCTGCCCAACCAGGTTTTTTCGCCAGAATTTTTTGGCAAAAGTGCCAGCTCACCTATTAGTATAGCACCAGAAGCACAAGCCACTGAAACATCAACAATGCCTGCCCAAGCTGCTGAGAAAAATATGACCTCTGAAAAAGTTGCAATAGCAGATATCCCTACAGCGCAAACCACAAATTTTGCTTTAAATAGCCAAAGCGGCAATAGTACAAAAGGAAATATGGTAGATGGGCAAGCTAATAACTTGATTCCTTTACCCACCAAAGATATTAAGCCACTTGCTATACCTACTACCCAGGAGAATGTAGCATCTGAAAGTGCTGATGATGCTAATCCTTTTGCTAATAGCCAACCAAGTGCTTTAACTAAAGCAGATCAAAGCGAGGCCAGTATGGCTGCTGCAAAGATAGATAATTCTGCTGCCTCCACAATGGCTCAGTCAAATCAAGAAAATACCAATCCAAGACAAGGTAATGACAAGCTTTTAGCTAATACCATTAATAATCCTGGCATAAATTCAAAAATTTATATCCAGGCCGGCACTTTTAGTCTAAAAGCCAATGCTGATAAAACACAAGAAGCATTAAAAGTTTTAGGCAATGTTGTGATTAAAGAAATTCAAGTTGATAATAGTCCTATGTATAGGGTAAGACTTGGCCCTATTGAAGACAATGATATGGCGCAGATTGCGCTGAAAAAAGTCATCAGTATGGGACATCCAGACGCTATAATAATTAACGATAATAAATCATAAAGTAAAAAATCATGATAAAAAAAATTATTTATAAACTAAGTTTCAACAGAAACTGTTCAACAAAAATTGGCTTAAGTAAAGGTTTGTTACTTTTAGTTTGCTCAATTTTTACTTTAACTACAGTCAATGCATACGCTTACGATAGTAAAGCAAAATATGCTATTTTATATGATTATAATACCTCAACCGTACTTTATTCCAAAAGTCCAGATGAGCAAATGACGCCATCTTCTATGACCAAACTTATGACTGCCTATATTACTTTCCAGCATTTAGCCAAAGGCGCAATAAAATTAGGCGATAAATTTAAAGTTAGTGAAAAAGCATGGCGCATGGGTGGCTCAAAAATGTTTGTCGCTATTAATTCTGAAATTCCAATTGATGATTTATTAAAAGGTATAATCGTACAATCTGGCAATGATGCCTGTGTTGTAGTTGCTGAAAATCTTGCCTCATCTGAAGAAAATTTTGCCCAGCTAATGAATAAAACTGCTAAAGAAATCGGCATGACCCATAGTAGTTTTAAGAATTCAACTGGTATGCCAGAACCTGGGCACAGTATGACCGTGCGTGATCTGGCTATTTTGGCTTCAAGAATAATAAGGGATTTCCCGCAATATTATTATTATTTCTCTACCAAAGAATTTACTTATAATAACATTAGACAAACTAACCGGAATGCCCTTATCTTTAGAGATATAGGCGCAGACGGTTTAAAGACTGGGCATACCGATGAAGGTGGCTATGGCCTAGTTGGCTCTGCAAAACAAGGAGAACGCCGTCTCATAGTAGTGGTAAACGGACTTGACAGCGATAAAGAACGTGCCGATGAAGCTGAAACCTTGCTCAATTATGGTTTCCGCAGTTTTGAAAGTAAAACCTTACTAAATCCTGGTCAGACAGTTTCAACCGCTGAAGTCTGGATGGGTGAAAAAACCAGAGTCCCATTGGTTACCAAAGATGCCATTAATCTAGTATTACCTATGGTATCCTCACAAAAACCCCAAATAGAAGTAAAATACCAAGGGCCGATTAGCGCACCGATCACCAAAGGCCAGGAAATTGCTACATTATATATAAAAATTCCAGATCAGGATGAAAAAATTATTCCTCTTTATGCCGGAGAAAATATCGCTAAAGCCAGCCTGCTGAGAAAATTTGATATACTTATAAGTTATTATTTGAATATGAAGTAAAGGTGTTATTCTGAACAAAATCTGGTTGTATTAATTTTATAAAATCCTGGACTTTTTGGGTTAAGATCTGGCCACGATGTAATATAATGCCATAGCTAGAGCGTGGGAAATAATGGTTTAGTTTTGTTCCCACAAGGACAGGATCTTCCTCTATAGCAATACTTAGGGCTATTGTAATTGCCATATCCATTTCAACATATTTTTTAATAATTTCCCAACCATCGAATTGCAGTCTAGTTTCTGATTGTTGGAAATTATGTTGTGCAAATATCTGGTCCATGGTTTTGATGGTGCGTAAATGGCTTGGTGGTAATATTAATTGATATTTACTCATTTCCTCAATAGTAACATTCTCCTTACCGGCCAAAGGGTGCTCAGGTCTGGTAATTAAAACTGGATCATAATAAAAAATTGGATAATAAATAAAATCTTTAGGTATATCGAAGCTAGGTGGACCAACGATTATATCGACATCGCCCCTGCGCAATTTTTCTATTCCGTCTTCAGCAATTGCAGCCTGAATTCTGACTTTCATATCAGGATAGATAGTGGTATATTTCTTAATAAGTTTTGGTAATAAATAAAGGATAGTAGCTTGATTGGCCGCTATAGTAATTTTCTTTTCATCAGTTTTATTGGTTAAAACTTTAAAATTCTCTTTTAAATTATCAATACCTTCTACTAATGGACTTACCAACTCAAGTAAAGTCGTGCCATCTTTGGTTAGGCTTATATTAGGTCCTTTTCGTTCAAATAAACTGGTATTTAAGTCAGATTCTAAAGCTTTAATTTGTAGCGATACGGCTGGCTGCGTAAGGTTAATAACCCTAGAAGCTTTTGAAACACTTCCTAATATGGCAGTAAAATAGAAGCCGCGCAATTGTTGGAAACGATTGTTTTTGTAATAGAATTGTTCTTGTTCAGACATAAATATAAGATATATTAATAGTTACTATTAATATATCTTATATTTGCGATATGTAAATAATTAGATACACAAATATCGCACTACCGCCCCAAACTACTATAATCCCACCAATATATCAAATAATTATTTTACAATTCTGTAACATTATTAATTCCCTTTATAATCATCAGTGATATTACAAATTTTACAATCCTTGAAACATCAGTAAGTATGTAAATGGTCTCACAGAAATGAGACAAAAAGATTTATTTGGGAGTTAATTTTATGGCAGGAATTTTAAATAATAAAGTTATTAAGGCAAACAAACAAGCAATGCCAGCTGAGGCGATTCAAGCTGCCAGTTATAATAATAAAGAAGCTTTAGCAAATCTTTTTGATCAGGGTATTGCTATTGATTGCACAGCAGATATGTTTATGCGTGGGCCTTTTCTTACTAGAGAAGAAGGAATAAATATTAAACAAGCCACTCCTTTTATGGCAGCATGTGCCCATGGCCATCTTGAACTTGCTAAATGGCTTGCTGAACGTAGCCCATTAAGAAGCATACATTATGCCAATGAAGATGGGTATAATGCGGCACACGTATCTGCATATAATGGCTATAGCAACATAGTACAATACCTAGTTCTTCACCACGATTCAGCCTAAGGAACAAAGATAACGAGGGACATAACGTTATGGGCGCTGCTTTAGGTGGCCATATAGAAAGAGACATAAATGGCTATAAGATATTAAATGTACTTCACCAATGTATAGAGTTCAAAAAAAGACATTACACTACTTCCTTTTATGAGCAAGTACGAGAAGCAGAGGAATATGGTACTATTCCACATCCAGCATTAATATCAAGACATCCAATGTTAATAGCAATTTTTGATGATAATCTTGGTGAAGTAAAAGAATTAACAGAAAGCAATATTCCATTTGATAGTGATCCTAAAGATGAAAGCTGCAAAAGCTATATGCAACCACCATATTCTTACGCACAAATATTAGGGCGAAGTGAAATTGTTGCATACTTTGATCGAAAGCGATTAGAGAAGGCAGCTTTTGAACAGAAATCAAACGAGATTGCTAAAGAATTGGTAGGAAAAGGACAATCCATAGAACAAAAGGAAGAAAAGGATTTTTCCACTGAAAGAAAATTAAATACAGATACTACTGATAAAAGTGTGGAAATGGAAGATGTTAGGAAGTTAGTGAAACAGCTTATTGTGAGCGATCATAAAGGAGATAATACAACACAAATCACTGCAAGGATAGTACATGATGCTATTGATACTACTTTATGTGAATCTATAAAATGTGATACCCTATTTGCAAGAGATGGTATTATTTCCGCCTCTATAGCAATGCTAAAAGATAGCGGCTTAACTGCTTCCGCAGTGGGGGAAGATTTTTCGCCAGATAGAAGTAGGCCTATTACTACTCAGACCCCATATAATATTATGAGTATTACCAAGTTTATCGTAATGAATGTGATAATGCAATTAGAGGCAGAGGGCAAGTTATCACTGGATGATACCATAAGTAAATATATTGATGAAGATGTCCCAAACAAAGAAAATATTAAAATAGCACATCTTTTGGACCATCATTCAGGGCTACGTGATAAAGATTATCTTCAAATACGTAAAAAAGATCCTCTTAGCGTATTATTACATCCTGAAGTTATAGATGAAGCTGGAAAGTCATTTAGATATGCAAATATTAATTTTGTTATTGCTAGTAAAATTATAGAGAAAGCTACAAGTGACTCTTTTGAAAGCCAAATTAAGAAACTCATAAAAAGCCCTTTAGGTCTTTCTCATTTAGAGGTTTTCGATGATAATTCTGCTTTACCATTTGCCCATGGATATAAATTTAATACTGAGTCAGGCACATTAAACCGAGCAAGTGATTTTCATAGATGGGGAGCTACTAATATTCGTACTATACCTGCAGAAGTAGCAATAATATATAAAAATTTCTTTGAGAATGAAGGGTATATGCCTGCAACACAACGCGCTAAAGTATTAAAAAGCTTTAAAGATATTGAATTTAAAGTTGTTACTCCTACAAAAACTCATTCATGGCCCGCTACTATTGGATATGGAATAGAAAAGCATTTTGTAGAACTTGAAAATGGTGCCAAAATTGCAGCTTACGGTAATGGTGGGTGGCAGGATAGTAATGCGGCATTTGTTCTTTATACACCAGATAATAAGACGAGCTACTGTGTTACATGTACCAAGACTCAAGGTTTAGTGAACTTAAAAGATAGATTTTCTGAAGCCATTGCAGCCAGAAATGAAATTTTACTCATGCAACCTCCTTCAGTAAGTAGCCAATTGCGGCGTGCAGGGCCAGAACGAATCATAAGCGATGCCCCAACATTCTATTCCACAGAAACCGCCACAGGTAGCACTGCAGCTCCAGCTATAAGACCAGAAGTTATGGAACAAACTGGAGGCCAGGTACCTAGAATTTCTAGTCAAACTGCGCCATCTTCAACAATTCTATCTGTATCATCATTGGCCAGTTCACCTAGGTCAGATGTTAAAGCCCGTAATAACTAAACAGAGAATCGCTATCCCCGTACAAGGCGGGGACAATGGCTCAATGCTACTTCGTATTAACCTAACCTAAAGTGAGATAAATTTTATGCAAACTAAACATTTTATTCTAATGGGCGAAAATGATGATGATACTAGACCATCAGAGGTATTACAAAAGATGCTACCATCTATAAAAAGATCTGGTTATTATGTTTGTGTGTCGGAGGATAAAAAAAAATCCCTTGCAGAAACAATAGAGATTTATGAACAGTTTATTAAGAGAAACGCACAAACGGTTGCAGAATTTCGTCAAAATATCGATGGAATTAATAATCAATATGGGGAGAAAATACCTAATTTAGATTTAGTATTAAAAGTGAGAGGCTTCATCAGAAGTTTTGCTGACGACTCTGATAAGTTTGAAGAACATAAACAAGAATTATTTATATCTAGTGGGGAAAATCTCATATTTCAACTACAAGAATTGCTTCAAAGTAAAACACAAAATCTTGTTACTAAAGAAGATGTAGCTAGATATATTGATACTAAAATTGATGAACAATACGGAGTATTAAGATTTGATTCGACTCAGAAATTTATAGAACTACTTAAGTCAATACAGGAAAATAATATTAAGCTTAATGATTAATCTTTAACTTTGCATAACGCATCAATATCGCTTGATACTAATTTATCAGCATGTTGTTGGATTTTTTCTAAGGGCCAATCCCACCACCTGATTTCAAGCAGCTTATTTATAATTTCATCAGAAAAGCGTTTACGAATCTGTTGAGCAGGATTGCCTACCACAATGCTATACGGAGCTACATCCTTAGCAACAACAGCATTTGCCCCTATTACTGCACCATCGCCTATAACTACTCCTCCTAATATATAAGAATTATTTCCAATCCATACATCATTTCCTATAATTATATCACCTTTGATCCATGACTCTTGTTTGCCTGCTGCTTTAGGCCAATCGGTTTTTAATAGTGAAAATGGATAAGTGGAAAGTAATTCATAATTATGTTCTGCTAATATATTTATATTAACATTAACACCTATAGAACAAAATTTACCTATCGTAAGTCTATTGCTTGGCTTATCTATTAATATTATAGGAACACCGTAAGTATATTCACCTATTGAGATATTAGGATGACTGATTGCTTTATTAGTATAATACATGCCCGGCACATCTTTAGAATGAGGCTTTTCAGGTATTTCAGGCATTTATTAATTCTCCTACTAGCAATCTTTGCTCTCTCACTTTACCTATTCTTAAACTGATAAATTAAATTATCAATTTCGATTTGCCATGCATCGATTTGGTCCATGATTGGTAAAATGATTTGGTATTCATAATCGCTTCTCAATTCTTTATAATTGAAGGTTTGCCAACTGAATCCGCAAATTGCAATAACCAGACCAAGGGCACAAAGGTTAGATAAGGTCGAGAAAATAGAAGGGGTGATTTCACCACCTTTAATATTAACAGATTCTGCTTTTTTTACCCGTGACTGGGTAGAAGGATGAGTAGAAAAAATATTGATATAACTTTTTTTACCAATCATTGCTAATGCATATGCAATTCTTCTACCACCAAAAGCATAGCCGGATTCACGGTCACATCTATATTCTATTGAACGGGACAAAAATCTTTGCATGAAAGTATAAATCGGCATAAATATCAGCTTAAAAAACATATGTATCAGGAAAGACATGATGTTATAGCCGTACATCACTATCCTATATAAACTTTTACCTAATAAAGGTATTATCCTCAAACAGTTTGCTACGATAATAAATAAAAACCTTATAATATTTGCTACTAAATGGTTAGCTGATTCACAAGTTAGCATCAACAGGCCAGGTAGATAATCAGCATTTACCAGATGTGACATTTCGTGCCCTAATATGCCACGCATAGCATCTAAATACTGGTCCTCTTTGGTTACATTAGACTTTATAGTGTTAATTAAGCCTAAAGTGACAGTGATGGTTTTCTTGCGCAGGCTGCCAACAGCAAAAGCATTCACTTCCTCTGATGGCGAAATATAAAGTTTTACATGGTGCTTGCCAAATTTTTGCTGCACCTCACGGAATACCGAACCTAAATCACCATGATGTCCACGAAGTACGCCGCCCTGGTCAATTAAATCTTTCATTTTTTCATAAGGCTTAGCACCACGATTAGCAGTCCTAACAGTAAAGCCAAATATCATATCTGCGAATAGATAAAATAACATAATAGCACTAGTTACAGCTACCAGCATATATAAGATATTTAAACCCATTTTGATCGTAAGATGAGCGGCGAAAAAGAAGAATGGCGCCATAACCAAAAAAAGGGGAATTAAAATTATAATAAAATTCACCACTGCTAAAATGAAAATCAGCAAAAAACTTAATGGTTTTATCATATAGTATTCCTGGAATTAATAATGCGATTAAGTTACAGAACATGTTTTCTGAATTAAAAAAGACGTAAGACGCTGATAATAGTTGGAAAGGTTTGCCAAGGTTGGTCCCTTCCCCCTAGAGGGGGGAAGGTTAGGATGGGGGTGATCAACTAACAAATTCTTTGCAATTTATTTTATTATTTTAGAAAACTAATTGTAAAAAAGATTGTTAGTTTGATCACCCCCACCCTAACCCTCCCCCTCTAGGGGGAGGGGATCATTGTAGCTACTCTTTTGTGCTTATTATCAGCTCTTTACCTTTCTTAAATTCAAAAAACTTATTCCTTAACTTAATAGCATTGCCGCTCCGCTCAGGATGACACTTAACTTCTAAAACGCTTCTTCTTTCATCGCCATCACAGGCTTAGATCCACCTACAATCGAAGCAAGCAGGCCATAAACATATGGTAACATTTTCTTCATAAAAAATTTAGCGGTATCTAATTTTGCCTGGTAAAATAACATATCTGATGAATTATTATCTAGCTTCTGTATACAGACTTCCGCCATTTGTGCCCACATATAGCCCATAACTACCAGTGCCATCAAGCGTAAATATTCCACAGAGCCAGCTGCAGCTTCATCTGGGTTACCTAAACCATTAGCAGCAATCCAAAGCGAGGCTTGCTGGGCAACACCTAACGCTTTATAAAGCTCTTTATTAAATTCTGCCATTTTTTCATTATCCTTATGTTTTTCAATAAATTTAGAGGCAGGATGAAAAAACGAACGCAAATATTTACCAGTTTTTTTCGGCAATTTACGACCAACCAGGTCCAGGGCCTGTATGCCATTAGCACCTTCGTAAAGCTGGGCAATGCGTGCATCCCTGGTATATTGCTCCATACCCCATTCTTTTATGTAGCCATGACCACCATAAATCTGCATACCTAAATTAGTTGATTCAAACCCGGCATCAGTAAAATAAGCTTTTATGATTGGTGTAATCAATTGCACAAAATCATCAGCCTGCTGTCTGGCTTTTTCATCTGGATGACGTTTGGTAATATCAATTTGCAAAGCAGTATAACAGGCCAATGCTCTGGCACCTTCATTAAAACCGCGCATGGTAAGCAACATACGTCTGACATCTGGGTGAACCACCAATGGATCAGCCGGCTTATCAGGATATTTATGGCCTTTCAATGCTCTTCCCTGCAAACGATCTTTAGCATAAATTGCTGCATTCTGGTAAGATACCTCAGACAGGCCTAAGCCCTGAATCCCAACATAAAACCTGGCTTCATTCATCATGGTAAACATAGCTTGCAGGCCTTTATTAACCTCACCTACTAAAAAGCCAGTAGCCTCATCGTAATTCATCACGCAGGTTGGTGAGCCATGAATACCCATTTTATGTTCTATGGAACCGCATTTAACGTTATTGGCTTTGGCTAAACTACCATCATCCTTGACTAATATTTTCGGCACTAAAAACAAACTAATCCCTTTTACACCAGCAGGTGCATCTGGCAACCTTGCTAAAACCAAATGGATAATATTATCTGTAATATCCTGTTCGCCGGAGGAGATAAATATTTTAGAACCGGAAATTTTATAGGCATTTTTGCCATCCGGTATTGCTTTTGTCCTAATCAAACCCAGATCTGTGCCACATTGCGGCTCAGTCAGACACATCACACCAGACCAATTGCCGCTAACCATTTGTGGCAGATATTTTTTCTTTAAATCATCCGATGCATGTTTATAAATTGCATTATAGGCACCGTGAGTCAGGCCTGGGGTAATGCCAAAAGATAAATTTGCCGAACAGATCATCTCGGTGATAGGCATATTGATAACTTCAGGCAAACCCTGGCCACCATATTCAGGGTCACAAGTAAAACTAGGCCAACCAGCCTCCACATAAGAGCGATAGGCTTCTTTAAAACCTTTAGGTACACTAACTTTACCCTTATCAAATTTTACGCCTTCATCATCGCCAGATTGGTTAAGTGGAAATAATACTTCCTGGCAGAATTTACCACCCTCAGCAATTAACGAAGAAATCAAGCTTTGATCAATAGTATCAAAACCTTTGAGATCCTTATATTGGCTAACATCAAGGAATTCATTAAGTAGAAATTCAAAATCTCTTATAGGTGCTCTGTACTGAGGCATAACAAACTCCTTAATTAATTTCTAAGCGGCTTACCAGTTTCCAACATATGCTCAAGCCGATCGAGCGTTCCTTCGGTTTTGATTAGTTCCATGAAATTATCCAGTTCTAAATCAAGTAGATTCTGCTCGGTTAATTCTTTTGTAATATCAGTATCTCCACCACTTAGTACCCTGGCTACAGCTTTTGATACCACTTCATCATGCGGTGTTGCCTTGCCATTTTTAACAAATGAATCAATTGCCATAGATAGGGCAGTGTAAGCGGTTTTGCCTGGTAACCTTACCTTAGGTGGCACAGGTGGTTGATAATTCTGGGCCAATTGTAAACATCTGGCTTTGGCATCAGGCAATAAACGCCTACGGTTCATGGTTATTCTGTCTTTATCAAGCAGGATCATTAAATCTTTGGCTTCTTCAGCCGATTTAGAAACTTTGGCTAAACCAATATTAGTAAATGATTCTGATATAGAAGGCATCGCATTTAAAGTATGGATTGGGTGACGCAATGAAGCCGAGCCATCTCCTGTAAATGCCTGCTTTACTGATAAAGCAAACATACCGCCTTGTTTAACTATTGATAAGCGTTTAGTGGTATCTGATTCTAAATGACGCAAGATCATTTCTTTACAACCACCCCAGCCCGGTAAAACACCAACACCAACTTCAACCAAACCGCTATAAGTTTCAATATGGGCCTGAACCGCATCAGAACATAATAAAATTTCACAACCACCACCAAGCGCCATACCGCTGACCGCAGAAACTACCGGGAACGGTGCATATTTCAGTGCGATATAAGTGTCCTGGCCTTGTTTGATAATTTCACGGATCTGTTTCCAGGCGGCAACATTGGCCGCGAATAATAAAATACCGATATTGGCGCCAACACAAAAATTATCAGCATCATTGGCAATTACCAATCCTTTGTATTTTTTCTCTTTAACTAATTCTATGGTTTTCACAATCAATTCAAGGATTAGTGGATCTATGCTGTTCATTTTTGAGTTAAACTCAAAGCACACCACACCATCACCAATATCCCAAACACTCGCAGATGGATTTTTCAGTAATGGCTTATTGCCAAATTTTTTATCAGACAGCATCCAGACATCGTCTTTGACGTTGATATTAACATAATTGCCATGAATGGTGATATATTGCCTGGATGTGTCATCTTGTTTATATAAATTACCATTACCAGCCTGCTTAATAATAGTTGGCACTTTCATGCCACGTTTTTCCAACTCTTTCGCCAGCCACGCCGCGCCTGATACACCATCAGCGCCGAGCCGGTCAATCAACTCAAATGGCCCATATTTCCAGTTATAACCAAGGCGCATAGCCTCATCTACAGAAGTTATATCATCAGAAATTTCTGGAATCAGTGATGCGGTATAAGCAAGTAGCTGCAGTAAAACTTCCTTGGCATATTTACCACCGATATCATCATATTCGACTAATTTGCGGAGGCCCTCTCTGGCAATATTCACACTTGCCAATTTTACATCTTTAGCTGCCGGTGCATATTCGCCAGTTACCAGGTTTTTTGCTTCTTTTATTTTTGTACCACCCTCGGTATTTAACCGATAAAAACCACCCTTGCCTTTGCGCCCGGTATAGCCATCTTTAATCATTTTAGTAACGATCTTGGGCTCCTGATATAGTTTCAAGAACATATCGTCTTTTGGCAAGCTACCTTGGAAAGCTTTGGCTATCAGCGGCATTAAATCTATACCGATTAAATCCATCAAACCAAACACGCCAGTTTTTGGAATACCAATCGGCTTACCCATAACTAGATCAGCCTGTTCAACCGTTACACCTTGTTTGATTGCTTCTAAAAGCGCAACCATAATCCAGAATACACCTATACGGTT
>Ga0206814_10281_pt1 | contig 13340 bp, 10 predicted proteins | sample Alteio_BWOrgCont_90_FD_152850 | JGI IMG/M metagenome (GOLD analysis project Ga0206814, IMG submission 152850) | Enriched cells from forest soil in Barre Woods Harvard Forest LTER site, Petersham, Massachusetts, United States -... | ecosystem: Environmental > Terrestrial > Soil > Temperate forest >...
ACGCAATTGACGCGCTGTGCTTCTGTCTCGGGGAGTTCAAAAAGTTGGCCAGCGTCGTGGCGAATCAGCGCCAGCAAATTAAGATCGTCGAGACGGGCGAGACGATCCCGATGACCGCGCCCGACCAGGTGCTGCTCAGCGGCGTCCTCCAAAGTGGCGCGGTCGCATCGGTCCACCTCAAAGGCGGCACCGCCAACGGGACGGGGTTTCTGTTCGAGATTCACGGCACTGAAGGCGCATTGGCTATCGTGCCGGCAGACCCTCGCCAGGCGACGTATATACAGATCTCCGAGCTCATTGTGCGCGGTGCGCAGGCGGGCAAACCGCTGGCGGATCTCTCGATACCGGAGAGCTATCGATGGGTTCGACCCGCGGTCCCGGCGAGGCTTCCTTTCAACGTTGCGCAGCTGTACCTGCGGATGGCTGAAGGCATTCGCGAGGGAAAGTCCGCGAGCCCAGACTTGGGTCTGACTTCGTGATCGGGCCTTTTCCGTCAGGCAGACCAAGAGTGATCTTAACGAGTTGGTTGACATGGGAGGCTTTCCGGTTCGCAGTGCGCTTGGCGTGGCCGCTGTTCTTCGTGAACCTGTGTTCGTTGCCACGTGTGATTAGCCAATTGCGAAACTCCATCAGATGGTCGTGATCGATTTCATCCATGAAGTGCCGCGTTGTCCATCTTTCAAATTGCCGGAGAGCCTGCCTGCGATTTCAAGGTGGCCGGATCAAATGAGACCTCGATGCTATGCAGCCGAGTCTCGATGGCATCCGCAATCGCGATTCGTTCAGCCTTCTTCTTTAGAGGGTCGGGGCGTTCGAAGCCATCAGCGACGTCTTCGAGGTGCCGCTCTTTCGCCCTTGCAGCCTTAACGCCGCCTCGAAATTTCCCTTGACCCTCTGCTCACACTTCTTGCCCTTGGTCCAGACTAGGTAGAACTTACCCTTTCGCTCTGCCTCGAATGGTTTCAGCTTGTCTCTTCGGCCGGTCGGAGATTGCAACTCCAACGTCAGCGCCCTTCGAGCTTGATTCTTTCTCGGATGCCTACAGTCGTGTTTGCCATGCCCCCAAATACTCACTTTCAGGGCAAAGCCTCGATTGTTTGGGACAAATTTGGGACAAGCTAAAGGTAGGCTACCAACCGTTCTGAAATGAGTCGCTTAGAAAGGCTTGGTAGCGATACCGGGATTCGAACCCGGGTTTCCGCCGTGAGAGGGCGGCGTCCTGGACCCCTAGACGATATCGCCAATGCTGTTCACAGTGAATTTCACTGCATTCACCACAGCTTTAAATGTTCTCACGCCAACACCCGCCGCGCAAGCGGCTGTCTCCCAAACCCGCGCGCTAAGCCGCCTTCTCCGTAGCCGCCAGCAGCACGCATAGCGCCACGCCCTCCGCGGCCTGCGCCACTTCCGCCAATTCCGGAAACGTCGGTGCAATCCGGATCGTGCGATCCTCCGGATCTTTTCCGTAAGGATGTGTTGCGCCGGCCGGCGTCAATTCGATCCCCGCTCCCTGCGCCAGGGCCACCACCCGCCGCGCACAGCCCTTCGGCACTTCCAGGCTGATGAAGTATCCGCCCTTCGGCCGCGTCCAGCTCACTCCGGGCACCCCTGCAAGCTCCGACTCGAAAACTTCCCGCACCTTCCAGAATTTCGGCGCAATCAGCGCGCGGTGCCGATCCATCAACTCCAGGATTCCCGGTTCATTTTTCAGATATAAAACGTGTCGCAGCTGGTTCAGCTTGTCGGGACCGATCGTCCGCGGCATCATCCTCGCCAACAGCCACTTCACATTTTCCTTCGACCCCGCAAACAGCGCCAGCCCCGCGCCTGCAATCGTAATCTTCGACGTGGACGCAAACACAAACGCCCGGTTGGCGTGTCCCTGCTTCGCGCACAGCTCCAGAATATTCGCGATCTCCACCCGCTCGTCCGTCAGGTGGTGCACCCCATACGCGTTGTCCCAGAACAGCCGGAAGTCCGCAGCCGCCGTCTTCATCGAGGCCAGCCGCGCGATCACCGCATCGGAATACGTCGTCCCCGTCGGATTGCTGTACTTCGGCATGCACCACATGCCTTTGATCGACGCGTCCGTCGCCACCAGCCGCTCCACTTCGTCCACGTCCGGTCCATCTTCCCGCATGGCCACGGGAATCATTCGGATTCCATAGTCTTCGCAAATCTTGAAATGCCGGTCATACCCCGGCACCGGACAAAGGAACGCCACTTCACCCTGCTTGCTCCACGGCGCCTCGCTGTCGCACGTCCCCTTCAGCAGCGCGTACGCAACGCAATCGTGCATCAGCGCCAGGCTCGAATTGTTCGCCACCACCACTTGTTCCGCCGACGCTCCCACCATACCGGCGAACAATTTTCGCGCTTCCACCAACCCTTGCAGCACGCCGTAGTTCCGGCAATCGGTGGCGCCTTCCGCCATGTAATTCCCTTTACCCGGAAGCGCCAGCATCTCTTCACTCAACTCGAGTTGCGCCGAAGACGGTTTTCCGCGCGTCAGGTTGAGCTTCAATCCCCTCGCCTTGAATGCTTCGTAATTTTGTTGAAGTTCGTGCAATCGGCCGGCCGCCGGCGAACTGGGTGAAGCGAATCCCGTCATTGTGAATGACATCCTCAGTTGAATTTGCAAAACACGCGGAATCACGCCGGTGTCGGCGCGACCCACTCCTTTCATTATTGCGGATTCTTCCCCGTTGTGGCCAGTGAAGGCACTCCCGGTTAAGAGGCAAATTGGTTCCCCGCTTTTTTCGCGCTGCCCCGTCGCCACACTCGTTAGCTTTTGTTAGACTGTGTTTCGTTCCGCGCGTAACTCTCTCTTGGAGATTCCCGAATGAACTCGTTCGCTCCGTTCACCCGCAGGCAATTTGTCTCAAGCGCAACTCGTTTGAGCGCTCTTTACGCCCTCGCCGGCTCGCTTCCAATTCCCGGTCTGGCCTCTTCCGTTGCGGACGATCCCCGCGTATCCCAAACCCCCATCGCCGACGCAGGCTTCGCCTCCGTCCGTAAAATCGGCGACGGCCTCTACGCCACCATCTCCGACACCTCGAAAGGTTTCACCACCATCTGCAATGGCGGCTTCCTCATCGGCAAGGAGAAAAGCCTGCTCCTCGAAGCGTTCGGCTCCGCCCCCGGCGCCGCGTTTCAAATGGACGCCTATCGCAAAGTCACCAAGGTCCCTGCCACCGACGCGCTCCTTACCCACTATCACTTCGACCACTCGATGGGCAGCTCCTTCTACGGCGCCAACGGCATTCAACTCTGGGGGCACGCCGCCGTCCCGAAACGCATCATCGAGTCCTACGTCAGCTTGCAGGGAGCAGATCGCGCCGCGGTCCTCGCCCCCACAGAAATGCGGATCAAGAACGCCAAAAATGACGTTGCCCGCCAGCACGCCCAGGGCGATCTCGGCGCCATCGGCAACGTCTTCGACCTGGCCAACAAAACTCCCCTGGCCTTCCCCAATCGCCCGCTCGATCCCGCGAAGCTCCCGATGAACCTCGACCTCGGCCACTTCCCCATCGTGATCGAACACTACCCCGGCCACTCCGGCACCGACCTCATCGTTCGCGTCCCCGAACAAAAAGTTGTCTACGCGGGCGACCTCGTGTTCAGTCACGCGTATCCCGCCTGCTTCGACGACAAGTGCACCATGTCCGGCTGGCGCAAAACCCTCCAGACCTTCGCCTCCTGGGACAAGGACACTCTCTTCGCCCCCGGCCACGGCCCCGTCTGCGGCCAGGAAGGCATCCGGGACCTCCGCGATCTCTTCGACGACCTCCACATGCAAGCCGAAAAAATGCATCAGGCCGGCGTTCCCGTCTCCGACGCCACCGACCAGTACGTCATCCCCGACAAATTCAAAACCTACCCCGTCTTTGCCTGGGGCTTCTGCATCGCCGGCGCCATCTCCAAAATCTACGCCGAAATGGTCACCGCCTAGTCCGCCCGATCTAGTCACAAAAAAGGCGCCCCGAAATTTCGAGGCGCCACATTTCGTTTTGTGTTTCTTGTGGCACGGCGATTCCTCGCCGTGCTCTTGGGTTCTCTAACTCTTGTAGGGCCCGCCGTCTGTGCCGGGCCACTCTTCAATCTGCGTAGCGGCCACCTTCAGGTGGCCCAGCCTGCACAGCGGCGCCAAATCCGCTGCATGCACGCTCAATCTTTCTCGCGCCAAACCAGCGCCGGAGGCGCGGAAGAGATTAGCCCACCGCATAAGCGGTGGGTTCCGCCCAAAAAAATCCAAGCCCCGGAGGGGCGGCACATTCACGCACCTCAGTGCCGCCCCCACCCTCGACAATTTAGAACTTCACCAGAATCGACAAATCAATAAACGACTCATTCTTCCCCAGGCTCAGAATTTGTAGATCAAGTCCATTCCAAAGAACAGCTGATTTCTGGCCGTTCCGTTGTTGTAAGCCCGGAGGTCCCACGAGTGATCGAAGCGCAGTTCCGGGCGCAGCATGATTGTCGTGCCAATGTACCGGGTCGCATACAGCGTATTCTCCGTATATTTCGTCGCGAATCCGGTGCGCTGCCCTTTCTTGTCATCCAGAAAGTCCGATCGAAAGCCGAACATAAATTTGGAACTGACGTCGCGATTGATGTAATTGACGACCGCATACTCTGGCGCGGTGCAACGTTGAAGTCCCGCCTTGCAGAAGGCCCCATTTGCGCCAAGTTCCGGGGTGATCGGATTCGCTACGTTGCCGGCAACGTTTGGCACATCGCGTTCGTACATGTACCAGGTCTCCGTAGCCATGTGCCACTTGCTGTTGAACTTGTGGTACCACGTTAAATCGTAGTCCTGCAAATTGTTGTAAGCGTACTTGCCGTCATTAATCCCGTTCGCGCAGCCGTAAAAATTGTCGTTGTTGCTCTTGGTCGAGTAGTTCAGGCAGAAGATGCCCGAGGGTTTCGCGTCAGAGGTCCACAAGGCAACGTCGTGCCCTCCGGATAGGCCGAACTGGACCATCCATTGTTTGTTCAGCTTCAGGCTCGCGAAGATGCCGGTGTCGGTAAAGGGATCGATCGTATAAAGCAGCGAGTGCGTCATGTTGTAATTGTTCGGCGCTAACTGCGCTTCGATTCCAGGAACCGAAAGGAACCGCCCAATCCGGATGTTCAGACCGTCTTTCACGGGAAAATAAAGGTCAAGGTACTCAAGCACGGGATCGAAGCCATACTGCCGGTTGAATTTCAAAAGCTGCTGGCTGAAATATCCCTTCGCCGTTGTAAAGCGATAGTCGATACCCTCGAACGCGGTCAGGTGGAATCCCCAATCGAAATGGTCATTTTGCACCGTGTCAGGCAGCCTTTCCACGTAAATGACCGCCTGATTGAGTTCAATCTTGTTCGGGAAAATGTCGTATGAAACCGGAAAGTTGTTGTGCCCGGAAGTGCTGAAATTGATGCTCGTCGCCACCCATCCGTAGACTTTTATGCGGCTATTTTCAAGACCAAGCGCAGTCATCAAAGGATATGTGTTGCCATCGGGTGCGCCGATGTCGGGAGCCCCGCCGTAGATCCAGTCGGAAGACGGGAATGGAGGTGAATCCACAGGCGCCGGAAGACCCCTTTTCGCCGGCAACGGTGCTGATGGATTCGTCCCTGCCCAATCCTGATGGTAGTACTGAACCAAGCGCTCGAAAAAGTTTCCCTTCAAAACGTAATTGCCATTGATGCCGGAACCCTGCCCATTCGCAGTTTGACCAGTGCCTTGCGGAGCCGGATTCTGTCCGCTGCTCGCTGTATCTGCCGCCGCAGTGTCGTCCGGCGTGGACGTCGTAGAAACCACCGGCGCTCCATCCGCCACCTGGTTCGTTTGTGGAACCGCTTGTACACCAACCGCCGCCGAATCATTTCCCTTTTTGGTATCGTCTGCGTGCCCTACTCCGCAAACGCTTAGGCACCCCAGCGTGCCCATTCCAAACAACAACCCACAGTTCCTCCACGAGCGCAAAGCTTTTCTCCCTATCTGATTTTAGTCAACGATGTGTTCAGGAACGGCACATACCCAGTGCCGCTAAATGAAATGATGATGACGCTCTCGTTGCAAATTCAGGATAGCGTCGCACCCATAAGAATTCCGTGAGGTCAAAATCAATCTTCCCTAAGACCGCTCACTCATTTTTTCTTGACGATATGTTTTACGAACTAAACTTTGTCGCCAAACTGTCATATGTCGTCAAACAGACTATATTTTGTTGTCGTCCCGAGCACTTCCGACGGAGATGCGCGAAGGACCTCAACGTTTGGGTCCGGATTCGCACCAATACAGTGTTTTAGCAATTCGTCCTAAGTTAATTTTGATTCAATGCATCAACATTTTGCGTGCACGGTCCACTCGCATGGGTGTACATTCACCAAATCCGGGAGCCAAAAACGCACATCCCGGTGAACTCTAACCTGGTCCGGGAGCACAGTAGGTTCGATTCCCGTGCCTTCAAGAGCTCCAAGGAGTCAATCATGCGGAAGCGAACTAATTGCGTGTGGTTCTTCGGGGTAATCGCAGTGTTGGTTGCGACCTTGACTCTGCTCGGAAACGCCGCCGCTCAAAAGGCCTCCGTTCCGAAACCGCAAAACAAATTGGCGATGGGAGAGGACGACGTCAGACACTTGCTCCCCCTTATGGACGCTGACAAGAATGGAATGGTCTCCAAGCAGGAGTTCATGAAGTATATGGAAGCCCAATTCGAAAGACTGGATAAAAAGAAGATCGGGCAGCTGAACGTCAAAGAACTAACGCAATCGAATCTGAGTGCAACCCATTATGTTGGCAAGTAAGACCCCAATCTCTGAATCTGTCACCCTCAGGGGCGCGTCTTTTGCGCCCCGAAGGACCTCAACATAAGCCGCATGAAAGCACCTGTTTCAAAGCCCAGGCCGTTACGCTCTAGAACTTCACCAGAATCGACAAATCAATAAACGATTCATCCTTCCTCAAGTCTGGAAACCACACGCCGCCGGCTCCGCTGCACGCCGCCTGCGCTCCGGCCAGACCCGTCTGCCCCGAAGACGCCCCACTGTTACAAACAAAAAACTGCGGCGAACCGGTATTCCCGGTTGGAGGCGTGATTCCCCCTTGCCCCGTCCAATACGGCACGTTGGCATGACGGTAGTCATACTCCGCCCGGAACGTGATGTATTGCTTCGGCATATAGTCAAACGTGATCGAAGAATCCCACGCCTTGAACGGGTCTCCTGGATTGCCGGTGAAGTATGGCGCATTCGTCGCTGCTGTGATCGCCGTCGCTCCATTGATTGGCGGAATCAGCACAAGATACCGCCCCGGATTGTTGATCTGCCCGCCCCCAATTGTCAGCCCAAACAAATCCCGGTGGAACCAGAACCGGTTGTAAACCATGTATCCGACAAAGCTCTGCTTCGGCCCGCCTTTATGATCCCCGTAGCAACTCACGCCGCTGCCGTATTCGCAACCCAGGTCGCCGGTGAGTGAAACCGCCATCTTGTCCAGCGTCTTTTCCGGCTGGTCGTAATATTTCACCTCGACGCTATTGTCCGTGTGGATGCGCGAGCGGCCTTTGATGAACAGGTCATCCTCGCCCAACCCGTAATTGTTCGAAATGATGTTCAGCCACGGCTTGGGAGTCCATTTGATCTGTCCTCCAAGTCCCGGCCTGTGATTCGCCGATGCATACGACTGCCAGCCGTTGATGAACCACGGCTCAATCTTCAAGTGTTCTGTCGGGAAAATCTGCACGCGTACGCCCTCGAAAAACCACGGCGTATTCGAGGACACATACGACGGCTGATAAGCCCAGTTGTCGAAGTTGTAGTAGCTGAACAATCCGATGTACGACAGGAAGATTCCCGCATCCACATTCACGCCATGCAACACATTGAAGTGATATCCGCCGTACGCCTCCGCCAAATAACGGTATGCGCTCACCAGGTCCCATTGCCCGTGCCCGGGACTCGGGTCATTCCGAGGCGTCGTCGCCGAATACATCCCAAACTGGGTCATCAACCGCGCGCGCACATTGTCATAATGAAAATCGCCGCCGACACCCAACTGCTCCAACTGCACTTCCGACGATCGAAACAGCTCGCTCGATCCGCCAATCGAATGATCCGTCGGATGGTTGAAGTCCGACACATAATTTATGTCCGCCCGGATTTCCGGTGTAAAAAACTTCGTGTCCCAATAAATCTCTTTCGTCCGGGGATTCCCGTTCAGCCACGTCCAGTCATAGTCCGAAAACGGCTCGATCTTTTTCTTCTCCGGCACCTGCGTCGCCGCCGGACTCGCGGACGTGCTCAATTCTTTATTTGGCCCGATGGCCGCGGCGATGCTTGTCGACATCGAACTCGGCACCGCATTAGCCGGCGCACTCGTCAGCGCTGCCGAAGGCGCGATTACAGCCGGTTTCGCTGCGACCGTCATTCCAACGGATACACTTGTTCCTGGCTCCGCGCCCTTCTCCCGCACCGCTGCCGCCTCCGCCGCCGGCTTGGCATCCTTCGACTCCAAATCCGCCACGCGCTTCTCCAACTGCTCAACGCGCTCCAATAGCCAGCGCTCCCGATCCGTCAGCCCTGCCTCTGGTTTATTCTCAGCCGCCTTCGTCGCAGGCGGCTTCGAATCATTTCCCGCTTTGGTATCGTCCGCTCGCCCTACGTCGCAAACGCTCAAACTCACAAACATGCTCAATCCAAACGCCAACCCACGATCCACCCACTTGCGCATGGCTTCTCTCCTACCCAATTTTGGGCAACGAACTTGGTCCAGGAACGGCACCACCCCGGTGCCACTGAATGTCAAACGATGTCGCCGTCTTTGCCACTCAACGATAGCTCCCCACTCATAAGAATTCTGTGAGGTCCGAATCAGCCTTCCCTAAAGCCTGCCGCCCATTTTCCCCTTGACAATATGTTACTCTTCTATATTATTACCTACGGGTTATGGTGTGCCGGTCGCACTGCGGCACGCTCCTCACATCTCTACTCGCCACGGTCGTCTCTAACTCTTTTAGATTCCACGCTTCCAAAAACGGCCCGATAAGTTCTTTAAATTTCACACATACGACGCACAAGGAAATCCCTATCAAAACAAGCGTCTTTAACCCCCGAAGATTCAACACTTACAAAACCGCTTCGCTAACCCCATTCCTTCCCTCACTTACAAAAACGAGGGGGGAGGGGGTTAGGTACAGACCGGGAGGATGGTTGACAGAACGGACAGAGAGGACTTCTGACACCGAAAACGAACTTGGCAGGATTCAAGCGAGGAGCACCGCAGCCATGCATTCTTTCGGAGAAGCACCGTAGGTGCGGCAGATATTAGCCCAGCGCGTAAGCGCTGAGTACATAGTTAAAACGAATCCTCAGCGCCGTAGGTGCGGCAGATTCTTCTCATTCACATGTATCCGATTCAGCAACCGACGAACAATTCACCGCGCGTTCCATCGGCGCACATCTCCTGGCCGCCGCTCTGGAACCCCGGGGCGCGTTGCTTTGTCTAAACGCCCAACTTCTCTCTCTTCGCGATCTCCGCGGCCATCGTTTCCATCTCCGCGTGGATCAACCCGTTCGTCGCCAAAATCGACTTGCCGCCCAGCACATACGGTTTGCCATCGAGGGCCGTAATCTTTCCTCCGGCCTCTTCAACAATCACCACCCCGGCCGCCGTGTCCCACGGCTTCAACCCAAACTCCCAGAATCCATCAAATCGCCCGGCCGCCACGTACGCCAGATCCAGAGCCGCCGACCCGTCGCGCCGCACACCGTGCGAGCACAACGTGAAATCCCAGTAGTAATGAATGTTCGGATGCGCATGCCTCTTATGATTCGGAAACCCCGTGCACAACAAACTGCCGCGCAGCGCCGAAATCTTCGAGCACTGCACTCTCTTGCCATTGAAAAACGTGCCTTCCCCCCGCGCTGCCGAAAACATCTCCTCAAAAATCGGGTTGTACACCACGCCCAGCAGCAGTTGATCGCCCTTCGCCAGAGCCATCGAAACGCAAAAGCAGGGATACCCGTGCGCGAAATTCGTCGTCCCGTCCAGCGGGTCCACATGCCACTTATATTCCGAGCCAGTCTCTTTCCCGCTTCCCTCTTCCGCCGCCACCGCGTGTCCCGGAAAATATTTCTGCAAGCGGCTGACGATCACCGCCTCCGACCGCTTGTCCGCCTGCGTCACCAGGTCGTAATCGCCCTTGTACGAAATATCCGGCGGCCGCTGCGCCTCTTCCCGCAGCACCGCCCCCGCTTCCCGCGCAATCTCAACCGCCGCCTCTAAATAATCAATCGACATCGCATCTCTCAACGTGAATTCCGAATCCCCTCTGACTGATTACAGATTACCGATTACTGATAACCAGCTCCTGCATCCTGCTATCTGATCGCCGCAATCTGTTATCCCTAAACACCTGCGCAACGAAATTATTGTGCTCCCACCAGATACGCCGTCCGATGCCGCGCCGTATAACCCGGAATCATCCTCACCTCAATCTTACGATACGAATTCGCCGCCCCCCGCGGACTCGGGTAATACGCCAAGCGGTATTGCGTCCTGAGTTCGGCCTCGATGCGGTCAAAAATAACCGGCAACTCCTGCGGCGAATCCGGGAAAAACATTGCGCCGCCGGTCGTCTCCGTAATCGTCTGCAGCGCGTGTTCTCCCGCGGTGTTTCGCCCGTTCTCGCTCTTCATCGTGCGGACCAGAATCGTGTACAGCAGCACCTCGCCGCGCAGCGCCGCCCGCCGCGCCGCCTCAAAATCCGCATGGCTGGTAGTCTCGCCGCCATCCGTCACCAGGACGATCACCCGCCGCCGCTCGCCGATCCGCTTCCCGAGCGCCTGCGAGCCCAGCAGTACCGCATCGTAAATCGAAGTGCCCGCGCCGTCGGGTATCTTCGCCACCGCGTCTGTCAGTGTCTGCACCTTTTCCGTGAACACGGTTCGTTGCGTCACCGTCTCGTCGAACGAAAACACCGCCATGCGGTCATCCGGCCGCAGCACCTGCCGGATAAAGTGCCCAGCCGCATCGCGCTCAAATTGAATGTCAATGTGCGCGCTCATGCTCGCGTCGATCATCAGCGCCAGATCCAGCGGAAGCTTGGTTTCCGGCTCAAAATACTCGATCTTCTGCGGCACGCCTTCTTCCAACACCTGAAATGCTTCCATAGGCAGGTTGGGCGCCGGGCGCTTGTTCTCGTCCAGCACACTCGCGAGAACGTTCACCAGGTTGACGTTGACCTTGATCGTGCCCTTCGGCGACTGCGGTTCTTTCTGTTTTTCCGGCGTTTCCACGGGAGGCTGCACCATCGCCCCCGGCGGAGGCGGAGAAGACGCCGGCGGCTGGGGTTGGCCACTGGGAGGGGTTGGCTGCGGTTGGCTGGTCGAAGGCTGCGCCCACGGCGGCCGGTCCGGCTTTTCCTGCGCTTCCGCTTCCGCAACAAACGCGCCCGCAAAAAGAGCCAATGGCGCAAACCACCAGATGTAAATTCGTGAGGACTGGGGAATCATCAGATAGCTAGGATGCACTTTTTGCACTTGGAGGTGTCGGGGGCAGTTCGCCATCCGCCCAAACCGCGCCATCCGCGAAATACTCTTTCTTCCAGATGGGCACCGTGCGCTTCAGCGTATCAATGGCATACCGGCAGGCGTCAAACGCCGCGCCCCGGTGCGGCGCGCTCACCGCGATGAACACGCTCGTTTCGCCAATTTCCAGCCGCCCCAGGCGGTGCACGATCACCACCAGATGAATCGCAAACTTCTCATGGACCTGCGCGGCGATCTCCTTCATCTTTCCGAGCGCCATCGATTCGTAGGCCTCGTATTCCAGGTAGCTCGTCTCACGCCCGTGCGATTCGTTGCGCACAAAGCCGTCGAACGTCACAATCGCCCCATCCTGCCCCGCGCGGACATGCCGCACCAGCGCCCCGGCATCGATCGCCTCGCGCACCAGCTCAAATTTATCTTGTTGAATGCTCGTCGTCATATGGTGCGTCTTACGGCTACCCGAGGAGGCGCTTTCTCAGTATTCATGGAAAAAGTAAAACTTGTCATTCCGAACCCCGTTCGCCTTTTGAACGGGGTTCGGAATCTGCTTTTTCCTTCTTCATTTCTAATTTCTATTTTCCATTTTCTAAATTCAGCCTCCGCTCACCGGAGGCAAAAATGCAATCTCATCACCCGCGGAAACGCGCGTATCCCACGCCGCGAATTCCTGGTTTCGCGAAACCACCATCGAGTTCCGGAATCCCGCCAGTTTCGGATACCGCTCCGCGTAACGCTCAAACACCTGCGCCAAAGTCGCCCCTTCGGGCAGTTCACCAGCTTCTTCAGCCAGCCCGGTCAACTCCCGCAGCCGCCCAAAGAACAACACCTTCACCCGCAAGCTTGGCACCACCGATGGCATGCAAAAATTGTAACCCGTCCCCCACCGCCCCGCCACCCAACTCTCCGAACCCGTCACCTACCTGAAAGTCGCGCAGGTGTGGGGCCGCCTTCCGAGGTCCGTTGCTTGGACCCTGGATGCCTTTGCGGGGGGCCGCTCTTCCTTTTGAGTGCGGAGGCGAAGCCTCCGCTTTTCCGGTCCAAACCACGACACCAACTGCTCCCATTCAGCCGCCCAAACAATGAGTTGTCATTCTGAGGACATCCGACAAGGATGTCCGAAGAACCTCAACTTCACATATTGCTCTCACCTGCTGTTGGAGCAGCTCAAGAAGGAATCCTGACTTCTTTTCTTCACGTAACCCGCACCACAAATCCCTAACTGCGCGATAATCAATCCACCGATAAGGACCCCATGAAAATCCTGATCACCGGCTCCACAGGCCTGGTCGGCACCGCGATCACGCAAGACCTCCAGCTCGGAGGTCACACCGTCTGCCGCCTCGTCCGTCCCGGCACCACTACTCAGGCGGCGAGCCCTTCGCACGGCTTCGACGTCAACTGGAATCCCGCCACCGGCGAACTCGGCGGAGCCGCCGTCGGCGCCGATGCCGTCGTCAATCTCGCCGGCGCCTCCATCGCCGAGGGACGCTGGACGCCGCAGCGCAAAGCCCTCCTCCGCTCCAGCCGCGTGGACACCACCCGCGCCCTCGTCCAGGCGCTTGCCAAAATGTCCGCGCGCCCCCGCGTTCTCGTCTCCGCCTCCGCCACCGGCATCTACGGCAACCGCGGCGACGAAACCCTCACCGAAGCGAGTCAGTCCGGAAACGATTTTCTAAGTGAAATTGCGAAGGAATGGGAATCCGAAGCGATCAAAGCCGAAGCACTCGGCATCCGCGTGGTCCGCGCCCGCTTCGGGGTAATCCTCTCCAAACACGGCGGCGCACTGCCGCAAATGATGCGCC
>Ga0206814_10283_pt1 | contig 13289 bp, 12 predicted proteins | sample Alteio_BWOrgCont_90_FD_152850 | JGI IMG/M metagenome (GOLD analysis project Ga0206814, IMG submission 152850) | Enriched cells from forest soil in Barre Woods Harvard Forest LTER site, Petersham, Massachusetts, United States -... | ecosystem: Environmental > Terrestrial > Soil > Temperate forest >...
AAGGATTCTTTTGAAACTCTCAATGATTCACCGTCAGCGAAAACCATCAAAATGCAGGGAATTTGACGTTTTTAGGAATTTTAATCTTTTGCCGGAGCGATAAATCAAGGCGGACACCACAAGAGCGACCACAAGAGGAATTGAAAGCGACGATGGTGGAAACAATAGCATCAATCCCGCGCCATAATGTCGCATTTCGCATCGGAATTGAATCGTGGCTGGCAAGCGCGAAGGGAATGTTGCAGCGCCCATTTTCTTTCTCGACAAAGAAAGGCTGTTGGGCAAAGTAAATTTATTCATGGCTAAAAAGAAATTCAGGAGCAAGCCGTTGCCCGCCGACAAGCCCGCCGCTCCACCTGCCTTTGCTTTTGATAAGTCCATTTTTGACATCGAAAAACCCCGAAGCATTTTTCTGATTTCCCTGTTGTTGTTTGCGCTGACGGCGTGGGTGTTCAGTCCGGCATTGCAATGTCCGCTGCTGATTTTCGATGAATTCGGTTACGTCTTCAAAAATCCGCACGTGAATAATGGCATCCACTGGGATAATATAAAGTGGGCGTTTTTAAGTTTGGAATATTCCAATTGGTATCCATTGACGTGGATATCTCACATGCTGGACGTGCAATTTTATGGGTGGAACGCGTGGGGACATCATTTGACCAATGTGCTATTGCACGCCGCCAACACGGTTTTGGTCTTTCTGGTGTTTCGCAAATTGACGGGCGCAACGTGGCGCAGCTTGATGATGGCGTTATTTTTTGGGCTGCATCCGTTGCGGGTGGAATCGGTCGCGTGGATTTCCGAGCGCAAGGATGTCTTAAGCACTTTTTTTTGGCTATCAGCCATGTGGGCTTATGCGCGTTTCGCCGCCGAAACCAAAATTCACGGTGGAAAAGCGAAATGGTTCTACGGATTGACCCTGTTTTTTTTGATCATGGGTTTGATGAGCAAAACCATGCTGGTGACGCTTCCCTTTGTCTTTCTGCTGTTGGATTACTGGCCGCTCAAGCGGTGGGAGCAAAAGAGCCGATGGAATTTGCTGATTGAGAAAGTGCCATTTTTCCTGCCGGTCATCGGCGTCAGCATTCTTTCTTGCATTGCCCAGCAGCGCGGCGGCATGACGCATGAAATGATTAACCTCTCCCTGCCGGATCGTTTGGAAAACGCGGTTATTTCCTATGTGCGCTATCTCGGAAAATTCTTCTGGCCGGAAAATCTGTGCGTTTATTATCCGCATCCGGGGCATTGGCCGGCGGACAAAGTCATTTTAGCCGGTCTTTTTGTGGCGGGCGTTTCTCTCTTTGCCTGGCTGAAGCGGAAATCAATCCCGTATCTGTTCGTGGGCTGGTTTTGGTTCTTGGGAACTTTGGTTCCGGTGATCAATCTGGTGCAACTTGGTTCGCAATCCATAGCCGACCGTTATACTTACGTTCCCATCATTGGCATTTGTTTGCTGGTTTCATGGGGATTATGGGAATTGACGAAGCAATGGCGGCAAAGAGCCGTTGTTTTATCCGTCGCCGTCGCCGCTGCGGTCATTGTCTGCGCGGCGTTGACGCGCTATGAGATTCAATTTTGGAAAAGCGACGTGAAATTATGGAGTCGCGCCATCGCCGTCACCGATGGCAATTACGTGGCGCATTGTAATCTGGGAATGATTGTCCGGACTTTGAATCCGCAATGGGCGTTGAATGAATTTCAACAATCGGACAGCATTTATCCCTATTATGCCGAGGCGCAAAAAGCTTTGGCCAATCTTTTGGTTCAAGGCAGATTTTATCCGCAAGCTATCGCTCATGGCCAAGTCGCCGTGGAGCTTGATCCAAGCGACCCTCGCCCGTTGTTTGACATCAGTTGCGCCTATCGCAGGGAGGGAAATTATGACGAAGCCATTCGCTATGTCCGGAAAGCCATTTCGCTCGACCCGCATTCTTTGAATTATCAGGCGACGCTCTGCGAAATGCTTGTGCAAAGCGGCCACGGTGTGGAATCCATTCCCTTTCTAGAAGAAACGGTGATGACGATGAGCAATCAACCGATCATTTTGAACGCGCTGGGGGTCGCGCTCATAGATAATCGGCAGTATGATGAAGCGATAACAAATTTTCAGAAAGCGTTGCAGATAATTCCTGATCTGGCCATAGCCAAGAGCAATTTGATCATCGCAATAAATCTTAAAAATCAGCCATCCGTGCAAGCCAATCCAAATTCAAGCCGCTGATTTAACGGCAAAAATTACCAGTTTTCAAAGAATACAGATGAGACAGGATTAACAGGATTAACAAAATTGAAAAAGGGGCAGGGGAAGGAAGAAAAAATCTGCATCATTCTGTCAATTCTGACTAAAAATTTGTGCCCGACTGGTTGCAGGCATTGACCAAATCGTAGCGGCGGCTCGTCAGAGCGCCGCAGACTTAAACTCTTTCAATTTGCCGCTCTCTGACGAGAGCAGCTACAACAATTAGCGCGCTTACAATTTGAAGTTCTTGCTCTGACCGAGGAATTTCTTCGGATTTTGGAAAATAACTTTTTCAATTGTCTTTTCCAAATGGCCGCGACGTTTCATTTCCAGCGCGGTTTTTGGCACGGCCAGCGGGTCGCTCACGCCCCAATCGCACGCGCTGTTGAGCCAGAGCCGTTCGTTGCCGTAAATTTCCAAAATGTCAATCGCACGCGCGGGCGTGCATTTGGTTTCGGGATAAAGCGTCATGCCCGCCCACATGCCCGCGTCCAAAACCATTTCAACTGTGTGCTCTTCCACGTGGTCAATGATGACGCGCTCCGGTTTAATGCGTTTGTCATTTTTTAAAACATCCAAAATCAATTTTGTGCCTTTGAGTTTGTCTTCGAGATGCGGCGTGTGGACGAGAATCAATTGATTGAATTTCGCGGCGAGGTCAACCTGCATTTCCAAAACGCGCAATTCGTTTTTGGAATTTTTGTTCAGACCGATTTCGCCGATGCCGAGAACGTTTGGCCGATTGAGAAATTTCGGAACGAGTGCGATGACTTCTTCCGCGAGCTTCACGTCTTCGGCTTCTTTTGAATTAATGCAGAGCCAGCAGAAATGTTTCACGCCGAATTTCGCAGCGCGTTTGGGTTCGTGCTCCGTCAATTGCGAAAAATAGTCATGAAATCCCTGAACCGCGCTGCGGTCGAAGCCCGCCCAAAATGCCGGCTCGCAAACCGCTTCGCATCCGGCCAGCGCCATGCGTTCGTAATCGTCCGTCGTGCGGCTGACCATGTGGGCGTGAGGTTCGATGTAGCGCATGATTATTGGCTGATTTTTTGCCACACTTGATTGGTGGAATTCGGCCAGCGCAGGGTAAATTTGTTTGCGTCTGCACTAATAATTCGGGATTCGCCAGTGTGAGGCGTTATTTCACTTGGGTTGCTGCTGGTTTTAATCGTCTCAATCAAATGTTCGTTTTTCACGATCCATGCGCCCGTCCGTCGGTAAGTATTTGTTCGGTTGGAATGGCTAAACCATGATAGCTCAACAAAGCTGCCATCTGCTGCGACGATATTTGTGCATCGCATACTCAATGGTGCTCCCACTCCAGGCGGAAGATTGTCTTCTTCTCGCAACCAAGTTCCTGCAAGATTTTGGCTAAAGTCAGCGTCAAATTTAGCAATCTTGACTTGCCGCCAATGCAGCAATATACACGCAGCGACAATAATAATTAGCAATCCAATAACCGTGATCTTTTTCATGGCGCCAATTTTTGTGGAGTGGTCATATTTTGTTAAATAGACACCGCGCTGTTCAAATTTGTATATTCATTTTTCCAGCCAAGCACCGACGGCTCCTTTGCCTTCCGCCTTTGCGCCGGGCTTCGTCGTCAAATCGCTGAAAGCCAACAAAACATTTTTGGCCTTTTTATTTTTATTGCCGCTCAATTTGGCAAGCGCATTGCGAAATGCTTTCAAACGAAAATCGTCTTTGCCATCGGCGCGCTCGACGCGGTCGAGAAACGCGGCGATTTCGATGAGCTTATGCCGCGCATCGAGGAAATAAAGGTCGAGAATTTGTTGCCGTTTCATAATCAGATTTGACGAATATAAAGCGGAATTGTTCAGCGGCAAGGCAAAGACGATTTACGGTTTTATCCATTCCAAAATTTGCTTTGCCGCTTCCCGTGGCGCAGTGCCGAGCACCATGTGGTCGGCACCGCGGATGATTTTGTATTCGCGCAAGGCCGGACAATTCTTTCGCAACCATTTTTGCACGAAAGGCCACGGCACAATCGGGTCGAGAAATCCGGTGATGGCGAAGACGGGAATTTTTGTATTCTTCGCAATGTCACACAAATCATTCTCCGCGATGAGATGCAGCCGGTGTTGCGCCGCCTGCAAATCCAGTTTCGTTCGTCGCGCAACAAATTCGTCCATCGTGGCCATGACTTCAGGTGATTTGTGATAGCGATAGCGCGCAATCTTGGCGTAAGTGAAAATCATCCACGTGATGGCGCGCAACGAAAGGCGGCCAAAGATTCTTTCCGCCAGCCGCACTGCCCAGCGCATGGGATGTTTCACAAATCCACCGGCGAGAATGACGCCATCCGCTTGAAATTTCTTTCGCCCCGCCAGTGTCCACAAGATTTGCGAGCCGAAGGATTCGCCGAGCAGCCAGCCGCGAGTGATTCCATTTTCGGCAAGAGCACTTTCAATCGCCGCCGCATAATCATCCAGCGACCAATCGAGCGTGCGCGGATAAGTCATTTCCACGAAGCGGACTTTGCCGATGATATTTTTGCGGAAACTGCTGACGAGCGTCCAATCGCCGTGCAATCCGGGCAGATAAATCAGCGTAGGCAGCGAGCCGTCGCCGTAAACGCGCAATTGCAGTTTCTCTTCCGTCATTTTGTTAATTGTCAACGAAAGGGAGTGGTTCGTTCAATTGATATTTGAGATAATTGAGATAAAATTGTTTTCTTTGGCAGGTTTGTTGTTGACGGCCATTGCCGCCGCGAAGAACCTAGAACTTAATCCCGATGTGAGAAATCGTGCTTTCACTTTGATAGAATTGCTGGTGGTCATCGCCATCATAGCAATTCTAGCGGCGATGCTGTTGCCGACGCTGGCGCGCGCGCGAAAACAGGCAAAAGACATCAATTGTATTTCCAATCTCAAACAATTTGGAATCGCGCAGCATTTGTATCTTTCGGATTATGCCGACACGTTTCCGAATTCCGGCAATGCGTGGTGGGTGACGCCGTTGCGGGATTACTCGAAATTGTTGAGCAGCTATTTGAATACAAATGGCCCCGGCGTCTTTCGCTGTCCGGAGGACACGGGTTTGTGTTTCAATTATCAAGCCGCCGCCGTGGATTGGGCTGGCATGGGCATGAGCACGACCACGAATGACCTCGGAACGATTTGCTCCTACTATTATTACTATGCGTTTTATGGCAATCAGGAGGCGGCAAGTCCGTCGGTCGCACCGGACGCGGTGACTCAGCATAAAGCGTCTGAAGTAACGCATCCGTCGCAACGAATTATCCAGACCTGTTACGCGAGCAAAGTTCCGGGAGAAATTTTTACAGTTGATAATTTGGGACTGTTTCCCGACCCGAACGGCGCGCACAGCGCAGACGGCGTGAACGTGCTTTGCGTGGACGGTCACTCACAATTCGTGAAATATGAAAGTTTGAATCCCAGTTCCGGCCCTCCACAGTATGGCGACTACAATTACGACTGGTCGCCGTTGAGCGATTCGAATATCCATTAATTATAATTTACGGAAAAATTCCTGCGCCGTTTTGCAAGTGGCCACGCTCAATTCGTCGAGCGAACAATTTTTTGTTTGCGCGACCATTTCGGAGATTTCTTTGACGTAAGCGGGCTCGCAACGTTTGCCGCGATAGGGAACGGGCGAGAGATACGGGCAATCCGTTTCCAGCATGAACTTACCCAGCGGCGTGGCGGCGACGGTGTCGCGGACATTTTGGCCATTCTTGAAAGTCACGATGCCGGTGAAGCTGACCAGCGAGCCGATTTCCAAAACTTGTTTCATGCGCCCGGCTGATTCGCCGAAGCAATGGAACACGCCACGAACTTTGTTTGCGAACGGTTTCAATTGCGCGAGCGTGTCGTCGAAGGCATCGCGCTGATGAATCACGCAATTCAATCCGCATTCAATCGCGACTTCCAAATGCTGCTGAAAAATCTCCGCCTGTTTCTGTTTGTAGCGCGCATCATCGGCGTCCGTTAATTCTTTTTTTTCATTTGGCAAATGATGATAGTCCAAACCGGTCTCGCCGAGCGCGACGACCTTCGGATGCTTCGCCAATTCGCGAAGTGAAGCGCGAATATCCTCTGGCGCTTCATGCGCATTGGACGGATGCCAGCCGATTGCCGCAAAGACGTTTTGAAATTTTTCCGCGAGTTGAATCGCGCGTTTGCTGCTCTCCAAATCCGTGCCGATGGAAATGATTTTTTCTATTCCTGCTGCTTGCGCGCGCGAAACCACTTCGTTCAAATCATTCGCGTAATCGGGATAATCCAAATGCGCGTGCGTATCAAAAAAAGTGGCCATTGAAGCAATCAGTTATTTATCGGCCGGCGCGTATTTTTGAATGTCGCTGACGGAGCGTGTGATTTCGTCTTTGTCGCCGAGCGAGATGGCCAAATCCAACAGACGCTTCATGATGCTGAATTTCCTCGGATAATCCGGATTTTCATCAATGATTTTTCGTAAATCATCGTAAGCTTTCATTTTTGCATTTTGCGCAAGGTATTTGTCCGCGAGCGCGAGGCGGATGCGAATTTTTTGTTCCGGCGACGGATTCAATTGCAGCGCCTGTTCGTAAAAATCAATCGCCGATAATTCTTTTCCGCCCGCGACGCACAGGTCGGCTAATTTTTCAGTGAGCACGGCGCTGTTGGTGTGCGCGGAAAGATTTTCGAGCGATCCAATCAATTGCGCCGCCGTCGCGCCGCGCATAGCACTCGCGTTGACGTTTCGTAAATACAACCATTCGATGAGCGGACTGTTACGCTGCGCCAATTCTGGTTGCAATTGCTCCGGCAATTTCCCGAACGGACGATATAGCGGATCGCCGACGACAGTGGTTTGCCACGAGAGCGCGGATTGCGATGCCCACGCGGCTTCGGCGAACGTAAATTGATTGATGGACCACCGCGCAAGAAAGGTCGCGATGTCCGGTGTGAATTGCAGCGACGGCTCCTCAATCGTCCCCATCGTGCAGGTCGCGCCTTTGGCGAGCAGCGGGCCGACCCAGCGATTTGTCGCGCTACGAATTGTGTTCGCGCTGAACGAATGCAGATGATACGCGAACGCGCCGGGCATGAATTCGACTTTTGGCAATGTGAACGGGCCGGAAACATTCTCGTCATACCAGCCGGCGTAAAGCGCGATGTGGCTCATCGGAAAATCCAGCGCAAAGGTCGCGGGCTGGTCGTCCGCAATCGTTTCGTAGCCGAGAATCTTTGCCAATTGCGCCGTGGCGAGAATCAGTTGGTCGCCGCGCGCATAAGGATCCGTTTGATTCAGTCCTCGCGCATCGAAATAAGCGCGACCCAAAAGACCGTCGCGTTCGGCTTGCAACGCTTTGTCCACTTCGCCGCACGCGATGTCAGGACTCGGGCCGTCCAATCGTGACACCAGTAAAATGCCGTTGGTCGGGTTCAACATGGCGGCGTTCGTTGTGCCGTAAAACGGATTGGGCAACGGTCCGGTCAGCGGAAGATTCATTTCCATGTCGGGCAACAGCGTCAATTCGGAATCCACCGCCGCGCCGTTGTTGCGGAAAAATCCAGTGATATTCGTCGGGATCGTTTCATTCAAACCCACGTCGTGACTGATCCGCAACGGCACGCCGTAACACAAAACCGCATAGCGGATTTTGGAGGCAACCACATGGCGCACGACGCGTTCCGGTTGGCCGTTCGCTGCGGGAAAAGTTGTTTTGGCGAATTTCCACAAGCCGTCCGACTCCAATTTCTTGGCCAGCGGCAATTGCAGCGCGTCGCGGAATTCCTCGCGCGACATCGTTTCATTCGTCGTCAGCGCAAAGCCGTAAATTTGCTTCGCCGGAACATTTCGCATTTTGGCGTAATACTCCGCCACCGTCTTGGACGCAGGCATTTTCTTGTTGTAGATGACGACCACCTCGTCGCCGCCTGCGCGGACGAGCATCGGCGCGAGCGCAAGAATCAAAATCACCAATTGAGCCAGATGTTTTTTCATTTGCAGGAACTTTGACCGTTAATCCTCCTAAACATTTCAAGAAATTCAAGCGCGACTTGCCACTTTCAACCCGTCGTATGCCAGAAAAACGCCCGCCGGCAATTCCGCCTGCACCTTGTCGTGGTCGTAATCGTGCGTGAGATGCGTGAAAAATGTCTGCTCCGCATTGATGCGCCTCGCCGCCGTGAGCGCCTCATCCAGACTCATATGCGTCGGATGCGGCTGCATTCGCAGCGCGTCGAGCACCGCCAATTCCACGCCTTGCACCTTTTCCATCGCGTCGGCGGGAATCTCTTTGCAATCGCTCAGATAAGCCAGCCGCTTCTTGCCGCCTTGAATAAACAGATAACCAATGGTCGTCATCGAACCGTGCGGCAAGGGCAGGGGAACAATCTCCAGATCGCCCACGGTGAACGGGCCGGTGACCACGTGCGGTTCGGGATGAAAATAACCCTTCCAAATCGGGCGGCCGTCGAACGCATAAATAAAAACGCGCTTGAGCGCGGTCATCGTCTCTTCATTGGCGTAAACCGGCAGCGGCCCGCCGCGCAAATCGCAGAACCGGCGGCAATCGTCCAACCCCATCACGTGGTCGGCGTGCGCGTGGGTAAAAATCACCGCATCCAGCCACATGATTTTTTCGCGCAGACATTGCACGCGAAACTCCGGCGAGGTGTCCACCACCAGTTTGGTTTTTTCCGTGGCAATGTAAATGGAAGGGCGCGTGCGCCAGTTTTTTGGGTTGGCGAGAAACTCCGGCGGATACTCCTTGCCGATGACCGGCACGCCCTGCGACGTGCCGCTGCCCAGAAATGTGAATTCAAACGCCATGCGCCGTTCAAATTATCAGAACCGGAGAGGCGACGCCATTGTCTTTCAAACCAGCTCTTAGATATAATGTCCACCGCTCCTTGATGTTTCTTTCCCCGCCGCACTTTTTGTTCGCGCGATTGGCACTTCCTGTTTCCCTTACGTTCATTTTCCCCCTCGGCATAGATTGGGACTGATTCCGGTTTGCGTTACGGGCAATGGCGTCGTCAAAACCAGACTTCCGTTCGCACGAACGGACATTGCGTTTGCACGAATGGACATTGCGTTTGCACGAACCGAACTTCCGTTCGCACGAACGGACATTGCGTTTGCACGAATGGACATTGCGTTTGCACGAACCGAACTTGCGTTTTTCATCATTTGACATCGAAAATCGCTGTTTTTGGTCAAAAAACGCCTCTTTCAACCCAAAACTGTATGAAAACCGTCAAAAGGAGGGACAAAGCCATTTACCGCGTGGGCGACGGACAGGTTGGCAACTGGAGCGCACCCGCCAGCATCACCGTGGCGGGATAAATGGCGTAGCGGCTTTCGTCAGAAAGCCGGTGAACGATTCGCGGCGGTCTGACGAACCGCCGCTACCAGACCGGCCTCTGGAGACGGAGGCTGCTTTTGTTTTGCAATTTCACGCTTGCCGTTTTTCGCGGCGAGGTTCAGCTTTCTACGTTAGGTTTCGGTGGACATTTTGCATTTTATGAAAAGATTGAAATGGATAACCGTGGTCAACGCCATTTGGTTCCTGATTCTTGTTCCTGCATATGTTGGATTGCTTGCTCTGGTCAAGTATTGGCTTGATTGGGAGGGCATTACTATCGTAGCTGCGATTATGGCGATTGAGGCCATTCGCCACGGCAATCTTTCGCTGAGGTGTTACCGAGAGAAGCGAGCAGGCCAAGCATCCGCAAGCAGCAGCAGCGACGCCTAACACTGCGCCGGAACCAATCGTCATTACGCCTTCAACACTTCGATGAAGGCTTCCTGCGGGATGTTGACGTTGCCGATGGCTTTCATCCGCTTTTTGCCTTCTTTCTGTTTCTCCAGCAGTTTGCGTTTGCGCGAGACGTCGCCGCCGTAGCATTTCGCCGTCACGTCTTTGCGGAACGCGCTGACGACTTCGGACGCAACAATTTTTCCGCCGATGGCCGCCTGAATCTTCACCTGAAATTGCTGGCGTGGGATGACTTCCTTCAGCTTTTCCGCCAGCGCGCGTCCTCTGCCTTCCGCTTTCGTGCGATGGACGATGCAAGAAAAAGCATCCATCGGCTCGGTGTTGACGAGCATATCCAGCTTCACCATGTCGCTCTCCATATAATCCGCCGGCTCGTAATCCATGGAACCAAAACCGCGTGTCATGCTTTTGATGCGGTCGTGAAAATCAATCAGGATTTCGTTCAAGGGAATGAGCGCGGTAAGCATGACGCGTTTGGCGTCGAGCGTTTCCGTGTGGTCAACTGCGCCGCGCTTTTCGGAGATCAACGCCATCATGTCGCCGATGTTTTCGTTCGGGCAAATGACGAACGCCTTGACCATCGGCTCTTCGATTTTTTGGATGTAGGTGACGTCCGGCATAAACGCGGGGTTGTCCACTTCCTTATGCGTGCCGTCGTTCATGGTCAGGTGATAAACCACGCTCGGATAGGTCGCGATGATGTCCATGTCATATTCGCGGCGCAACCGTTCCTGCACGATCTCCAGATGCAACAAGCCGAGGAAGCCGCAACGAAATCCGAAGCCAAGCGCGACGCTGGTTTCCGTGGAATAAACAAATGCGGAATCGTTCAACTTCAATTTGCCCATCGCGGATTTCAACTGCTCGTAGTCGGCGGTGTTGATCGGATAAATGCCGCTGAACACCATCGGATGAATTTCTTTGAATCCCGGCAACACGCCGGAGGGATTGCGCGCGTCGGTGATGGTATCGCCCATCTTCACTTCCGCCGCGGTCTTGATGTTGGCCGTGATGTAACCGGTCTCGCCGGTCTCGAGCTTCTCGCGCGCGTAAGGTTTCGGATTGAAACTGCCAACTTCCTTGACCTCGTAATTCTTGCCGGAGTGCAGCAACTTGATTTGCATTCCCGGTTTCAATTCGCCGTTGAACACGCGCACGTGCGTGACGACGCCTTTGTAAGTGTCGAAATAGGAATCGAACGCGAGCGCTTGCAAGCTCACCGCGCCGGTGGGTTTCGGCGGCGGAACACGCGCGACAATCGCTTCGAGAATATCTTCAATGCCGATGCCTTGCTTCGCGCTGCACGGAATCGCCAGTTCCGCCGGCAACGCGAGCACGTCTTCCAATTGCCGTTTCGCCTGTGGCACGTCGGCATGGCCGAGGTCAATCTTGTTGATGACGGGAATGATTTCGAGATTCAACTTTGCCGCGAGATGATAATTCGCGACGGTTTGCGCCTCGACGCCTTGCGCCGCGTCAATCACCAGCAACGCTCCTTCGCACGCGCTCAAGCTGCGCGAGACTTCGTAGGCGAAATCCACGTGGCCGGGCGTATCAATCAGGTTCAGCTCGTAAGTTTCGCCGTTGCGCGCCTTGTAAAGCATGGTGACGGGATGCGCCTTGATGGTGATGCCGCGCTCGCGCTCGAGATCCATCGCGTCGAGCAATTGATCTGACATATCGCGCGTGGCGATGGTGCCGGTCATGTGCAACAGGCGGTCGGAAAGCGTGGTCTTGCCGTGGTCAATGTGGGCAATGATGCTGAAATTTCTAATGTGCGCTGCTTCCATCTTGTAAATATCGAATGACGAATTTTAAATTACGAATTCGAGCGCAACAAGATAACCGGAAAACGATTGAAGAAAAGGAAATTTGCCTCAATACAGCGGATTTATCTTTCCCTCTTTGCCGGGAAAATATTTGGGGATGCAATCGGGACAAAGGCCGTGCGTGAACTGGATTTTCAAAAGGTCGCGAAAATAAATCTCCGGCGTCTTCCATTGATTCTCGTCGTCGCGGACTTTTTTGCAGCCGGAACAAATGGGAAGCATCAATTTATTTCGTGTGATAAATTCCGCCTGTTCGCGCAGTTCATCGAGCAATTGTTTGCGCGCGCGATTTTCCTGCGCGACCCGCAGCGCGCGTTTCACGGCCATCGGGAGGTAATCCAATTTACTTTTCAGGACATAATCCGCGACCTTGCCGACGAGCTTTTCAATCTCCATCTGCGGCGTCAGCGAATTGGTCACGAAAATGAACGGCACCTCGGGACATTTTTCGCGGGCGACGCCGAGTGCTTGCAAGCCATCAAACGCAGGCAGGCCGTGGTCGGACAAAATGATGTCCGGCGGTTGCTCGAGTGCGCGCAAAAAATCTTCGCGGCTGTCCACGCGGTGCGAACGAAAAATCATGCCACCTTTCAGCAATTCGTAGTCGAGTCTCGCCGCGTCAGCCGGAACATCTTCAAGGTAAAGAATACGGATGACATTCTTCATGCCATAAGTGAGATTTTTTAACATAGCCGACTTGGTTGTTCAATGGGGTATGTGGGTTTCTTGTTCACAGGCTGTTCACAAAAATGGCGGAACAGCGCCCGCAACAATTACAAAATCCCTCCCTCGAATGCGGCAGATTTGCCCCATTTTTCAGCAGCGCAATCAATTCGTCGTCACTCGTCAATCCCGGTGTTCCGTATGGCTGTGAAGAATTTCTTCCAGCACCGGCCCGATTTCCGTCGCGCGTCTGCTATTTTCGCCCGACGCGGGCTTCGTTACTGCCGTCTTAACACTTTCGGCCAATTTGACCGCCGTTTTCCCTCTCGAATTTTTGCGCCGCTCTCGGTCTTTCGAACTTCGTTCACAAATCAACTTCCGCCCGCACCATCGAAGATGCAAGGCGCAATTCCTTTATCTTGAGGTAGGAGTTTTGCCTGGGAAAAAATCCTTCAATCGCGCGGGTTAAAATGCGACTCGCGCTTCAACTGTTCCCACATTTTCTTTTCGGCGTCGGAAATTTTCGCCGGCACGATAATTTTCGCGACGACAAATAAATCGCCTTGTGCGCCATCGCGATTCGGCAAACCACGTCCACGCACGCGAAGTTTTTGGCTGCTCTGTGTGCCCGCCGGAATTTTAATACTCACGAGGCCGGTTAACGTAGGAACGGAAATTTCCGCGCCGAGCACTGCTTCCCACGGCGCCAGTTCCGCGTCGTAAATCAAATCGTGGCCGTCCACATCCAAATCCGGATGCTTCGCCAAACGCACGCGCAAATACAAATCACCCGATCCGCCGCCGC
>Ga0206814_10250_pt3 | contig 13156 bp, 13 predicted proteins | sample Alteio_BWOrgCont_90_FD_152850 | JGI IMG/M metagenome (GOLD analysis project Ga0206814, IMG submission 152850) | Enriched cells from forest soil in Barre Woods Harvard Forest LTER site, Petersham, Massachusetts, United States -... | ecosystem: Environmental > Terrestrial > Soil > Temperate forest >...
ACGGCTGAGTTGGCCCGGTCTCGTCCACTTCGTCGTAAGTCCCCGCTGGATCCGTTACAGCGATTACGATCGCCGGCCCCCGCTGATCGAAGAGTTTACGTTTTAGCTATCGGTGTTCATCTGCGTTTATCTGTGGCCAGATTGCTAGATTGATACCACCGCTGCGCTGACGGGCTTCGATCCGACAGGAATCAACGTAAACAACGGCCCCTTTTTCCACCGCCGCTGCTCACTGGCGGCGCGGGTCACATTGGGAATGCGAATCACCGCCATATCTCCCGACGCCTGATTCAGCACTAGCGCATACTGGTCATCCGGAGTAATTACGATGCAGGAAGGCACGCTGCCCACCGGCGTCACCGCGAGCACGTTGCTGGTTTCGATGTCCAGAATGCTGACGTCGGCCGACTTTGGATTCGCCACGAAGAGATAGGCCGGAGACGTGGAAGCCGCCATCGCGCCCGGACTGTGCCCCGCCAGCACGGTTTCGCGGATTTGCGGCGTGTAGTACGGATACACCGCCACCACCGCATCCCCGCCTTCGCCGGTGACAAACACCTGGCCACCATCGGACTTGAATCACAAATGATCCGGGCGTACCGCCAGCGGAAGATTTACCTCCAGGCGGCGGCTCGGCACATGGAACATCGACAACATGCGCTGGCTGACATTGGCCGCGATCAGTTGCTCTGAATCGGATTGCGCGCGGTCTGCGCCGTGGAAGGGCTGAAATCTCACCAGGCCGATTTCACCCGTCGTGCGCACGGGTGGAAAGCTGTGCCGGTTGGCGAGATCCACGAAAGTAATGGAGCAGCCTGGGCCGGAGCTGACCGCCGCGCTGCCTCCGTCCGGAGAGATATCGAAGCCCGTCGGGTCGTCCGGCAACGCCAGAGTCCAGGTGGTCTGCATCGGATCCAAACCGAGACGCACTAATTGTCTTGGTCTTCGACACAGGACATATAAAGCATCGCCGGCCGGAGAAAGCCGCATTTCGAGCGCAGCGGCAGCCACCTGCAGCTTGCGCGAGAAAGTGAGATTGTCGGCGCGGATCTCGTGGACCGAACCCGGATGTGACGCGCTACGGCGAATACCTCCAAATCCACCGCCGCAATCGCGCCGCCCTCCTGGTTGGCGATAAAGGCGTAGCCGGAGAATCCCGTGGCTCGGTTGCGGCCGCCGCAGCCGCTCAAGGCGCTCAAACCTGCGATGGCGAATGTGCGCCGGGTAACCATCTCACCTGATTCTGCCATACCGCCTGGTCAACAGTCGTGTTTGTTAGAGTTTTCGCTCAAAAAATTGATGCCACAACGTTGAATATGATACGCTTTTGATGTACCGTCGAGCGCCTCCCGCTACAAATCTGAAAACCGGAACATGCGTGTGCCACGGCATCTAGAGTGAAGGAGCCGGAAAAAGTCTCTCCATGAACGTCCGCTCGCTGTTTAGCCTATTCTCATCGGACCTCGCGATCGATCTTGGAACCGCGAATACCTTGGTTTACGCCAAAGGTAAAGGCATCGTCGTAAACGAGCCGTCTATCGTCGCTATTAACAAAACGAACGGGGAAGTGGAAGCGGTGGGTAAGGAAGCCAAGGACATGCTTGGCCGCACGCCGGGAAACATTGTGGCGATCCGTCCCATGAAAGACGGTGTAATCGCTGACTTCAAGGTGACCGAGCGTATGTTGAGTTACTTCATCCTCAAGGCGCACGGCCGCAAGGTCCTCGTGCACCCGCGAATTGTGATCGGGGTGCCGAGCGAGATTACCCAGGTGGAAAAACGCGCCGTGATCGATTCGGCTTATCGCGCCAAGGCCAGCGAGGTGCACCTGGTGGAACAGGCCATGGTGGCGGCCATCGGGGCGGGTCTACCGGTTACCGAACCCTCCGGAAACATGGTGGTCGACATTGGAGGAGGAACCACCGATGTAGCCGTCATTTCCCTGTCCGGCATCGTCTACTCGCGCTCGGTTCGCGTGGCGGGCAACGCCATGGACGAAGCCATCATGCAATATCTGAAGCGCAAGTATAACCTCCTGGTGGGGGAACGAACGGGCGAAGCCATCAAGATTCAGATCGGTTCGGCCTATCCTTTGGACAAGCCTCTGACGATGGAAATAAAGGGCAGGAACTTGATTGAAGGTGTACCCAAGACGTTGACCATCGACGATAGCGAGATCCGTGAGGCGCTATCGGAATGCGTGGCCACGATCATGAACGCCATCCGGGTAGCTTTGGAGCGCACCCCTCCCGAGCTGAGCGCCGACATCAGCGACCGTGGAATCGTTTTGACCGGAGGCGGCGCGATGTTGAAGAATTTAGATAAGCGGATACGGGAAGAAACAGGGCTCCCGGTCTCGATCGCCGAAGACCCGCTGGCGAGCGTGGTCTTGGGGACCGGCAAAATGCTGACGGACTTCAAATTGCTTCGAAGGGTTGCAATTGAATAGAGAGTCGCGATTGAGTAGGTTTGTGGTTTTGTGGCGCACGCACTCTTGCGTGCCGCGTTCACAATCGTGTGAACGCCCGGTTTTGGCGCCACATTGAATTTGAATTATGGATTTCTTTCTCAGCCGCTACCGCCATCTCACGGTTTTGCTCATCGTGATCACGGCGCAGTTGGTGCTGATTGCCTACCAGGTTAAAACCAACAAAGATATCCCGTTGATCCGCGTCTGGGCGGTCACCGCCGTCACGCCTGTAGAGACCGGGCTGGAGTTGGTTCGCCGCTACACCTGGGGCTTCGTCGAGGATTACTTCGTCCTGCTGCATGTGCGCGGTCAAAATGAAAGGCTGCTGCGCGAGAATGGCCAGCTGAAGATCGAAAACAACTATTTGAAGGCTGAGCTGTCCACGGCGGATCGCGCTCGGGCGCTCAGTGTATTTCAGACCCGCTCGCCGTCCCGCACCGTGGCGGCCCGCGTCATTGGAAACGGCACCGGCGCCAACTCCAAGGTCGTGTTTGTGGACCGCGGGTCGACCAGCGGCGTCGAAAGCGGTATGGCAGTGGTCACGCCGGACGGCATCGTCGGCAAGGTTGTGGAGGCTTATCCGACCGCATCGCTGGTCATGCTGATCACCGATCCCACGTTCGCGGCCGGCGTCGTTTCGCAAAAAAACCGCGTGCACGGGACGCTCAAGGGACAAGGCCATGCCGAGTGCCTGGTGGACTACGTGCAAAACGAAGAACACGTCGATATCGGCGAATGGTTTTACACTTCGGGCGACGATCGCATCTTTCCCAAGGGTTTTCCCGTCGGGCAAGTCACCGCGTCCCCGAACGGCAAATCATTCAAGGAGATCTATATCTCGCCCAGCGGGATGCAGGGTGGAGTGGAAGAAGTCTTGATCGTGCTGCAGGGCGTCCATCAGGAAGTTCCGGGCGGCGAAGTCGCCTCTCCGTCCTACAACATTCTTGCCGCGCCCGCTGAGACCGCCAGCCAGACCCCGCAAGGCGCTCCCAAACCGGGCTCCCTTGCCACCGACGCGGATCGCCTTCGCGCCATTTACAAAGATGTCGGCGTAGAGCAGAAGCATACCTACGGCGAAGGGCCGCCTGGGACCAAGCCGCCCGATTTCACCAGGATTCCGTCCATCCACGGCGTGCCTGCACCAGGCAGTGTCCCTCCGAATGCGGCCGCCCAACAGCCATCAGCCGGACGTCCGGCCGCCGCCAAGCCCGCGCCCGCGCCCGCGCCCGGGCAAGCCCAGTCAGGTCAAGTCCAGCCCAATCAAGCCCAGCCCAATCCGGTCCAGCCTGGTCAATTAAAACCCGTTCCCCCCAAGCCTCCCGCGCCGGTAACGGCAAAACCAAAACCTGCGCCGCCGGATCCCGACAACGGGGTCGATGACCCAGGGGCTTCGCCGGTCCGCAGGCCGGTGGCTCCCCCCGCGGTGCCTTCTCCCGCTACCAACCAATGACTGAGTACACCGAGCGATTGCTGTCCGAAAGCCCGCGCAAAGAGGCGGCCGATCGCTTTCGCATCGTTTGGCTGGTGGTGATTCCTCTGATCGCGGTGCTTTCCCAGGTTTATGTGCCCCGCTTCATACCGTTTCTGGCATATCTGGAACTGCCGCTGCTGATCACGGTGCATTTCGCCCTCACCAGCGCAGGCCCAATTCCGGCCTTGTTCTACGGCATGTCCATCGGTCTGGTACAAGACTCGCTGTCGCATCAGCCCATCGGAATGTATGGCATTGTGAAGACCCTGGTGGGGTACTTCGCGGCCTCGGTGAGCATGCGATTCGACGTTCAGAACCCGGTAGTCACCTTCATTCTCGCGTTCTTCTTTTACTTTTTCCATCAGTTCTTCTATTGGGTTCTATCGCGCGCGCTGTTAGGCGAAGCGCTGGGTTTCGATGCCCAGCAAACCGTTATTTTTGGGCTATTGAATGCCGCCGTGGCCCTGCCGTTGTTCCGTGTATTGGATAAACTGAAAGTAGCCAGCTAAAGCTGAATATTGTGAAACTTCACGTCGGCCGCGAAGACGATCAAAGCTCTAACACACTTTTGCGCGACGACGCGAAGGGCGCCTCGCAGAAGATCGCGTTTTTTCAGTACACTATCATCGCCGTATTTTTGTTTCTCATCACCGGCTTCTGGGATCTGCAGATTCGAAATCCGGAGCTGTATCAGGAGCGCGCGCAGGAGAACAGCGTCAAGTCCATTCCCGTGCTTGCGCCGCGCGGTAAGATTTTGGACCGCGATGGCCGGGTGATTGTCGACAATCACTCCTCATTTAGCCTTTACCTGTCGCGCGAAAACCTGAAAACGGAGCACCTCCGTCCGATCGCCGAAGGCCTGAATCTGGACTACGACAGCCTGGTTGCCCGGGTGCGCCGCTTTCAGTCGCGGGGCGCCCCGCAGTACGAGCCTATCCCGATAAAGGAAGAGCTGACGCCGGGCGAACTGGCGTTCGTCGATTCGCACAAGGATGGAAGCACGTTCCCCGAGCTCGAAGTGGTGCGCGTGCAGCACCGGCTTTATCCCCGCGATGGCCTGGCTGCGCACGTCATCGGATATGTCGGCGAGATCAGCGAATCGGAATTGGACTCGCCGGAGCTCGCCCGTTTCCATCAGGGAGACATCATCGGCAAAGACGGCATCGAGCGCCAGTATAACGATCAACTGATGGGCGTGGATGGCCAGAAGCGCGTAGAAGTGGACAGCTTCGGCAACGAGCGCCACGTGCTCGATGACAAGGAAGCGGTTTCTGGAAAGAATCTCCAGCTCACCATCGATCTGGATCTGCAGGCGGTGGCCGAGCTGACTCTGGAAAATCGGAAAGGCGCCGTGGTGGCGCTCGATCCCCGCAATGGTGAAGTGCTGGCCATGGTCAGCCGCCCGGCCTTTGATCCTAATCTATTTGCGGGCCGCATCCGATCGAAAGATTGGAAAGTGTTGCTCGATAACCCCGATCATCCGCTTCTGAACAGGGCGGTGCAAGCGCAACAGGCGCCCGGGTCGACTTTCAAGCCGATCATGGCTCTGGCTGGTTTGGAAACCGGCGCCATTGACGACAATTTCCGCATCAGCTGCCCGGGCGGAGCCACCTTTTACGGCCGCTTCTTCAAGTGCTGGGGCAAGCACGGCACGGTAGGATTGCACGAAGGCCTGGTGCATTCCTGCGACACCTTCTTCTATAACGTCGGCAATCGGCTGGGCATCGATCGAATCGCCCAGTATGCGGAAATGGTCGGTTACGGCCGCAAGACCGGGATCGATCTCCCGCACGAAGCGGAAGGTCTGGTGCCCTCCAGTAAATGGAAAATTCGAAATTTCCGCGAGCGCTGGTATCCCAGCGAAACCATCTCGGTCGCCATCGGTCAGGGAGCCACCACCGTAACGCCCTTGCAAATGGCGGTCGCCATCGGTGGAATCTCCATCGGCGGCATGTGGTTTCAGCCTCATATGGTGAAGGATGCGGTTCATCTGATGCCCGCGCGTCGCGCGGAGGTGAACCTGGAAAACATCGGCAGGGTGGTCTCTGGAATGTTTGGCGTGGTCAACGAGGCCGGCACGGGCGTGCGCGCGCATCTTCCGGGCGTGGCGGTATGCGGCAAAACGGGAACGGCCCAGCTGGCGTCCAACAATTTGCTGAAAGGAACATCCTACGGCGCCACCCACAAGGACAACGCGTGGTTCGTCGGCTTCGCCCCCTGTGAAAATCCCGAGATCGTGGTGGCTGCGCTGTTCGAGAATGGCGAGCACGGCCAGCTGGCCGCGCCAATCGTGCGCGACGTGTTAAAGGCCTACTTCGACAAGAAAGCTCGCCTGGCCCAACCCCAACCGCAAATCGCCCACATTCCGACCGGGCTGCTGCAGCCTCCTCCTCCGGTTCCTGCCACAACGGCCTCAGTGAATCCGTGATGTTGACTATCTAACATGCCGGCCCATCGTTCCCTCCGCGACTTCGACTGGCTGATGCTGATTCTGGTGTCCGCCATCTGCGCGCTCGGAGTGCTGCAAATCTATAGCGCTACGCGCGATACTCACTTCACCGAGGCGTGGTGGAAACAAGGCGTCTGGATCCTCGCCGGCTTCGCTGCCTTGTGGATCGGAACGCTCATCGACTATCACACTTTGCTCGGGCAAGTAGCCGTCTTCTACGTCCTCTCAGTGGGTACCCTGATCGCCACATTTGCGGTGGGCACCACCGTTTTCGGTTCTCGCCGCTGGATCGGCTCACCCACCTACCATATCCAGCCTTCGGAATTCGTTAAACTGGTGATAGTTCTCTTAGTAGCTCGATATCTGTCCGAGTTGAAGGGCGACCAGTTGGAGTTGCGCGATCTGCTCAAGCTGGCCGGCCTGGTTGCTTTGCCGATGGCCCTGATCATGCTTCAGCCGGATCTCGGCACGGCGTTGACGTTTGTTCCGATCCTCGCCATCGGGGTATTCTTGGCGGGGTTTCGTTGGCAGTACGCGGTGGCGATCCTGGTGATTATCGCGGTGATAGCGCCGATCAGCTACTGGGTGGTATTAAAGGATTATCAGAGACAGCGAGTGGTGAGCTTCCTGGACCCTAGTCAGGACCCCAAGGGATCGGGCTACCAGGTGATCCAGTCGAAAATAGCGGTAGGCGCCGGGGCGCTCTGGGGGCGCGGCGTTACGAAGGGTACACAGACCCAAGGGCGCTTTCTGCCGGTACCGCAGAAGGATTTCATCTTTTCGGCCTTTGCCGAAGAGCACGGGTTCGTTGGCGTCATTGTGGCGCTGGGGCTATATTTTTTGTTGCTGATGCAGATCGTTCAGAACGCGCAGACCGCGTCCGATAAGGCCGGGATGTTCATCTGCATGGGCGTCGGCGCATTGTTGTTGTTTCACGTGTTGGTGAATGTCGGAATGGTGGTGGGACGGATGCCGGTCACGGGCATTCCGCTGCCCCTGATGAGTTCCGGCGGATCGAATATTGTAGCGATGTTTTTGATGCTGGGGCTCGTGAATAATGTCCGGCTCCGGCGATTTGTAAACTGACGGGCCGAGAGACGGCCGGCTTTTAAGAAGATTGAGGGTAATCGAGTTCGATTCTATCGCTTCTGGTCCGCGTCGGATTTTTTAACCAGACCAGCGGTTGGATTGAGCGCCTTCGCAGGGTGTTTGAGAGTTGATCTCCATCTGCGAGGCTGAAAGATTTTGAGTCCGGATGTGCCGGGTAAACGGTCCTGTGGATCACCCGGGGCTCCGGGCTGACAGTGTTCGCGCCCTCGCGCTTTCTTCAAGCTCCGGTTCTCGCCATGAACTGTAGGAGCATTCATGAGCAAAGAATTGGTGATTGCAGCGAATCGCCACGAGATCAAAGTAGCGATTCTCGAAGACGACCAACTGGTCGAAGTGTTTTTCCAGCGTGCCAACGAGTATTCTCTCGCCGGCAGCATTCATAAAGGGCGCGTCACGCGGGTCTTGCCCGGCATGCAGTCGGCTTTCGTCGACTTAGGCCTGGAGCGCGACACGTTCCTCTATGTATCGGATTTTTCCGACGAGGCCGAGGACTTCGACCGCGTATCGGTGACCCGCGAGCCATCGCGCAGCGAGCGCGGCCACAGGCCACCGGCTCAAGAGCCTGTGCCCGTGCTTCCTGAAGCCGCCGACATCGAAGCTCCGGTCGTCAGCGCAGTGGCCAGCGAGCCGGAATCGCCTGTGGCGCCGCCCTCTGAGCGTAGCGGCGAACGGACCGATCGCGGCGAGCGTCCCGATCGGGGCGGCGATCGCAGCCGTCGTTCCCGCCGCCGCCGTGGCCGCGGCCGTGGATTCCCGGATTCCAAGTACGCCTCCTCCGACCCATCGCGGCCGCCCCGCTTCCCTGAATCAGCGCCCGCGCCGGAGACCAGCGCTCCTGCCGCGGTTTCTGCCCCTGTCATGGAAGATCGCCCGATTGCACCCGGCGCGGGCGCAACCGATTTCTCCGTTCTCCCCGGCGAGTCTCTCGCGAAATACTCGCGCTCCAGTATTCAGCCGCTGGATGAAGCCGAAGAAGACGAGATTCGCGACCTGCAGGAAACTAGCGCTCCCGTCGAGCCGGAGATGTTGCCCGAAATCACGCTGGCCGAGATCGCGGAAGAAGCCATTGAGGAGCCGGACGACGCGCCTATCGCCGAAGAGAGCGAGATGCTGGCCGCCGAGCCGGAAGTGGAAGCACTGCTCACCGTGGAGGAGCTTGAGGCCGAAATGGACGCCGCCCCCTCCGAAGGCGAGATCGAATCGCTGGCAGAGTCGGAAGAAGCTGACCCTGGTGAGCCCGACGCCACAACCGGGCAGCATCCTCTTTCAGGCAACACGCCGCCGCTGTCGGCGCAGGTCCGCGAGCAAGGCGGGCGATTCCCCCATCGCATGCCACGCCGCATGCGCCGCAAGATGCGCGGCGGAGGGCAGGGCGAGCCCCGCTTCTCCGATCGCACGGAGGCCGCGCCGGTCTCTGAATCCACCGAGCCACTCGCCGGACCCGAGCCGAGAGCGGAGCAACCGAGATCCGAGCAGCGCAACTTTAGCCGCCCCGAAAGAGCGCCCCTGCCTTCCATCACCGAGCTGCTGAAGGAAGGCCAGGAGATCATTGTCCAGATCGCCAAGGAGCCGCTCGGAACCAAGGGCGCGCGCATCACCTCCCACATCGCGCTGCCCGGCCGCTACGTGGTCTACATGCCGACGCTCGAGCACACCGGCGTCTCCCGCAAAATCGCCAGCGACGAAGAGCGCCTTCGGTTGAAGCGCATCCTGCAAATCCATCACGCTGGAATCCCCGGCGGCTTTATCGTGCGCACCGCCGGCGAGGGCAAGAGCGAAGAAGATCTCGCCGCCGACATGAACTTCCTTTTCAACCTTTGGCTGGATATCCGGCAAAAGGCCGAAAAGAGGCCCGCGCCGCTGCTCTTGCATCACGACCTGGATATCGTCCAGCGCACGCTGCGCGACCAGTTCACGGAGGATTTCAAAGCCATCTGGGTGGATAACGAAGAGCTCTATGAAAGCGTCCTGCGCTTCGTGCAGCGCTTCCAGCCGAGTCTCGTAACCCGGGTAAAGTTGTACACCCGCCCGGAGCCGATTTTCGACGCCTTCAACATCACCGCGGAGCTCGAAAAGGCGCTGCGGCCGAAAGTGTGGCTCAAGTCCGGCGGTTATATCGTCATCAACCAGACTGAGGCGCTGGTGGCCGTGGACGTAAACACCGGCAAGTACGTTGGCCGGTCCAATCGATTGGAAGACACCATTGTCAAGACCAACACGGAGGCGGTGAAGGAGATCGTGCGGCAGGTTCGCCTGCGCGACCTGGGCGGCATCATCGTCGTCGACTTCATCGATATGGACGAGCGCAAGAATCGCCAGAAGGTGATGCAGGCGCTCGAAGACGCCATGCGCTCCGATCGCGCCCCATACAAAATTCTGCAGTTCAACGATTTCGGCCTGGTGGCCATCACCCGCAAGCGTGTAAAACAAAGCCTGGAGCGCGCGCTCTGCATGCCCTGCCCGCATTGCGAAGGCGCGGGCTACGTGAAGAGCGTGCAGACCATCGTGAACGAGATTCTGCAGGAGGCTGGCAAGATTGCCGGGGCCATCGAAGGCAAGGACGTCCTGCTGCGAGTGCATCCCGACGTCGCGAAATTCCTCAAGTCTAACCAGAACAAGCATCTGGAAGAGCTGGAGGAAATCCTGCGCCGGCCCGTGCTGGTGAAGGCCGATCCGTTGTTGCATCATGAAAAATTTGACCTGGGGTAACGAGCACCTATGAGCGCCGCGTACGCGCATCCGGAAGTCTTGGTAACTACCGATTGGGTAGCCTCGCACTCTAAAGACGCCAACGTGCGCGTAGTGGAAGTGGACGTGGATACGAAGGCCTACGACGAAGGCCATGTGCCCGGCGCGATTGCCTGGGCTTGGAACACGCAGCTTTGCGATACCGTGATTCGCGATATCGCTCCCAGGCCGGCCTTCGAGGCTCTGCTGACGCAGTCTGGCATCGGCAACGACTCGACCGTAGTTCTCTACGGCGACAACAACAACTGGTTCGCGGCTTGGGCCTTCTGGCAGATGAAGATTTACGGCCACAAGGATGTGCGCATTATGGACGGCGGTCGCAAGAAGTGGCTGGCGGAAGGCCGCGATCTGGACACGGTCGCAACCCAACCCTCGGCCAGCGCAAAGCCATACCAGGCCACTGAACCGGATTACTCCCTACGCGCGTTCCTGCCTCAAGTCCAGCAGGCCCAGAAATCCTCGAGCGCGGTGATGATCGACGTGCGCAGTCCCCAGGAATTCACGGGCGAAATTCTTGCCCCTCCCGGATTGCCCGAAACCTGCCAGCGCGGTGGTCACATTCCAGGCGCCCGCAGCGTCCCCTGGGGTAAAGCCTGCAATGACGATGGAACCTTCAAATCGGCCGACGAGCTCCAAAAACTTTACGGCGCCGAGGGTGTGGTCCAATCCAAGCCGGTGATCGCCTATTGCCGGATCGGCGAGCGGTCCAGCCATACCTGGTTCGTGCTGAAGTACCTGCTCGGCATCAAAGACGTGATCAACTACGATGGCTCCTGGACCGAGTGGGGCAATCTGGTCGGCGCTCCAGTCGAAAAAGGGCATTCGTGAAACCGGAAAACTTCAGCGAGCGCAAAGTAGACGTCGACGGCTGGCAGGTGAATCTCACCACCTACCAACTGGGCGACAAGTGGCACACCAAAGCCGACAATGTATCGCCCGGCGCGGCCCTGGCGCGAGTGGTCGCCGACACCCGCGAGGACGCCGAAGCGGGCGCCCTGGCGCGAGCGAAAGAGCTGCTCTCGCGCACCAAGCGTCACCCGGTTTAGAGCGCCCCGCGTGTTAGACTGAAGGTCGCGGGCGGCATCGCCCACGCTCCTTTGTAGACCCCGGAGAGATGGCCGAGTGGTTGAAGGCGCACGCTTGGAAAGCGTGTATAGGGGAAACTCTATCGAGGGTTCGAATCCCTCTCTCTCCGCCATATAACCTTTTTTGTTTCATTTGGTTGCGCGCAAAATTAACATCTGTGCCCAAAATGTGCCCGATTCACTGGAGTACCACCGTATCGCCCTCAACCTGAACGAGATCGATGTGGACATGATTCATCAGCTCGTCTATGCGCATTTGCCTGGCGGCTGACCACTTGCCGTAGTGCTTCCGCACAATCTCCGGGCTGTTACCGAGGACGTCCGCAACGTCTTCGAAGCTTGCTCCGCGTCCAAGCAATTCAGTTGCGAGGGTGTGGCGAAAGCGGTGAGCGTGGGCGCCCTTCACGCCTGACGCCTTGAACACAGCCTGCAAAAGGCGGTGCATGTGTCCCTTGTGGGTTTCCACCTTGCCAGTGCCGTTCCAGAAAAAATATCTGGACTCGACCGTGCTCATGGGCGGCGGTACACGATCAAGCGCCTCCTTCAGGTCGGGTGGAACTGGAAGAAAAACCGGCTGTCCGCTTTTCTCCGTGCGAATGAATATTCTCCACGTGTCGCCGTCGCGGCTTATGCGGTCTCTTGCAAGCGTCGAAACATCGCCGATGCGAAGGGCAGTGCAGCGAAACGTCAGGATCATTGCCCTAGCGCGGAGCCGCTCGTATTGTTGCTTGCCGATTCGATTGCAGGCCCTTAAGATCGCGGTCATCTCTGCGGGCGTGTAGGGCACCACCTCATTTGCCTTGATATTGCGTGGCAACTTGATCTTCTTCGCTGCGTTTTCTTTCGTCCAATCGCGATTCATGCAGAATGTAAGGAACAAACGTAGGATCTCCAGTTCCTTGCCAGCCGTGATCTGCGCAAGTCCGCGACCAGCGCGGAACTGATCGAGATTTTCCGCTCTCAGTTCTTGCAGTGAATCGATTTCTTCGGTTTTGCAAAACTCCGCCAGCTTATCAAGCGCGTTCCGGTACTTACGGATGGTGGAGTCCTGGAGGCCTTCACTCTTACAGTGCTCCAGGAAGGATTTCACGGCATCGGGTACCGGCTTGAAAACGCCTGCGTCTGGTGATTCCAAAGCCACGGCTTTCTTTCGCGCACGGGCCATATCGCAGGTCTTAAGCGACTGCCGGAGTGTGCGCTTCCCATTGACGTAGCCATCCGCCCACAGCGGGCAGTCGCACTTCAGATACTCGCGGCCCTTCCGCCTATGCGGACACTGTGGAGTGTGCCTACGCCAAATGGTGAGCATGGCTTCAGATTTTATCATCTGCTCTTCTCCCGCCATACGCGCTCCGCAACACTCTTCGGAATTCGTAGCGTAATGTAGTCTCGTTTTCCATCCCGGCGGTTAGACTTGCCAATTCTCAGCACCCCTGGTTCGTCTTGGAAAATGCGCCGGATGGTCGTTGCATCCAACTTCCACAGCAACCCCAATTCGGCCGGCTCGAAGTGTTCTTCGAACGGCCCGGATGCGCTGCCGACACTCCGGGTGCCGTCGTGGTTGACGGCAGCCAGAGTGTACTTTTTCACCGGAAACCTGTTAGGCGAGACCTTTCACAAATAGCCAGCGCGTCGCCCGATAAACGAGTTGCCAGCGACGTGGGACTGCTCGACCCGCGCGCTCGAAGCGATAAACTAGCGCTTGCCACAAATCTTCCAAGTCGCAGTTTGATGGCTTCACACGATCTCCAAGGGAACGCCGTGCTCGTGTAACAAACTTTGAAGGATCTCGATTACCCCGGAGGTGACTGAAGGCCGCTTTC
>Ga0206814_10284_pt1 | contig 13134 bp, 14 predicted proteins | sample Alteio_BWOrgCont_90_FD_152850 | JGI IMG/M metagenome (GOLD analysis project Ga0206814, IMG submission 152850) | Enriched cells from forest soil in Barre Woods Harvard Forest LTER site, Petersham, Massachusetts, United States -... | ecosystem: Environmental > Terrestrial > Soil > Temperate forest >...
GATTTTGCCCAAGCCGCCGCTGGATCGTGCCAAGGACAATCCGTGGCCCGAATGGCCGAAGACTTACAAAATGGATTACGGTCAGGAAGAAGCCGCCGCGAAATTCGGCGCTGACCCGCGCGTTTATCTGACGACAGCGACGAAATTCGAAAGCGACGCGCACGGCCATGTCAAAGCCGTTCACACTGTGCAAGTCGAATGGACGAAGAACGACAAAGGCCAATTCATTCCCAAGCATGTTCTCGGCACGGAAAAAGTTTTGCCAACGCAATTAGTTTTGTTGGCGATGGGTTTTCTTGGACCGGAACAACCGTTGCTCGAAGCGCTCGGCGTCGAACGCGACGCACGCTCAAATGCGAAGGCGGACTTCGAGAAATACACGACGAACAATTCCAAAGTGTTTGCCTGCGGCGATTGCCGTCGCGGCCAGAGCCTCGTCGTGTGGGCGTTCAACGAAGGCCGCGGCGCGGCGCGTGAATGCGACCGCTTCCTGATGGGCGCGACCGACTTGCCTTAATCACTAGAAGTTCGTCATTTCAACGTCCGAAGATAAGCGATGATGCTTTCAATCTCCGTCGTCTGAAGCTTTCCCTCGAACGCTGTCATTTGTCCTTTCTTGCCGTTGCGAATGCGCGTCGCGATTTGTTCATCCGTCCAATCCAAATCGTGCAAGTCCGGCCCGTCATCGCCATGCGCATCTGCGCCGTGACAATGCGCGCAATTTTTTAGAAAAAGTGCGCGGCCTGATTTTGCGCTGACGACTGGTGCATTCGTTAGCATTTGAGCATTTGAAATGGTCGCCATCGTCGCAAACACGACGAAACAAAAAACCTTTTTCATCGCAAATCAGACGAGCGTTGAATCCACGACTGCCAGTGAACTTTTTCCTTCCGTGTAATTCACGTCAGTGACGCCAAGAAAATCGCGCAATTTTCCCGCGTCCACTTTCATCGGGCCGGGCTTCGGCGCTTTGCCGGGTTCCGGTTGTGGAAACGCCGTGGACATCGCCGTATGAAACGTCACGCGGCCTTCGACTTTTTTCAGCGTTTGATGGATGTGGCCGTTCAGCACCGTGACCGAGCCGAAGCGCTTCAGAAGACTCAACGCCTGCGCGCCGTCGTCCGTGCCCCAGCCCCATTGCGGATAAACTGACCAGAGTGGAATATGCGCGAAAACAACAATCGGCGTTTCGGCGGAACGGTCTTTCAAATCCGCTTCGAGCCATGCCAGTTGTTCCGCGCCGAGCGCGCCGAGTCCGTTTTGCTGGATGTCCACGACATTGACGAGGCCGATGAAATGGACGCCGTTGTGGTCGAAGCTATGCCAGCCGCTGCCTTTCGTGTTTTTGCCGAAGCGCTCCAAATAAAGTTTTCCGTTGTCGCCGGTGACGTCGTGTTCGCCGGGCACATAAAAAATCTGCTGCGTTTTCACACTCTTGAGCAATTGGTCGAGCGTGTCGAATTCATCCGCCGTCGCCAGATGCGTCAAATCGCCCGTGTGCAAAATAAAATCCGGTCGGTCGGGCAGGGCATTGATTCGCGCAATCGCTTCTTTCAAAGTTCCAGCCACGTCCGTGTTGATGCCTTCCTTGTTGAAGCCGATATGCGAATCGCTGATTTGCACAAAACTGAAACTGCCCTTCGCGATTTCCGCCGCGCCCGCGCGCGACGGCAGCAACGCCGAGCCGAGCAAGCCGCCGCTCACCGTCCAAAGCATTCCCGTTCCCGCCCACGCCATGCATTCGAGAAAGCCACGCCGGTCGAGGCCGTCTTTGTTGTGGTCGTGCAAAATGAATTTTTCTTTCGTTTTCATGTCTTTGATTTGTGTTTAAGTTTCCGATGTCCAGACTCGCGGCAAAAAAGTTTATTCCGTCGGGAATAAAACTGTTCGTTGCGCGGTCTTAAATTAAATGGAAACAACGCGTGAGCGCGACTGACCCACAAGCACAATTCGAGCAAATCGTGATGCCGCACCTTGATGCGGCTTACAATCTCGCGCGCTGGCTCGCAGGCAACGAGCACGACGCCGCAGACATCGTGCAGGACGCCTGCGTCCGCGCGTTCCGGTTCGCCGGCGGCTTTCGCGGTGGCAACAGCCGTTCTTGGCTGCTCACAATTGTGCGCAACACGGCTTGCTCGTGGCTGAAAAAGAACCGGCCACAGGCGATTGTTTCCATCAACGACGATGAACTTGCAGAGATTGAAGATACAAACAGCGCCGCCAATTCATTTCACGGTGCCGATACGGCAGCTCTGCGCGCCGCGCTCGAAGAATTGCCGCTCGAATTCCGCGAAGCGCTCGTGCTACGCGAGCTTGAAGGTTTTTCCTACAAAGAAATCGCCGAAGTCGCGGACGTGCCCGTCGGCACCGTCATGTCGCGTCTCGCCCGCGCCCGTCGGCAATTGCAAAATCATTTTGTGCAGAAAGGAAACCTATGAACTGCGCTGAAATCCGCAATCTGCTCCACGCCTACGCCGATGGCGAATTGGATTTAGTTCGCAGCCTCGAAGTGGAACAGCATTTGAAATCCTGCGCAACGTGCGCTGCGGAAATAAAATCCCTGCAATCGTTGCGCGATGCGTTGCGACAAAATGATTTGGTTTATCGCGCGCCGAATGCATTGCGAAAAGAAATCCAGAAGATGGTTCGCACGGCTCGCGAGGACGCTCGCCCCACCATTAATTTGTGGCTTTGGAAATTCATCGCTGCCAGCGCGACCGCATTTGCCGTGCTCACAATCCTTTTGCGGCCTGCAGGAATTTCCGGCCACGACCAATTGCTCAACGATGCCGTCGCGAGCCATGTCCGTTCGCTTCAGGCGAATCATCTCATGGACGTTGCATCGTCCGACCAGCACACCGTCAAGCCGTGGTTCGACGGCAAGATTGATTTTGCGCCGGACGTGAAGGATTTCGTCGCGCAGGATTTCCCTCTCATTGGCGGGCGACTGGATTATCTGAATGGCCGCGACGTCGCCGCGCTCGTTTACCGGCACAACAAACATTTCATCAACGTCTTCGTGTGGCCTGCCGCGAATATGAACAGCGCGGGCAATGAAATCAAAAATTATCACGGCTATAACGTAATTACCCGCGACGTTGGCGGTTTCCATTACTGCCTTGTTTCAGACCTGGAAGAAAAGGGATTGAGCGACCTCGCCGATTTGCTGGGAAAATGACCCGCCGCCGGAATTGGCATTTCCAAAGCCTGTGTCCATTTTCGAAGCATGGCCGATGCCTTTGATACATAATTCCGCCTGTCAACGGACAGATTGAGCCGGAAACTCACAAAATCAGCTTAAAACAGAGCAGGCGATGTCATTGGCTTGCCAGTTGCTTCCATGAACCAGACGTTTTCTCTGTAAATCAAATGATTCAGGCCGCAATCATAAATTTTAATAGCTTACCGCGATACAAACGGCGAGCCGTGCGGAAATTTGCTGCTGGCCTTCTGGTTCTAGTGATTGTAGTAGCCTGTGCAGGGTTTTTCTACTGGCATCATGTCAACCATTTAAGGCACGTCCGGTTGGCGGCAATCGCCAACCACGCTGTTCCCCCAGCGGTTAAACCGGTCAAACCCGTTGAACCGGCGACGTCGGCAAGTTCGACGAAGATTGACAATCATCCGGCGGTCGCAAAAAGCGAACCTCCTGTTCCTGCTAAACCTCAAGTTGCCGCCAAAGCCGCCCCCACGAGTTTCGCCGATTCTGTGATGGCAGTCCTTTTGCCCTCCGCCAAGGCGGCAACCATCCAACCGCCAATGGTGCCTGCGCCCGCGCATCCGGCGCCAGTTGCCCTGCCGGCGAAACGAGTGACACTTCCAGTCGCTGTGCCTGCGTCTTTCCATCCGCCACAGCCGACCGCCGAACAAATGCGGCTCAGCGTCGCGCAGGATGGATTTAGCCATGTCATAGACAAGGCGTTCAATAATCCCGACGCTTACGGATTTCTGCCGGACGAAAGTTTGGCCGATGCCAAACTCGGCGATGGGATTCCCGTTTATCGTCTCGCGCTGCCTGCCGGTGAGAAATACGCGAAGCAGCCGGTCAATTCTTTGTTGAAGCCGTCGGATGAATGGGTCTATCCGGTCATTTTGGAAAACCATGTCCGCTATCTGGTGCGCGTCGTTTTCGACGGACACGATTATGTTCTGAGGCAAGGTTCCCTCGCACTGGCCAAGACCTATGATAAAATTATTGCCCGCTGGCCGGCCAGCCAGGGATTTCATCCGCAACTCATCACCGTTCCAAACCTGTCTTTCTATTACTTTTCCATCCCCGAACTGCCGGACCCGAATATCACCGACACCAGCGTGATGCTCGACTACAATCCCTCCGTTTCACCCGCTTCCATCGTGCTGGCAGACCTGTAGGACGACCGGGAAATAATTCGTTTTCTAAAACACAAACGGAATCAGGCGCTTCGTCCGCCGCATGTAATCGCGATATTCATCGCCGAACGCTTCGACCAACGCCGCTTCTTCAATCCGCATCCGCCACGCCACGACCGAAATGATGGGAATAAAAATGATCAGCAGCGACAGAAGATTGCCCATCGTCAACGTCACGCCCAGCAAAGCGAACAGCGCGCCCGCGTAAGTCGGATGACGGATGAGCCGATACGGGCCGGTTTCAATCAGCCGATGTTTTTCGAGGATGACGACATTTGGCGTAAAGAATCTTCCGAGATAATAAATTGCATACCAGCGGAACAAAACGCCGACGATGAAAATCCAATAACCGACGGGCTTGAGCGCATCCGGCAAAGGCCACGGCCACGAATGCCATTTCATTGCCACATAAATTCCCAGCCACGAGCTCGCGGCGCAAATGATCCAAATCAACGGCAACGAAGCGCGGTCGCGCGATTTTGCGCCGGATGCTTTGGTGCCGGACTTAAAGCGCGTGACCAGCATCAGAATAAATTCCGCGCTCAGCCAAAGGGTTGAGAGAAGAGAAAGCGACGGCAGCCTCATTTACGTTCCATCAGCAGGAGCCATGCGTTCGAGCAGGCGGTGAACAACAGCGTGGCAATGACGGGAACGACAAAGAAATAAATCGCATATTTCGCCTCGTCGCCACCTTGATACATGCGGAAGCCGGCGACCAAAAGTCCACCGGTCGAAAGAACCGGAAACACATATTCACGCACCAGATCCATCAGGGTTGGCTTTCTTCCTTCTCCTGACGAAGACGTGATTTGCCCGAACAACCGTTTGATCCTCAAAAGTCCGATGACGAACATCTCGATTCCCAACGTGCCGCTCTCCTGATCGGGGATGAGAAAAAAGAATGAAATCAAGACGACGTTCAAAAAATCAGTGAAACTGCGGCGTGCCAGCCGGAACAAAACGCGGTTTGATTCCGAGGTGATTTTTTCCCGATTGAGTGAAAGCGAAATGAACAACAGGCCGACCAGCGTTCCGGCCAGCGTTGCCACCGTGATAAAAAACGGCTGCCATTGCACAATGCGTTCGCTGAAGCTCATGGTTAAGTTTCGCGGAGATTATCAATCGCCAACGAGCCGTCAAACAATCTTGCACGGAACCACCGCGTCTTCGTCGAACGAATAAACCGCGCACAGCCGATGATAACCATCGGCGATGATCACTTTTCCGTTATCGCTGTCGCGCACGAGCAACATGGGCGAGAGCTTTTCGCCGCCGCTGATTTTGGCGCGGTCTTTGGCCACATGCGAATTGTCCTTGCCCAACAACGGCAGCCGTGCCGCGCGGAAAATATCCTTGGACTTGAATTCCACCACCCGCGCCCGTTTGAGTTTGGCGATGAAGCCATCCGCGCGTCGGTCGTCGTAAATGAGATTCAAATACGAGCGCGCCGCCGGATAATCATGGTCTTCCGGTTTATCGAGCCACTTGATTTTGGAACTCCCCATGCGCCGAATTTGCGCGGGACGGAAAAATTTGTCCAGAAATCTTAATTTTACCGGAAAATGCCATTTTCCTGCGTATATGGTCACTGCAATTCCGGCAGTGACCAAAAACATGTGTCGAAGGTCGTTGCAATTCCAGCAGTGACTAAAAACACAAAGATAAGGTCGTTGCAATTTCTGCACCGACCAAAAACATAAGGATATAGTCACTGCAATTTCAGCAGTGACCTTATACACGTGTCGGAGGTCACTGTAATTCCAGCAGTGGCCAAAAACACGTGTCGAAAGTCATATTCGCCAGGAAGATGACCAAATACGCTTGTCGGAGGTCGTCTTCGCCACGGAGACGACCATATCCTTGTGTCGAAGGCCATCTTCGCCACGAAGACGAGCAAATACACGTGTCGGAAGTCATCTTCGCCACGAAGACGACCAAATACACGGTTTTTTGCCCTTTTTGAGGCTGGCGGACGGCTAAAATGCGTGATTTTCACGCATTTGAATCAGCAGGACAGAGTTTTAACCGCGAAATACGCCAAATATGCGAAAGGGACGGATGAAGACGCGGCTTTTGGTTTTCACTTCAAATGCGCCCGATGCCGATGCGATGGAGGAGCGAGGTAGGCACTGAATTATTGAGATACTTTCAAATCAACCACACGACTTTTCTTTTTAAGCAAATTCCGTTTCTTAATCGCCATGGTCATAGCCACGATGAAAAGCAAAATAAAAATAAGTGTATTAATACCTAGTAACCAATCAGGTTTTCTAGGGTCGCCTTCACATGATTGTATAAATGGAACAAGAAATCCGGTTACGACGCCAAATAGCAGCGAGGCGATAAAAAACCAAATCTCATAATCCGATAAAGCGGAAGCGTCAACCATCTTGATTTCAATTGTGTCTGGAACCGATAACGTTATGTTGAGATTCGAGGCCAACGGATTGCTAATTGCGTTCCGATTAATTTCAGGAGGTGTTGTATTTTCAGGCATAATTACCTCCTATTGAGTTAGCAAATTAATTTGCTGCCAAGCGGGTTGTGGCATCCATCCATCATATCTGCCGCCGTGCATCAACGGCGTCATAAGGAAATTCAAAGGAACGGGGCTGTTTCTTGCAATCATTTCAAGTGCGACTTTGATTGCTTCCCAGTCCGTTTGTGAATTGACGCGAACAACATAAGTGCTCGCCAGCGCCAAATAATGTTGATATGGCATAATTGCCGCATTGATTGAATTCAATACAGGCATCTGTTGTTCGCGAGTGCCGTTAATTCCATATGTTAAAAGAAAGTGCATTAATTATTTTCCTTTCCTCTGCACCTTCGCCGCGACTTTCAATCGCAGCGCGTTGAGCCGGATGAAGCCGGTGGCGTCGTCCTGGTTGTAGGCTTTCGTCGGGTCGGCTTCCATCGTGGCGATGTGCGGGTTGTAGAGGCTCACCGGGGATTTGCGGCCGCTGACCATGATATTGCCCTTGTAGAGCTTCACGCGCACGGTGCCGGTGACGTTCTTCTGGCTCTCGGTCACGTAGGCCTGCAACGCGAGGCGTTCGGGCGCATACCAGAAGCCGTTGTAAACGAGCTCGGCATATTTCGGGATGAGCGCGTCGCGCTGGTGCATGACTTCGCGGTCCATCGTAAGGCTTTCCATCTGCCGGTGCGCGAAATGCAAAATCGCACCGCCGGGCGTCTCATACACGCCGCGCGATTTCATGCCGACGAACCGGTTCTCAACCATGTCCACGCGCCCGACGCCGTGTTTGCCGCCGAGTTTGTTCAACGCCTTCATCACGCCGAGCGGCGAAAGTTTTTTCCCGTTCACGGCGACGCAATTGCCTTTTTCAAAATCCAGTTCGACAAATTCCGCCTTGTCCGGCGCGTCTTCGGGGAAAACGGAGAGCGTCGTGAAATAATTTTTATTCTTCGGGTCGAACGAATCGAACCACGGGTCTTCGAGAATGCCGGCCTCGTAGGAAATGTGCAGAAGATTCCGGTCCATCGAGAACGGTTTCTTCGCGCTGGCCTGCACGGGAATCTTGTGCGCGGCGCAGTAATCAATCATCTCCTGCCGTCCGGGAAATTCCGCGCGATAGCGTTCGTCGCGCCACGGCGCGATGACCTGCAAATCCGGCGCGAGCGCGGCGGCGGTCAATTCAAAACGAACTTGGTCATTGCCTTTTCCGGTCGCGCCGTGCGCAATGGCGTCGGCCTTTTCTTTTTTGGCGATTTCCACCATGCGTTTGGCGATGAGCGGCCGCGCAATTGAGGTGCCGAGAAAATATTGCCCTTCGTAAATCGCGCTCGCCTGAATCATCGGGTAAATGAAATCGCGCGCGAATTCTTCCTGCAAATCGTCAATGTAGATTTTGGAAGCGCCGGTGTTCTTGGCCTTCTTTTCGAGGCCGTGCAATTCGTCTTCCTGCCCGATGTCGGCGCAGAACGCGATCATCTCGGCGTTATATTTTTCTTTGATCCACGAGAGCAGCACCGAGGTGTCGAGGCCGCCGGAATAAGCTAAAACAATTTTCATGTGCGGAAATTAAACAGCGAAGCAGCCGCACACAAAAGTAAAATCAATTCGCTTTTTCCACGACGAGCACGTTGAGCGATTCGTTTTTTGGTTCGAGACCGAGGCCGAGAGCGGCAAGTTGTTTGTCAATGGTTGCGCGGTCGCGCGTCCCGAAGTTCCAGCGGAAATCGTAAAAGTTGGTCAAGCCGGTTTCGTCCACGGTGGGTTGTTGCAGCCGGTTTTGCAGCGACCACATCACGACGCCGACTCTGAAGTGCGTCAGTTTGCCGGCGCGATAATTACGGACGTTATTTGTGCTGATTTGCATGCCGGGCAAATCCGGCGATTCGACTTTGAGCGCGAGAACTTCCGTGTCGCGCTTTTCTTCGTGCGCGACGTAACCGAATTTCGATTTGATGGCCGCCTGCAATTCTTCTTTTTCCTTGTCCGGCACGGTGGCGAGATAATCAAATTGGTTCGTCGGCAAATCCGGCGGAAAAACAATTCGCGGCTGGTCGAATCCATAAGCCGCAGAAATCATTTCCCTGAGCGTGACGCCGCGACCGGCGATGTAAGTGCTTACTTTTCCGTTGTTCGTGAAATCCTGCCAGTAATTGCCGCGGCCGGCGGGCATCACGAAATGCGCGGGACGGATGGCGAGGAGATTCGGCGGCGTGTGCGGGTCTAATGTGAAATAAATGTTCTGCACCGTCGGCGACATTTTGCGTTCGGCGAAAAATCCGATGACGGCCAGCGCGACAACCGCCGCGACCGTTGCGATAAGCATTTTCTTTTTCATCGGCGGTTACAAATCCGGCTCGGTATTGTTCGTGTCCGCGCCAAAGTCCGGCGTGACCGGTGCGACATGCGCATCGGCGAATCCAACATCCGCTTTGCCGTCGTGCCGCAACGTCAGCGGATCGGCATTTGGAATCCAGCGGCCATCGTTAACCATGCCCGCGCCGTCGGGACTGTCGCTCGGCTTCAACGTGCCCGGTTCCTCGCCGATTATGATTTTGCTGGAGGGATTGCGCACGCCGGATTCCTTGAAAAGGTAGGCGTTCGTCGTGCCGCTGCTGGCCAGCAACACGGAAGTCATGCCGATGTCAAAAGTGCCGCCGCCGTCCAAACCGTAATTGTTCAAACTGTAACTGAAAAGATACGGGCCGTTGCTGTCGGCATATTTCAAGCGGTCGGTGTCATCATTGTCGAGCGGGCAGCGAAACGACGTGCGCGAGGCACCGGACATGGCGACGACAATCGGACTTTGCTCGAATGGAGGATAAGCCGCCGTGTTCGTGCGCCAATAAATCCAATCGGCCGACGAAAAGCCGTAAATGTTTTGCGACGCGCAGCCGGGGAAAACATCGTTGTTGTCGCCCAGATACATTTTGATGCCGAGGCCGATTTGTTTTTCGTTGTTGAAGTCCACGCTTTGCGTCGCGCGGCGTTTGGCGCTGCTCAACGCCGGCAACAACAGCGCCGCCAGAATCGCGATGATGGCGATGACTACGAGCAATTCAATCAAGGTGAATGCTTTCCGGAAATTCATTTTTATATCAGACACCAGCCAAAGCCGATTCCTTTGATAATTTTTCTGCGACGCCATTAATGACGCGCCAATAGGCGAAATTTGTCTAGCTAAATTTGCGCTCGATGAATCCATGCTTGACGCGGCGGCTGGATTTGATTGTCTTGTCTCAAGATGAAAACAAAATTTTTCGCAGCTTTGATCGGAATTGGAACCGCAGCCATCATCACCGGTTGCGTCAGCACCGTCGGCGGCACGCATTCGCCAGCAGTTTCATTCGGGCAGGACAGTTTGTCCGGCCGTTATGAACGCTCGCTCGACCAGGTTTATCGCTCGTCGTTGCAAGTGATTCAAAACGACGGCACGCTGGTCACCGAATACATTCCGCACGACACGACCAATTCCGTCCGCGCCTTTTTCGGCAAGGTCAACGACCGCAACGTCTGGGTGCGCGTCGAGGCGATTGACCCGAACACGCCGGTGACGGAAGTGACCGTGCAGGCGCGCAGCAAATGGGGAACAAAGGACATTGACCTCGTCCACGAATTGGAAAAAGAAATCGGCCTCCAGCTCGCGCGGTAAAATCCGTCAGGATTTCGAGCCGAAGGCTTTGCCGTATTTGACGCCGATGCTTTGCTCGTATTCGCCGAGCTTCTTGTTTTCCGGCGCGTCGAGTTGCCCTTTGATTTCCAATTTCAAAATGTTCAAGCGCGATTGCGCCATGTCCGCGACCGGCAAGCTCGGAAACATCTCGATGATTTTTTCCAGCGTCGGCGCCACCGCTTCATAATCCGCTCCGGCGCGAATCTGCAAATCCGCCAGCAGATGCAGCCAGTGCGCCACGTGCTTGGGCGATTGCCCGCGCTGCTGGATCAATTGCTGCAATTCGCCCGCCGCCAAATCCAATCGCTGATAATGTCGCGCATAAATGATCGCCAGTTTTTCGCGCGCCTCGATGTCCAGCGGATGCGTTTCCAAATGTTTCGCCAATTCCGTCGCGACCTGCTGCGGGTCGGCGTCTTCGGGGACGATATGGCTGATGCTCGCGCGCAAGCCCGCGCTCTTCACGCCTTCCGGCACAACCACCGGACGCCGGTCTTGCGCCGAGAGAAGAATTTTTTCCACGCCGCCCAGATGCGCGATGCGTTGCGCCGCCGCTTTTGAAAATTCAGAGTCGGGAAATTTGGCGATGATGCGCTCCAGCGTGGCTTGCGCCGATGAGACGTCTTGATGAATTTTTATTTTCCAATCCGCCAATTGCGTGAGCGCGGCGACCGCTTGCATCGGCGGCGCTTTTTCCCAATCGCAAAACTGGTTCAACGTGTTTTCCGCCGATGGCAAATCTTTCAAATCCTCCGCCTCAATCGTCGCCAGCAACAGCACGCCTTCGTAATCGTTCGGGAATTTTGCCAATTGCTGGCGGATGGCCACGATGGCTTCCAGCGGTTTGCTTTTTTTTCGCAGCCCGAGCGCGATGGAGTAATACGGTTTCGGTTCGATTTCCGTCGTGCCACCGTCGTAAAGCGAGCCGAGCGGATTGGCGACCAAATCAATGATGGCCTCGCGCCACAGCAACGCCATCACGAAACCAACGCCGAGCATCATCACCAGTCCGCCGATGGCCCCGAATCCTCCGGCGCGAAACCCGGGGACAACCGTGTGAATGACGAACCAAAACAGACCGGCGGAAATAATCCATCGGCAAACCAGCCACGGACGGTCTGAACTGCGTTTGAACGCATACCAAAACAGCCAGACAATGGCGGCAATCCCGATGGCCGAGAGAACCAGGTTGATGACGTGGGGAATGCTCATGGCTGCAAGGCAAATTCATCCGGCTCGTCGCACGATGCAAGAAAATTCAGCCGTGAAATGCCGCGCGACGGATTACTTTGCAAAAACCGACATCGTCTTTTGCGTGCATGACCAGTTGCCGTTCGTCGCGCGGTCGAACTCGAACAAATCATAATCACCCGTGCGTTCGATTTGTTTGAAGCCCAGCATTTCCGCATTCGTGAAACCCCATTGCTCCGACATCGGACGAATCAATTGAAAAACTTCTTTTGCTTCCGCCATGCGATTCGTCACATCCGCCTGCGGATTGTTGGAAACGAATTCCAGATGAAAACAATCGCCGCCCATCGTGCAGCCGTCATCGCTCGGCCGGCCGCCCCAGACCAGTGCCATCATCGTGACCTTGACCTTCTGGCCGGACGACAGCGATTCTTCATGGAACAGCGTCCTGAAACCGTCCTCCTTGCCACAGCCGGACAGGATGACGAGCGACAGGGCTAGGGCGAGCAGCGGATATTTCATTTTGGATTTACTTTCAGAACCTGCTGTTTTTCATCTCGAATTGGAAATTCGCGCAATACCGCAGCCAATTGCGAGAGCAATCCCGGCAAATAAGATTGGTCAATATCCAAAATGTAGCGATGCCTTTCGGCCATGTGATTGCCGGTAATTTCTACTTCGCATTTCAAATGACCGTCTGAAGTTTTCTTTTCTTCAATTTTAATTTTAAGTTCCGGCTCCATCCTTTGTAATTCAATAGAGCCTTTCAGCGTGCGCTGGAATTCTTGTAAATCTTCTCGCCACTTTTTCAATTCCGATAAATGAAGAAATGCGCCTTCGCAAACAGCAATTGTGTTCAGCCAATTACCATCCCAGTAATCTTGATGATTTGGAAACTGACGGCCTGAAATCCAAATTTTCAGTGGGCCAATTGAGATAGATGCTTCTTCTTCCATATTTCAAAAGTTTGCCAAAGCCTTCTCGATTCGCGCCAGCGATTTTTCTTTGCCCAAGACTTCGAGCAGATGATATAGGCTCGGGCCGTGGGGATTGCCGGTGGCGGCGAGGCGCGTCGGGTGGATGAGCACGCCGGCTTTCACGCCGAGTTGCTTGGCGGTTTCTTTCAACGCAACTTCGAGATTCGCGGCGGTAAAACCACCAACTTCTAGTTCCGTAATTCCACTACTTGAATCACCAAGTCGTTCAGGAATCTTGGCAAAGGCGTCGCGGAGTTTTTCGAGGCGCGGTTTGTTTTCGGGGATGAAAACTTTTTTCGCATCGTCGGCGTTGTAAATGACTTCGTCGCGGAAATAAAATCCGGCGTAGGCGGGCAGTTCACTGAACAGTTTGAATTTGCCTTTGCAGGTGTCGAGCGCGGCTTTGACGTAGGCGAGCGGAAATTTAT
>Ga0206814_10288_pt1 | contig 12929 bp, 10 predicted proteins | sample Alteio_BWOrgCont_90_FD_152850 | JGI IMG/M metagenome (GOLD analysis project Ga0206814, IMG submission 152850) | Enriched cells from forest soil in Barre Woods Harvard Forest LTER site, Petersham, Massachusetts, United States -... | ecosystem: Environmental > Terrestrial > Soil > Temperate forest >...
GTCCATCCTGTGGAGCAATTCCGGCGTGAGGGTGTTGGCTTTCATGATTGGGTTTCCCTGACTTTCTGTTTTTTTTTGCCGCTAGCCTAGCTTTAAGACACGGGCGGTGGACTGTGCGATGACACGTTCTTCGTCCGTGCGAATAACGCGCACGCGGACTTTGCCCGCATCGCCTGAAAGCAGCGGCGCATTTTCCGCATTACGCGCCGCTTCCAATTCGATGCCGAGAAAAGAGAGCCCTTCGCAGACGCGCGCCCGCAGGAGGGCGGAATTTTCGCCGATGCCTCCGGCAAAGACCAAGGTGTCCACTCCGCCCAATGCGGCCGCGAAGGAACCGATCCATTTTTTCACCTGATAACAGAACAAGGCGATGGCTTCCGCCGCGCGGGCGTCTTCGGACTCGCGCGCAAGCAAATCGCGCGCGTCGGAGCTGGTTTCGGAAACTCCGAGCAGCCCCGATTCGTGGTTCACCATTTCCTGAAATTGCGCTTCGGTCATTTGCCCCGCGCGGGTCAGGTAGCCCATCAGGCCCGGGTCCAGATCGCCCGGACGGGTTCCCATCATGAGTCCGGAAGCCGGCGTAAAGCCCATGCTGGTGTCGATGCTTTTCCCGTCGCGCACCGCAGCCATGCTGGCGCCGCTCCCCAGATGGGCCAGAATAACGCGGCCCCGGGTCGCGGCCGGATCTCCCAGGCGCAGGAGCTCTTCCATCAAATAGGCATAGGACAGGCCGTGGAAACCGTAGCGTTCGACGCCCTCCGCTTGATAGCGCCGCGGAATAGGCAGCAATTGGGCGATGCGCGGCATCGTGCGATGAAACGCCGTGTCAAAACACGCCACCTGGGGAAGGCGTGGATGACGCCGGCTGAAAGCCTCGATGAGTTCGATCTCGAGCGGCAGATGATCCGGGTCATAGGGAAGGATGCGGCGCAATTCGGCTATTAGCTCCGGCGTGACCCGGGTCGGTTCAGAGCGCTTCATGCCATGCACCACCCGGTGTCCCACCGCGGCCACGGAGGTGAATTCCGGCTGCGCCTCCAGCCAATCAAGGAGAAAATCCATCGCGGCGCGGGGATCCGGGGCGTCGAGATCAGGGCGATCCTCCCGTTTTCCCTTCGAATCGCTGACGATTAAATGCGCGCCACCCTGCCCGATGCGGTCGATCTTTCCGTCCAGGAGCCGCCGCAAGGGATCGCCCGTTTCATACAGGGCGAACTTGAGGCTGGACGAACCGCCGTTGATCGTCAGAATACAGGGCGCGGGGAGGGTCATGGATTCGCCTTCAGGAGGTCGAAGAGGGGTCTAAGCTGCCTATTGCGACGGAATAATTCCCGCCTTCCCACGCTTGAGATTCTTTCCAGAAAAAGGTGAACTCAAGAGCGGTGCCGACGGGATGATTTTCGGTCGGAAAATCCACGGACCATAAATTCAAGGTGTCGTCGGGAACGGCATCTGTTGTTTGCGTGTTTGTCCAGCCGTCCGCGGACCAGATGACGGTTGCGTCTGCCGCCACGATAACGCGCAGGATTTTCCCGGCAGGCATTTGGCGAAGCGGGTGGCGCAAGCTCCAGATCTCGTGCCGGCTTGGCACCGGACGGGCGACGTAGCGCTGGAACGCGGGCTCCACGCGATCAAAACAGACGCCGTCATGGGCGCTCCGGACCAGCGAGACGTATTCCGCGTGCGACCAGCACAAGGGCATGGCCGCTCCCGTCGGCAGGCCGCGCAGCAGGTTCTTCTCCGGGAGATCTTCGGCGTCCCACAGCTGCTCGCTGATCATGCCGCCTTCGTTGGCGAACTTTTCCATCGCGGCGATGAACGGCATCGGATCCTGTCCGGCGGCGAGCTCGTAATGGCCGCGCTCTCCCGTCAAAATGGGCCAGGAACGCCCGATGCCCGTTCCGTCGAACGCGCAGCCGTCCTCCTTCTGTCCGTAGCCGTCGCCGTTGTAGCGGCGCCAGCAGGGCCCCTGCGGGAGATCCCGCTTGAGCAAGCGGTCGAGGACCTTGACGGAATCCCGTATGACGGGATCACCCGCCGCGCGAATGCCCAGCCGCACCAGATGAAGAAAATCCCCGCCGACGATATTCCTCGCGGGATGAAGGCCGCCGCCGTTGGCAATCGCGAGCATCGCGGTGTCGGGAGAGGCATGCGGATCGGGCGCTTCAGGATTGGCGGGATTGATGCGGATATAATGGCACGGAAAACCCTCAACCAAGTCGCCGCGCTTCGTCACGGTCCATTCTTCCAGATGCGCGGCCAGCCAGTCCGCGTATTCCAGAATGAAGTCCGCCGTGCTCGTTTCGTCGGACTGGTCGGCGAACTCCGCGGCGCACACCAGTCCGGCGATGACCGTGGCGAGCGTGGAGGGGGAGTAGCCGGCGTTTTCCTCCCAGCGCCCCTGTGCCGTGACCGGTCCCTGCCGGATGAGATACGCCGCGGCCCGGAAAATCATGACGCGGGGATCGAACAGCCCCAGGTTTGCGCCGTGTTTTCTCAGCCGCCATGCGAGCAGGATAGGGGCCGCGATTTCGTCCAGCTGCAGACCGGGCCAGTATGCGTCGCCGTCGATCCAGCTGTTTTGGGGAAAGCTCCCGTCCGCCGACTGGATGGACGCGAGCCAGACGAGGGCGCGCAGGGGAGTCCCGGTCTGGCCGGTCGCCAGGAGGGCGGTGGCGCTCTGAACCATGTCCCGCGTCCACACCAGATGGTAGCCGCCCAGATCGCTGTCGCCTTTTGTCTCGCCCCAGGGAATGCTCATCGAGGCTATCAGGGCGCCCTGGAACGTTTTGTCCTCATGGGCGAGCAGGATGCAGCGGCTCAGGCGGTACATGTGGCCGCCGTCCGAGGTATGCCCGCTGAAATCGTATTTCGGATTGACCACCGTGTGCTGCCACTGGCGGACATAGGCGTCGCGGTGAACGTCGAAGGATTCCGCCAGCGACTGCATCAGCTTCGCCGCTGTACTTTGATAGCTTCTCCCCAGGGCGATGGCGATGGTAAACTCGCCACCATCCCCGCCCTGAAGATCGATTTCGCCGGTCAAGGCGATGTTGCCGTCCTCCGCGGATTGATACTCCCAGTCCATCTTGAAATGGGCCATCAAGTCCTGCCACCCGTCGCTGGATCCGACGTAGCCGACGGATCGCCGCGAGAATCCCTTGCTGCACCCCATGACCAGGTGGATTCCCCTGCGGTCGGCATGGAGCAGTTTATTGCCGCTGATTTCGGCCCACCTGCCGGAATTGCCCGCGCCGTGACGCGCAAGATGGGGAGCCAGCAGCGCATAAAGGCGCAGTTTCCCCCTTAGGGACGGATCGAAGATTTCGACCTGGGTGTGCACAATCAGCACCGATTGATGCGGATCCGTCACAATGTGTTTTACTATCCGGTAGCGTCCGCTCCGCTCCGAATTGATCAGGCGGTAGAAAAGACAGTCGCGTTCCGGATACTCGATTTGGTGGTCAAGGTCGCGCTTTTCCTCATGGCAAAACGTTTCGCCGTCGCTGATGAGAAACTGGAAATCGCGCGTGTTCGGCTCGTCGACAGAGGGATAGTAGATCTCGTTGACGATGCCGTGGCTCAGCGTGAACCAGGCCCGGCAGCTGGTGTGATAGGCGGTGCCAAGCCCGTTTTTGGCGCTGGAAGTCCAGCGCGGCTCGATTCCGGGCGCACCGAACGCCTGGGAACTTTCAGGTAAACTCATGCCAGGGTATCCTTCGCCCAGTCCAATAAATCTCCAATCTTTTCGAGGCTCACGTCCGCGGGCGGGGCCTTCGCCAGGATTTTCGCATCGAAGGCGTAATGGCCCTGCCGCACGAAGACCGTCGTCACGCGCGGTCCCCAGATTTGCTTGATGGCGCCCAGGAGGCGCAGCTTGTCGTCGACCATTACGTAATGATCGGCGGGAAAGCGCCGCGCAACATCGTCAAGCTCTTGTTCCTTGTGCACGTAAATGAGCACGTTCCCTCCCGCGGCCTCAAAAAGTCCGGAGCGCTCCACCTTGCGCGGCTGGAAGACCACGTCGCCGTCGGAGAGGATGACGGCAGGGCCCCATTGCTGGACACCCTTGACAACTTCAAGCGCGCGGGGAAACAGGCGCTGCGCAAAGGGGTAGTCTATCAAAAAACGGGAAAGGGTAAGGATGCGCAGATCGTTGCGATTTTCGCTGCGGTAGCGCTGCAGGGCGCCGAGGTAATCCGCATACCCGAGTTCGCCGCGCAGCTGCTCGAAGATCTTCCAATAGCGCTGCGAACCCTCCGGGCCGACTTTTTCTTCCAGATGCTGCCGAAGATCCGCCGTAACCCGATCGTTGTCGAGCAGCGTGTTGTCCACATCGAACAGGAAGGTTTGCTTAACAGCGGAAGCGTTCACGGGTGGCCCCCTTCGCTCTACCTCTTAGGACTCTTTGGACTTTTAATCTCCAAAAGATTCTCAGGCATCCAAGATTCACCCCGCGCATCTCAGGAATTTCAATCCTTGCCGGGGCGCCGGCCGTTCCCGAGATGGGCACCGGTTATCTTCGCCCGGGCCCAGGCCCAGGGTCACGGTTTCTAGGCGGCCGGGGCGGCGCCTGTTCCCTTTGAGGCAGATTGGCGGGCCGTGACATAATCGGAGAGGGAGGCCGCGCCACGGTGAAAGGCCGGGCGGTTTCCTGGGCGGACACGGCCTGAGCCCCGGGGCTTGCGGAATTTGTTTCCAAGGTTCGCCGCATGTCGCGGGATTGTTTGACCTCCTGGCTGCGCTGCACAAACTGCTGTTTCTGATCGCCGGCCAAGGGTTGGAAGGGCCTCGGGTTGCCGGTTTTGGAAAGCGCGGTGAACGAGGTGGCAACCGGGGGATTTTCCGAGGCGGCCCCAAGCGTCACGTTCTTTGCGGCGCCTCTTTGAGCCACCCAGGTGCGGGGGGGCCGGACAATCTTGTGATCCCTGCGGGCCTGGTATTTCGTTTGGATGTGGTTCATCCAGGCGGCATCGTTCCGGTGCTGCCAATGCTGATGAACGAAAATGGGATCGTAACCATAGCCGCCGGATTCGAAGGAGAAGTCGGCGTAAAAGCCCTCATCGGAGTAGCTGGCGTCGTAGTAGTCGCCGAAGTAGTAATGGCTATAGCCCGGTCTTAGGAACAGATGATTGGGAAGCACGCTGAGATCGATGGCGACGGTGGGAGAGTAACTGAAGCCGGGCTGCGCGCACACCCCGGGGTCAAAGTAGACGGGGGCAAAAAGGACGCCGCGCCGTTCGATGGAATAATCCCAGTAGCCGCCCACGAAGACGTAGCCGCGGGGCGTCCAGACATAATAGTCGGGGTTCCAGTCCCAGTCGTCCTGGCCTTCGACCCAGTAGCCGGGCTGCCAGTCGTACTGGCCCTCGACCCAGACCCAGCTGCCCGGAATCCATACGTAGTCGTCGGCGGGCGCCGCCACATCGGGGCCGTCTTCGAGGGATGCGGGCGGAGGGGGCAGATAGGTGGTCTGGGAGTCGTTGGCGTCCGCCCAGTATCCCGAAATCCACTGATAGCCGCTGTGGCTCTGCGCCCAATACCCGGTTACCCATTGACGGCCCGGCGGAAGGGCGCGCCAGATGCCGCTAACCCACAGAAAGTCGTTTCGCTCGTCGTCCCACGCCCAGTATCCGGGAATCCAGGTGACGTTGTCGCCTTCGGGTTTCTGATCGGGGGGGACTTCCTGGATCATTTCCGGAGGGGCTTTGGGCACCACCACGCCCGCCACGGGTTTGAAAGCGATGACTCCCGCGAAAGCTTCATGCACCGGTCCGCGCGTGAGGATTTGCTCGCCCGGCTGGTCGGTATCGTTGTCGGATGCATTGTCGGAAACGTTATCGGCGCGGCAAATGCCCGTGTTCAGGGAGAATGCGACACCGAAGACGGCCAGCGCCATTTTCAGGAAAGGCAGGGGGCGGGGGACAAGGAAAGAGGGCTTCATGCGGCTTTTTCTTTTGGAAAAGGTTTTGCGGTTCTTTGCGGCCGGAATGGAATTAGCAGGCGAATCGCAAACTTAAAAACATCCTAGTGTGTTTATTCCGCTTATGCCCTCAGGACCCGCCTAAAACCCTTATGAAACGGGTTTGAAAACCGGTTCGGAACCGGCCTGAGTGAATTTTAATTCCTTGTTCTTCCAAAGGCGGTACCCGCCCCGGAAGGCGTTGTCGTTGTTTCCCAAACGGGCGCCCGAGGGAAGCTTTTTGAGAAGCCTGGCATTGCCTCCTCCCAGCACAACGTCATCCGCCCGCAGGGCGGTTTTAAGCTGCCGGACAATTTCCTTCACATGGTGGCGCCACTCCTTTTTCCCCTGCCGCTTAAGTCCCTTAAGGCCTAAAAAGTCCTCGTAGCTCCGGTTCTTCTTGTAGTGCATGTGCGCCAGTTCCATGGGTTCCAGCACGTGATTGACGATTAAGGCGGAGCCCAGTCCGGTGCCGAGTCCCAGGAAAAGCATCCGCCCCCCCTCGTAACTGCCAAGGGCCTGCATCGCGGCATCGTTGAGAATTTGGGTGGGACGCTCCAGCGCCTTCTCGAAATCGAACCCCACCCAGCCGTGTCCCAGATGATAGGCCTCCGTGATGGGGCGCCCTTCAACAACGAATCCGGGATAGCCAATGGAGACGGCGCCATAGCTCCACTGGGAAGTGGCTGCTCGCACCGCGGCGACCATCTTCTCCGGCGTCATCTTCGGGCCGGACGGAATCAGCACCCGTTTCCTGCGGCCCGTCGCCAGCACCTTGATGTGCGTGCCTCCGATGTCTATGACCAAAATCTTCATGCTATTCGCGAACTCGTGGATCTTCTAAAATGGGTCTCCAGGCGTGTCCGTTGCGCCGGAGCAGCGCGTCAGCTGCTTTGGGTCCCCAACTGCCGGCCTCATAATTGGGAAAAGTCCGGGGACGGTTTTTCCCCCAGGCTTCCAGTACCGGTGTTAAAATCTGCCAGGCCGCCTCGATTTGGTCCGCGCGCATGAACAAGGTGGGATCCTTGTTCATCACGTCCCAGAGCAGGGTCTCGTAGGCGTCCGGGGAGGGTGCGGAAAAACTCTTAAGGTAGCTGAATTGCATTTCCACCGGCCGCAGCAGCATCTTCGGCCCCGGATATTTTGCCTGAAAGCTGAGCACGATGCCCTCTTCGGGCTGAATCGACATGACCAGATGGGAAGAGTGCCAGTCTTTGGAGACTTCGGCCGGAAAAGACCGGTGCGGCGCGGCGCGGAAATGGATGGCCACCTCCGAAACCTGCTGCGCGAGGCGTTTGCCGGTGCGCAAATAAAAGGGCACACCCTGCCAGCGCCAGTTGTCGACGAACAGCATCAAGGCCGCAAACGTCTCGGTATTGGACCCGGGTGACACGTCGTCTTCCTCGCGGTAGCCGCGAACTTTTTTGCCCCTGCAAGGATTCCTTCTGCAACCGCAAAGCGTTCAGATCGGGGCGCTGTCCTAGAATATTTTGCAGGCCCGCTTCCGAGGTGTCGATGCTCGACACGGAGAAGTCCGGCACGGCCGTGTCTATTTCCAGAGGCGCCTCGATGGGCCGGCCCACCAGGCGGTTTAGTGCCATGCGCGCCGCGTCCGTGTCCCTTTCGGCGCGGATTCTATCCGGCACCAGCGCCTTGAGGGCGGAAACGGCCAGGAGCACGGAGCTGCGCTGACCCGAACCCATCTGGAGGTTGGACTGAAGAAAGCCCACGGTCTCGGTTTGCCGCTTAATGGCTGCCTCGGTCACCCCGATGCGCGCCCGGGCGGTGATGAGGGCGTAGAAGGCGTCGAGCGTCTGGAGTTCGAGCTCCTGGCGCGAACGGCGATTCTCTTCCGCCTGGGAGTGCAGAATAATGCCGGCCACATGATAGGCCTGTCCGATGCGAAAGGAAAAGAGGGGCTGTGATACCTGAACGCCATAGTCAAATTGGTTTTCCTGGACGTCATAGACGCGCTGGTACCCGGAAGAGGATTTGGGAGATCCGCCTCCGCCGCCGGACGAGTCTGCGCCCAGAATCTGGCTCGGGAAAGAACCGATATAGAAGGGCTGGGCGCCGCGCCCCGCATCGGCGTAGAGCTGGACATTGGGGAGCGCCGCTCCCAATACTTCGCCTTTCTCGGCCTGCAGCCGCGTTTCCTTTTCGGTGAGCAGCTGCGCTTCCTCGCTGTTCCGCAGGACGTCGCTCATGGCGCCGGACAACGTGAGCGGCGGTTGGGCGTAAGCTCCCGAGGCCAGGGCGGCCAGCGTGAGAAAGATCCCCACTCCCAGACAGTAATGAGGGCGGGGATTAAGGCGTTTCATGATATTCCTCCCGGGCTTTTTCGGTCAAGAGTCCCTCGAACAGAACCTTGCAGGTCGCCTCGAAAATGCGCGTGGGCGCAATCTTGAGGCGCCCAAAGGTGGCGGGATTCAGGACATGCCTGACCACTTCGGCGTAAATCAGCAAAAAAACAGGCGTATCGATATCCTTGCGAAAATCGCCCTTGGCGCGCCCTTCCTTGAGCAGGGCGGAAAAGTCTTCTTCGATGAGGCGCTGCCTTCCCGCTTCGACTTCCTGCCAAATGGCGGGGGCGCAGCGCCTCATGTCATGGACAAGCGACACGCTGAGTTCACCGTAGATCCCCGCCACGTAATCCATCATGCGCCGAAGCCGCATCGTCGGCGAGGACTCGGAGTCCCGCAGAATGGCGCGCAGTTCGGCGTTGCATTTCTCCATGTTCGCACGGGCGACCTCGGACACCAGCGCGTCCTTGCTGGGGAAATACTGATATAGAGTTTTTTTGCTGACTCCGGATTCCGCCGCGATTTCATCCATGGTAACGGAATTGAAACCCAAACGCATGAACTGATCCCGGGCCACGTCAAGGATTCGGCCCTTGACCTCGGAGGCGCGGGCGTCCGTGTCGCGCGCGTCCGTTTTGGATTCGGCCCTCGGTTCCATCCACGAACGGAGGTTCGCCTGCACCTGCTCCTCGATGCGCGCCTTGATGTGCTCCTTAAGCTGCTCCTTGTGCTCCTTCAAGTGCGCTTTGAGCGATTCCTTGATCTGATGTTTGAGCGAAGCGGCCAGGGTCATGCTTGAACTTTGGGGTAAACTTTGGAAACTTTTGTGGTTTCTAGAGTTTCCAAGCTACGATCTGCCCCCTCGGAGCGTCAACCTTCCGCCCTTGCCTATACTTGTTGTAACAGGTACAATGTGCCCATGGCCCATGATATGCAAAGCCAGTTGAAGCAGGGAAAGCCCTTCGACCACCCGGAAGAGGAGCTTTTTCTGAGTTTGGTGTGCACCGCCGACATTTTGGGCCGGAAAGTCTCCGATTTTCTCAAAGAACAGGGATTGTCAGGGGCCCAATACAACGTTTTGCGCATTTTACGGGGCGCCGGACCCGAAGGGCTTCCCTGCGGGGAGATCAGCACGCGCATGGTGACCCGGGACCCGGATGTGACGCGTCTTCTGGACCGGCTGGAACACCGCAAGCTCGTGACCCGCGCCCGCAATTCCGGGGATCGCCGCGTGATTTCCACCCGCATCACGCCGGAGGGCACCGCCCTGCTGAAGGCGCTTGACGAACCCGTGGTCAAGATTCACGCCGAGCAGTTCAGTTTCCTGTCTTCGGCGGAAATCCGGGAACTTTTGAATCACCTGACCCATATCCGTGAAAAGATCAGCTCGCGAAGTTCGGCAAACCCCGGCGAGGGCACGCCGTGATCCACCTGCGGCGGTCGCGGGAGCGCGGCCATTTCGATCACGGGTGGCTGGACACCTTCCACACCTTTTCCTTTGCGGGATACAGCGACGCCCTCCACATGGGTTTCCGATCGCTGCGCGTCATCAACGAGGACAAGGTTCAGCCGGGGGAAGGCTTCGGGACGCACGGCCACCGCGACATGGAAATTCTCACCTACGTTCTCTCGGGCGCCCTGGAGCATGAGGACTCGCTGGGCAACGGCGGAGTGTTGAGCCATCACCGCGTGCAGCATATGCGGGCGGGCACGGGCATCCGCCACAGCGAGGTGAATGCGAGCAAGGACGAAGTCCTCCATCTGTATCAAATCTGGATCCTGCCGAATGAAACAGGATTGAAACCCAGCTATGTGGACAAAACGTTTGACCGCCGCGGGGCGGAAGGGAAACTGCAACTGCTGGCATCCCCGGGCGGCCGCGAGGGCAGCCTCGACATCGCGCAGGATGCCCTCTGGTACCGGACTTTTCTGAAACCAGGGGAATCGGTTTCTTTGCCTTTGACCGAAGGCCGGCATGCATGGGTTCAAGTCGCCGGCGGCACCGTGAAGTTGAACGGCGCGGAGACCCTGAGCGCGGGTGACGGCGCGGCGCTCAGCGGGGAAAAGGAAGTCCGGCTGCTCGGCGAGCAGGACGCGGAAGTGTTGGTGTTCGATTTGGCTTGAGCCCGGAATAACGCCAAAGACGCCGACGCAAACACCGCCGAAAATGCCGGCCCGGAAATTTATTTCCAGGCCCCTGGACGAAAGCTCTCCCATTAAAAGCGGGTTTTAAAAAGTCAAAGCCGTGACCCGTGTATATTCCAAATCATACCCATGAGTTCCCAATGGGAACGCCTTTGAAAACGTAAAGTCGTGGGCATAACACCCCATGGAGACTGTTCCGGTTACCCCTTATGTTGAAAACCATGGCGGACACCCAAACCTTGCGGCCCTGTGAAATCGGCATGGTGGGCTTGGGAGTCATGGGGCGCAATCTCCTGCTGAACATGGCCGACAAGGGTTTTCCGGTGGCGGGTTACGATCTGGATCTTTCCAAGGTTGAGACCTTGCGCCGAGAATCAAACGATCGCGCCGTTCTCGCGGCCACAGATATCGGGGCCTTCATCGCTTCGCTGCGCCGGCCGCGTGCTGTCATGATGCTCGTGCCTGCGGGCGCGGCTGTGGATTCGGTCATCCGCTCCCTGCTTCCGCACCTCTCTTCGGGCGATCTCATCGTCGACGCCGGCAACTCCCACTACAAAGACACTGACCTCCGCACCAAAGACTTGGCGGTAAAAGGCGTCCAATTTCTCGGCGTCGGGATATCCGGCGGCGAAGAAGGCGCGCGGCACGGGCCCAGTATCATGCCGGGAGGTACCCCGGAGGCGTATGAGCGCGTCCGCCCCATCCTTGAGGCGGTGGCCGCGAAAGTGGACGGCGAACCCTGCGTGACGTATCTGGGCTCTGGATCCGCGGGACATTTCGTCAAGATGGTGCACAACGGCATCGAATACGCCTTGATGCAGCTCATTGCCGAAACCTATGACCTCATGAAACGCGGCCTCCACCTGAACGACGACGAGCTGCACGAGGTTTATTCGGCTTGGAACCAAAGTGAACTGAACGGCTACCTCCTGGAAATCACCGCCCATATTTTCAGCAGGGTGGACGAGAAAACCGGCCGCCGCCTCATCGATGAAATCCTCGCGGTCGCGGCCCAAAACGGCACCGGCCTTTGGACCTCGCAAAGCGCCATGGAACTGCAGATCCCCGCCCCCACCATCGACTTGGCCGTTGCGATGCGGGATATGTCCGTGTTCGCGAAGGAGCGCCGGCAGGCCGGAGCCCTTTACACCGGAATAAAAGAGGGGCCGGAACCCCGCTCCGAAGGCGACCGGGAAAACATTCTCCTTCAACTGCGCAGCGCGCTCTATGCCTCGATGATCCTGACCTACGCGCAGGGCCTCGCCGTTCTGGCCGCGGCCTCGGACAAACACGGGTTTAACCTCGATCTGGAAGCGGTGGCGCGCATTTGGCGGGGAGGCTGCATCATCCGCGCCGCGTTGCTGGAAGACGTCCGCGCCGCGTTTCGCACCCGACGCGACCTGCCGAATCTGCTGCTCGATCCCAAATTCTCCGGCAAAATGTTGGAGCACCAGGATGCCTTGCGCGGCGCCGTACGCCGCTTTGCCGCCCTGGGAATCCCCGCGCCGGGAATGATGGTTTCCCTGGGGTATTTCGACGCCTACCGCAGCGTCTGGCTGCCGGCCAACCTGATTCAGGCCCAGCGGGATTACTTCGGAGCCCACACCTATGAACGCGTCGACGCCCAGGGCGCCTTCCACACTCAGTGGGAACCCCGGCAATCTCCATGAAAAACCCCGCTAAAAAAGAAGGGAAAAGGAGCGAGGCCGCGGAAGTTCCCGCCACGCTTTTCGTGATTTTCGGCGGCGCGGGCGATTTGACCTGGCGCAAACTGATTCCATCCCTGTTCGATCTGCAAGCGGACGGGCGGATGCCCAAAAAGTTCGCCATCGTCGCGGTCGATCGCGTTCCCTTCACGGACGCGAAGTTGCGCGAACATTTTCTGGACGGCGTAAGGCAGTTCTCGCGCAATGGAAAGCCGAAGCCGGCGCAATGGAACGCCTTCTCCGGCCATATCACCTACCAGCAGGGCGATTTCAAGGATCCGCTGACGTACGCGCACTTGCGCAAGAGCTGCGCCGCGCTGGATGAAGGCTGGAAGGTGAAGGCCGCGCACATTTTTCATATGGCCACGCCGCCTGTCCTGTTCGGAGTGATTCCCAAAATGCTGGCCGACTCCGGGCTAAACCGCGATAACGCCCGCATCGTGGTGGAGAAGCCCATCGGCCATGACCTCGGCTCCGCGCGCGAACTGAACCGCATCCTCACCGAAAGTTTCCACGAAGCCCAGATTTTTCGCATCGATCATTATCTGGGCAAGGAAACGGTGCAGAACATCCTGGCATTCCGCTTCGCCAATCCGCTCTTCGAACCGGTCTGGAACAGCCGCTATGTCGACTACGTGACCCTCACGGTGGCCGAAACCGTGGGCGTGGGGCATCGCGGCGGCTATTACGAACACGCGGGAGCTTTGCGCGACATGGTGCAGAACCATCTGATGCAGCTTTTGTGTCTCGTGGCCATGGAACCGATGGTTTCTTTCAACGCCGACGAGATCCGCAACAAGAAAGTGGACGTCC
>Ga0206814_10289_pt1 | contig 12926 bp, 8 predicted proteins | sample Alteio_BWOrgCont_90_FD_152850 | JGI IMG/M metagenome (GOLD analysis project Ga0206814, IMG submission 152850) | Enriched cells from forest soil in Barre Woods Harvard Forest LTER site, Petersham, Massachusetts, United States -... | ecosystem: Environmental > Terrestrial > Soil > Temperate forest >...
GATTCCCCAGCAGGAGCGCGCGGAAATCCTGGCGAACTTCGATTGTGTGGATGGCGTCGTAATCTTCGATGAACTCACGCCGCAAAAAACGGTGATGACCCTGCTGCCCGATGTTCTAGTAAAGGGCGGAGACTGGCCTGGCAACCAGATAGTAGGCCGCGAAGAGGTAGAAGCCGCCGGCGGAAAGGTAGTCCTAATCGACGTAGTCGAGGGCCATTCAACCACCGAAATCTTGCGAAAGATAAAAAGCGCGTAGCGGCGACCTTCAGACTTGCCCTGACGAAGGAACAGGTCGCCAGGCCGGATGTAGTGGCCGACCTTTAGGTCGGTAAGCCAAGCCGGATAACCCGGCCAATCCAAGCCTCCGCCGTCACCGGCGGACCTTGGCACGGGGCCAAAAAAGTTTTGCAAGCAGCATGATACTGCCCGCGGTTAGAGAACGTTTGGATCGTCTGCTGCGCCACCCCTCCTTGGATGGCGCGCTGGGAGAACTACGCTCGGGCGCGGGCCTCGTCGGCCTCTCCGGCCTGCAGGACGTCGCCAAGGCCCTCTGCGCCGCCTACTTCACCCACGAACTTCGCCGCCCCGCATTCTTCCTCACCGAAAGCAATCGCCGCGCCGAGGACCTCGCCGAAAGCGTCCGCTTCTTCAGTCAGATTTTTTCCCGGCGCCACAGGCGGCGTAGCCGTCCTGCCCGCGTTCGACAACCTGCCTTGGGATTCCCAAGCCCCCCACGCCGATATTCTGGAACGCCGCGCCGCAACTCTTTATCGCCTGGCAAACGGTGAAGTCTCCTTGGTCATCGCTCCGATGGCCGCCGCTCTCTGGCGCTATCAGGATCCCTATGTTTATCTGACGCTCGCGCAAATCCTCGCGAAAGACTCCGAAGTTTCCCACGAAGCTCTCATCAAGCACCTCGGTAGCATCGGCTACGCGCGCACGGAAATGGTGGACCTCCCCGGCCAGTTTGCCGTTCGCGGCGGCATCGTCGACGTTTTTTCTCCCGAAGCGCTGCGACCGGTTCGCATCGAGCTTCTCGGCGACACGGTCGAATCGGTTCGCGAATTCGATCCCCGCACCCAGCGCTCGATTGCCCCCGTAAACAAAACCACAATCCTGCCGCTTGCCGAATGGAGCGTCCCCGCTCCCGGCAGCCGCGAAGCGGAGGACTGGGAACCGGGCCGCTGGCTCGGCGAAACCTCCGAAGCCGGCGGCAGCGCGCTCTTAGAACTTGCCGAAAGCTCCCTGAAGCCGATTGTGTTTCTCGACGAGCCGCTGGCGCTCCGCGAAGCCGCCAAAACATTGCGAGAAGCCGCCACGGAAAATTACGAGCGCCACGGCCACGCCAATTCGCCGGAAGTGTCGCACTACTTCTGGAACGAGCAGGATTGGGAGCGCGCCCTGGTAAAAACCTCCCGCACTGAACTCGAACAGTTGAATCTCGCCCAGAACGGTGGCCAGCGCTTCGAACTAAGCTCCCGCCCCAGCACGCGCTTTCACGGCGATGTGGTCGCCTGCGTCGGCGACGTGAAATCCCAACTCGCTTCCGGCGGCACGGTCTATCTCACGGCCGCCAGTCTCGGCGAACTCGAGCGCTACGCCGATATCTGCCGCGAATACGAAGTTCCCTATGTCCTCGGCGAAACCGAAGAAGCCGCCGCGGGCTACACCGCCGAAAGTGCCACCGAAAGCGCGGCCCTCGTTTTGGTGCGCGCGCCGTTTGCGCAAGGCGTTTCCTTTCCCGAAGCGAAAGTCACCATTTACGGCAACGCCGATCTCTTCGACGTAACGCCCTCCGTCGAACGGCCCAGCCGCAAAATCCGCACCAGCGGCTTCTTCGCCGATTTTGCGGAGTTGAAGCCCGGCGACTATGTTGTCCACGTGGATCACGGCATCGGCCAGTTCGAAGGCCTGCGCCTGATTGAATCCGAAGGCCGCCGCGGCGAATTCATGCTGCTGCGCTACGCGGATGACGCGCGACTCTACGTTCCCCTCGAACGCATGGACCTCGTCCAGAGTTATCGCGTCGTCGAAGGCACCGAGCCCGCTCTCGACAAGCTCGGCGGCACCGCCTGGGCCACTCGCAAAACCCGAGTCCGCAAATCCCTCGAAGACATGGCCGACCAGTTGCTCGCGCTCTATGCCGAGCGCAAGACCGCCACAGGTTTCGCTTTCTCTCCCGATGGCGCCTGGCAGCGCGAATTCGAAGACGCCTTCGAGTTTGAAGAAACCGCCGACCAGCGCACCGCCATCGCCGACATCAAAAAAGACTTGGAAAAGCCCACCCCGATGGACCGCTTGCTCTGCGGCGACGTCGGCTACGGCAAAACCGAAGTCGCCATGCGCGCTGCATTCAAGGCAGTCGCTGACGGCAAGCAAATTGCCGTCCTCACTCCCACAACCGTCCTGGCCTTCCAGCACTTTGAAACCTTCAAAAAACGCTTTGCCGCCTTCCCAACGCGCATCGAAATGCTCAGCCGCTTCCGCACCGCCGCCGAACAAAAAATCATCCTCGCCGACCTCGAAGCCGGAAAAGTGGATATCGTCATCGGCACCCATCGCCTCCTCTCGAAGGACATCAAATTTCAAGATCTCGGCCTGCTGGTTGTGGACGAAGAGCAGCGCTTCGGCGTCGCCCACAAGGAACGCCTGAAAGAGATGCGCAAAAATGTCCACGCGCTCGCCCTTTCCGCCACTCCCATCCCGCGCACTCTTCACATGTCGCTCGTTGGTTTGCGCGATATGTCGTTGATCGAAACCCCGCCGCGCGACCGCCTGGCAATTCAAACTTCGGTCGCTCCCTTCAGCGAAGAGCTTGTCAAGCGCGCCATCGAAAACGAAATGGCCCGCGACGGCCAGGTCTATTTCATTCACAATCGCGTCGAGTCCATCTATTCGCTCGCCTCGCTGGTCGGCAAGCTCGTGCCCAAGGCGCGCGTGGTCGTTGGCCACGGCCAGATGGGCGAAAAAGATCTCGAAGCGGTCATGCTGAAATTCATCCGCGACGAAGCCGACGTCCTCGTCGCCACCACCATCGTCGAAAACGGCCTCGACATTCCCCGCGCCAACACCATTCTCATCAATCGTGCCGACCGCCTCGGCCTCGCCGAACTGTACCAACTCCGCGGCCGCGTCGGCCGCTCGCACCACCGCGCCTACGCCTACCTTCTTGTCCCCACCGAAAAAATCCTTTCCGACATTGCCCGCAAACGCCTCGCCGCAATGAAAGAGTTCAGCGAACTCGGCGCCGGCTTCCGCATCGCCGCTCTCGATCTGGAACTCCGCGGCGCCGGCAACCTCCTCGGCCGCCAGCAGCACGGCCACATCGAATCCATCGGCTTCGATCTCTACGTCCAGATGCTCGAAGGCGCCGTCGCCAAGCTCAAGGGCGAAGAGTCCATGCCGGAACTCCGCACCACCCTCAGCCTTGGCATGGACGTCCGCATCCCCCAGGAGTACATCCCGAGCGAGAACCTTCGCCTGCGCACCTACAAGCGCATCTCCACCATCGCCACCGAAGCCGAAAAGCAGGACGTCCACAAGGAGCTCGAAGACCGCTTCGGCGCCATGCCCAAATCGGTAGAAAACCTTTTGGAGTACGCCATGCTCAAATCCATCAGTGAAAAGCTGCGCATCGCGTCCGTGGAACGCCAGGGAACGCGTGTCGCACTGAGGTTCCACCCTGAAACGCAGTTGGATCCCGCGGCAGTCGTCAAGGTAGTTCGCTCAAGAAAGGGCATCAAGCTCGACCCCAGCGGCGTCCTCTGGATGGAGCTCCAACGCGGGGAGTCGGTCCCCGGGGCGCTCAGAAACGTATTGCTCGGGTTGCGAGGAGAAGGCTAAACTCACTGGATGGTGAAAATTATGCAAAAGACCCTATTGGTCGCCGGGTTGCTCTTTGCTCTGCCGCTCTTGGCGCAGAACCCGCCGGCAAACCCTCCGGCGAATCCTCCGGCCCAGCCGGATAACCCGTCGCCCCAAAAGCAGCCGTCGCTCGAGGCGCCTCAGATGGCTGCCCCGGAACCGGAGCAGCCGAAGAAGCCGGCCACGCCTCCCGCCAATGCCGGAAAGCCTGCTGCGAAGCCCGCCCTGACCGGCGAAGGCAAAGTCGTCGAAGAGATCATCGCCCGCGTGAACAACGAAATCATCACCAGCTCCGAACTCGAAAGGGCGCGCACCGCCGCCACGGAAGACGCGCAGCAGGAATGCAGCGGGCGCTGCACCCCCGAACAACTGCAAGTTGCCGTGGAAGACCGGCAAAAATTCGCCTTGCGCGACTTGATTGACCAGTCGCTGCTCGCTCAGCGCGGCAAGGATATGGGCGTCAACGTCGAGGGCGACGTAATCAAGCAGCTCGACCAGATCCGCATCCAGAACAAACTCGACAGCATGGAAAAACTCGAAAGCGCCGTCACCAAGGAAGGCCTCAACTTCGACGATTTCAAGAACAACATCCGCAACAAACTTCTCACCCAGGAAGTCATCCGCCGCGAAGTCGGTTCGCACATCACCATCGGTCACGATGAAGCGATGAAGTATTACGAGGAGCACAAGAAAGACTTCGTGAAGCCCGAACAGGTGGCGCTGCGCGCGATCGAGATCACCACTGAGGGAAAAAAGGACACCGAACTCCCCGATCTGAAGAAAAGGGCCGACGACCTGCTCAAGCGCATCAAGGACGGCGAGGATTTCGCGGTCCTGGCGAAACGCTTCTCCGACGGCAGCACCGCGCAACAGGGCGGCTTCCTCGGAGTCTACAAGCGCGGCGAGCTCTCGAAACAGCTGGAAGACCAGGTATTCGCCATGAAGAAAAACCAGCTCACCGACGTCATCGAAACCAAGCAGGGCTTCCTGATCCTTCAGGTGCTCGAACGCTACGAGGAAGGCGAGCAGCCCTTCGACAAGGTCGAAAACGAAATCATGGACCATCTTTACAGCGAGCGCATGGAGCCCGCCCTTCGCGAATACCTAAAGACTCTTCGCGAGCAGAGCTACGTGGTCGTGAAACCCGGTTACCAGGACATGGCCGGCGGCGGCAACTCCGAGATCGAGGAAGTCAGCGCAACGCCCGAAGCCACCAAAGTGAAGAAGGCGCACAAGAAGTATCTTCTCTTCGGAAAGAAGACCAACGGGTAACCCGGGTGAAAAAACTCTTCGTTAAAGATCTCGAACCCGATCCATCCATCACCGGGTTTTTCCTCGTTCACGAAAAAGAAGTCCGCAACACCGCCAACGGCAAGCCCTACTTGCGCATGGAGCTCGGCGACCGCACCGGCACCGTCGAAGCTCGGATGTGGGATCAGTTTGACGTTCTGGCCAGGCAAGTGAACCGCGACGATTTCATCAAGGTTCAGGGCCGCGTCGAGCTTTATCGCAACAAGCCGCAGCTTACCCTTTCTCAGTTCCGCGTGGCCACACCCGAGGAGATCGATCTGGGCGACTTTCTGCCGCACACACCATTCGACGTCGAAAAGCTTTACCAGCAGGTCCTGGGATTCATCGAGGCAATAAAAAACCCCTGGCTCAAGAAGTTGACCACGAAAATTCTCACCGACCCGAAAAACGTCGCCCGCTTCAAGCGCGCCCCCGCCGCAAAGGTGATGCACCACGCCTACATCGGCGGCCTGATCGAACACGTGGTTGGTTTGTGCGGACTGGCGCAGCAGATTGCCGCGCACTATTCCGAACTCGATGTGGATTTGCTCCTCACCGCGGCCCTGCTCCACGACGTCGGCAAGCTCGATGAATTGTGCTACGAGCGCGCGGTCAGCTACACCGCCGAGGGCCAGTTGCTCGGGCACATCACGATGGAACTCGAAAGCGTCTCGAAGGAAATGGACGCAATTGAAGGTTTTCCCGAAAAACTAAAAACCGTGGTCCAGCACATCCTGATCAGCCACCATGGCGAATACGAATTCGGCTCGCCCAAGCTCCCGATGATTCGCGAAGCCCTCGCCTTCCATTACATGGATGACCTCGACTCAAAAATGGGAGCCGTCCGCGCCGCCCTCGCCATCGATTCCGGCGAACCCGAATGGTCCGCCTACAGCGGCGCCCTAGGCCGCAAGTTCCTCCGCCTCGACAAATTCCTAAAATAACCCGCGTAGCGGCCACCTTCAGAGCTCGCCCCGACGAAGGAAGGGTGGCCCCGCCCTGTGGCACAGCCATTCCTGGCTGTGCGCTTTTCTGCTACTTCACTCCCGCCTCTCCGCCAACTACAAATCCTCCCCAATCACATTACTCCCCAAATCTCTCCCCACTCTCCACTCTCGCCCCCCGCACAAACTCCCCCGCCGAAATCTCCTTCCTCCCCTCCTGCTTAACGCGCGTAATCTCCAGCCCACTCCCTCCGCCGCAAACCACTCTCACCCTATCCTTCTCCACCAAAATCGTTCCCGGCGCTCCAGCCAGCTCTTCCGCCATCGGCCGTCCCCGCAAATGGCACATCTGCCCCCGAAATTCCGTATACGCCCCCGGCCACGGCGCAAATCCCCGCATCCGGTCATAAATCTCCTTCGCCGTCCGCTCCCACAAAATCCGTCCATCCTCCCGCTTCAACATCGGCGCCATCGTAGCCCGCGCATGTTCCTGCGCCCGCCCAACCAACTCTCCACTCGCCAATCCCCGTAGCGTCTTCGCCATCAACGCCGCCCCTGCCTCCGCCAACCGCCCCGACAACTCCGGCGCCGTCTCTGCAGCCCCAATCCGCAACTCCTCCTGCAGCAGCATCTCCCCCGTATCCATCCCCGCATCAATCCGCATCGTCGTATTTCCCGTCACCGTCTCGCCGCCCGCAATCGCCCACTGAATCGGCGCCGCTCCCCGATATTTCGGCAGCAGCGAAGCGTGTAGATTAATCCACCCCAATCGCGGAATCGGCAGCAACCTCGCCGGAATGATTTGCCCGTACGCGATAATCACAATCGCGTCCGGCGCCACCTTCCGCAGATGCTCTTCCACCTCCGGCGCCCGCACCTTCGCCGGCTGATGCACCTCCAGCCCCGCCGCCATCGCCACTTCCTTCACCGCGGAAAACGAAATCTCCTGCCCTCGCCCCCGTGGACGGTCCGGCTGCGTATAAACGCTCGCAATCTCAAACTCCGTTTGTGTCAGAAGAAACTTCAAGGAGGGAACTGCAAACTGCGGCGTACCACAAAATACGATGCGCATCCGGTTCACGGGCGGCTCACCCGTAGGCGCCGCGCCCTTACCACCCGCCCTCTTTCCTCAATTTCTTGATCTTTCGCTTGATCAAATCGCGCTTGAGCATACTCAGGTGCGTCAAAAACAAAATCCCGTGCAGGTGATCGATCTCGTGGCAAAACGCCCGCGCCAGCAGATTCTCCCCGCGAATCTCAAACGTTTCGCCCTTCGCATTCTGCGCCCGCACCGTCACAAACTGCGGCCGCACCACGTACCCGCGAAATCCCGGCACCGAGAGGCACCCTTCCTCTTCCCGCACTTCGCCTTCCGCGTGAATAATCTCCGGATTCACCAGCACAATCTTCGCTTCCGGATTTTTCCCCACAGTCACGTCCACCACCGCCAGCCGGATGCTCTTCCCGATCTGCGGCGCCGCCAGTCCCACGCCATTCGCCGCGTACATAGACGCAAACATATCGTCAACCAGTTGCTCCAGCTCCGCGTCAAATTTCGTAATCGTCGCCGCGGGCCTCTCCAGCACCGGATCGCCGTACTTCACGATCGGATGAATTTTCCCCTTAGGCGCCGCCACCACTGTGGTCTCGTCCGCCACGCTCGCGCCTTTAGAACTCGTTGATTTGTCGGCCATAGCTCTCGAAATTTCGCCGCATCTCCGCCAGCGAATCTCCCCCAAATTTTTGCAGAAAAGCATCCGCCAGCACAAGTGCCACCATTGCTTCTCCTGCAACTCCTCCCGCCGGCACCACGCACCAGTCCGAACGCTCGTACGCCGCCTGCACCGGCTCCTTCGTCACCATGTCAGCCGTCCCCAGCGCCTTCCGCAGCGTCGAAATCGGCTTCAAATATCCGCGAACCACCACGTCCTCGCCGTTCGTGATCCCGCCTTCCAATCCCCCCGCCCGGTTGCTCGACCGCCGGAATCTCCGCTCCGCCTTCTCATACGAAATCTCGTCCATCACTTCGCTGCCGTACGACCCCGCCGCCAGTATCCCCGCGCCAATCTCCACGCCCTTCACCGCCTGCACGCTCATCAAAGCCTGCGCCAGCCGCCCATCCAATTTTTCATCCCACTGTCCGTGCGACCCCAGTCCCACCGGCACATTGTGCGCCACAATCTCAAACACGCCGCCCACCGTATCGCCCGCCTTCAGCGCTGCGTCCACTTCCGCCTTCATCTTTTCCTGCACCGCCGCGTCCACGCACCGCAGCGGCGATTCCATGTCCCCGCACACCGCGCGTATCTCTTCCCATTTCGCCGCGCGCTCCAGCCGCACATGCCCCACCTGAATCACGTGGCTCGCAATCTCCGTCCCAAACTCCTTCAGCAGCAGCTTCGCAAACGCTCCCGCCGCCACCCGCGCCGCCGTTTCCCGCGCCGAAGCCCGCTCCAGCACGTACCGTGCATCATGAAAATTAAATTTCTGCGAACCCGCCAGGTCCGCATGCCCCGGCCGCGGCGCCGTCAGCTTCCGCGATTGCGTTTCCGCCGCGTCCGAAGCCTCCACGGGCAGAATCTTCTCCCAATTCTTCCAGTCGCGGTTCTCGATCCTCAGTGCAATCGGCGCCCCGATCGTCTGCCCGTGCCGCACGCCCGCGAAAATGTCCGCCGCATCCTTCTCAATCTTCTGCCGCCCGCCGCGTCCATAACCCAACTGCCGCCGGTGCAACTCGTGATTGATAAATCCCGTATCCACGGTCAATCCCGCCGGCAGCCCCGACAAAAACGTCAGGAGCCCCTGCCCATGTGATTCACCCGCCGTAAAGAATCGAAGCATAAACAACCAGTCTATCGGCCACCCGCATTTCCGTCCAGCGAGGCCGTACCCTTGGTTTTCTCCCCTCCTACGTAGCGGCCACCTTTAGAGCTTGCCCTGACAAAGGAAGGGTGGCCCCGACCCCGTTCACCTTTTGAAGGCAGTGTGCTACTTCCTCGACCCAACAAAGCTTTCCGGTTGCCACTGTGGAAACCCTGCCTTGACACCCCTTTCCCCCCGTCCTATGGTCGTTGCAGCAGAAACATCTCCCCCCTTCGAATCATCCACCCAAAGCTGTGTCTGCCTGTGAATTTGCTCTCCTCTCTGAGGGAACCATGCCTACAGCCTCAACCGCAGTGAGTGATGCCGTTTACCGGACTCTCGTCGAGTCCGCGCCAGACGGCATCGTGATTGTCGGCCAGGAAGGCCGCATCGTCGTCGTGAACTCGCAAACCGAAAAACTATTCGGTTACGATCGCTCCGAACTGCTTGATAGGCCCATTGAGATGCTCGTGCCCGAGCGCTTCCGCGGGAAACACCGCGGCCACCGCGCCGGTTTCATGAGCAAGCCACAGCTGCGCCCGATGGGCGCTGGTCTTGAGCTTCACGGCCTCCGCAAGGATGGCAGTGAATTCCCGCTCGAAATCAGCCTAAGTTCGGTCCAGACCCCCAACGGATTGCTGGTCAGCGCCGTGGTTCGCGACATCACTGACCGCAAGCGCGCCGAAGATCTCTTCCGAGGTCTGCTGGATTCCGCCCCCGACGCCATGGTCGTCGTCAGCGCCGATGGCAAGATCGTTCTCGTCAATTCGCAAACCGAAAAGCTCTTCGGCTACCACCGCGAAGAACTCCTCGGCCAACCCGTAGAAGTCCTGGTCCCCGAACGCTTTTGGAACCAGCATCGGCATCATCGCTCCGCCTACAGCGCCCACTCTCAATTTCGTCCCATGGGCGTCGGCCTGGAACTCTTTGGAATCCGCAAAGACGGCACCGAATTCCCCCTGGAAATCAGTCTTAGCCCTCAACAGACAAAAGACGGTCTCCTCATTTCCAGCACCATCCGCGACGTCACCGAGCGCAAAAAAACGGAAGATGCCCTGCGCCGGTCGGAGGCCACCTTTCGCACTCTTGTCGAGGGAACTTACGGTGTCTGTCGTGTCTCTCTGGACGGCACGTTGCTCCTGGCCAACCATCCCTTTATCGAACTCCTCGGTTACGATTCGCAGGAAGACGTCCTGTCCTTCAACGTCGCCGCACAGGATTTTGCCCCGGAGGAATTCTCCTCCTCTCTTTTCAATCCCCCGGGACGTAACAAGCAGTTCACCAGGATCGAATCCCGTTGGAAACGCAAAGATGGCAAGGTTATTAACGTCGAGCTTAGCGGGCGCGTGATTTCCGACGACGACGGAAAACCGATCTGCTTGGAAATCCTCGTCGAAGATGTTTCGCGCCAGCGCGGTCTGGAACAGCGGTTGCGCCACGTTCAAAAGATGGAAGCCATCGGGCGCCTGGCTGGCGGCATCGCGCACGACTTCAACAATGTGCTCGGCGTCATCGTCGGCTATTGCGGCATGATGATGGAAAAAATTGAATCCGGCAGCGAGCTCTATCCTCTCGCGGCGCAAATCGAAAAGTCGGTCCAACGCGGCGCCACTCTCACCCGTCAACTCCTGGCCTTCAGTCGCCAGCAGGTCCTGCAACCTCGCGTCATGGATATCAACGCCCACTTCAAGGGTTTCGAGGGGCTCCTGCGCCGCGTGATCGGAGAGGATATCCAGCTTGCCTTCATCCCCCACGACAATCTGCTTCATTTAAGTGCGGACCCGGATCAACTCGAACAGGTCATCATGAACCTCGTCGTGAACGCCCGCGACGCCATGCCCGATGGCGGCAAATTGACCATCGAAACGGCCGGTGTATCCCTCGACGCGGAATATTGTTCCCGCAACCTCGAAGCCAAGCCCGGCGATTACGTCATGATTGCCATCAGCGACACCGGCTGCGGCATGGATCGCGAGACTCTCGCCAGAGTGTTCGAGCCCTTCTTCACTACGAAAGAGCAGGGAAAAGGCACAGGCCTGGGACTCGCCACGGTTTACGGCATTGTCCAGCAAAGCGGCGGCCACGTCACTGTCTATAGCGAAGTCGGCCATGGCACCACCTTCAAGATTCTCATCCCCCGGTCGAGGGAGGCGGCCTCGCAGTTGGAAGCCGCTCTTGACGAGACTGCTCCTCAATGCGGCACGGAGTCGATTCTCCTCGTGGAAGACGAGGAGCCTTTGCGCGCGGTGATGAAAAGTTACCTCCAAAGCAAAGGCTATACCGTGGTGGATTCCGCGGATCCCGAAGAAGCGGTTGCCATCGCGGAGAAAGACGCCCAAACGATCGACCTCATCATCACGGACGTCGTGCTTCCCCAGGGCAACGGCGTCAAGCTCGCCGAGCGCTTGATTGCGCTCCACCCCAAAATGAAAGTCTTATACGTCTCGGGTTACACCGCGGATGCCATCACCCACCATGGAGTTCGCCGCGCCGACTTTGCCTTCCTCTCCAAGCCTTTTTCCCTAAACACCCTCGGCCGAAAGGTCCGAGCCGCCCTGGACTCCGAACCGGTTTCCGCGCAAACAACCTCTGTCGGAACTTGAAACCATTCTGCATACCCGTTTGGTCGTTAAAATCCACCACGGGCCAAACCTCCGGTCGACCGGCTCACTGGCTATTCGCCTTCCGGGAAGTGGAAAACTAAGCACATTCCCCACTTTTGGTACTGGCGGTCTATCGTTCCCCGCGCCTCCGCCTGCCAGCCTTCTAAATATCGTCTGCTAATCGCTGGGACGGAGGCACTCTCATGAGCTTTCTCGCTCGGACCACTCTCGCATCACTCTTTCTCTTGGCGCCATACTCCGCCATGCGCGCCCAAGCGCAGCCACCCGCGCCCTCCGCCTCCGATAACGATCTCTATTCGCTTCGCGCACAAGCCGAAGCCGGCGACGCCCAGGCCCAGTTCGCCCTCGGCAATCTCTATTTCCAAGGCCGCGGTGTCGCGCAAGACTACACCCAAGCCCTCCCCTGGTACCGCCGCTCCGCCGACCAGGCTTTCGCTCCTGCTCAAAACCAGCTCGGAGTCATGTACGAACACAATTTCGGCGTAAAAATGGACTACGCCCGCGCCGTAGCCTTCTACCATTCCGCCTCCGATCAAGGCTACGCCCTCGCCCAATTCAATCTAGCCAAGATGCTCGAAAACGCTCGCGGTGTCCGCCGCGACTACCGCCAGGCTCTCGCTCTCTATCGCAAGGCCGCCGATCAGAATCTCCCCGACGCCGAACAGGTGATCGGCTACTTCTACCAATGCGGCTTCGTTGGCAAACCAGACTACGCCAAGGCCATCTCGTGGTATCGCCGCGCGGCCGACCACGGAAACTCCAACGCCGAAAACCAACTCGGCTATATGGCTGGAGAAGGCTGGGGCCAGCCCCAGGACTATTCCGTAGCCCTCGCCTGGTACTACAAAGCCGCCGAACACGGCAACGCCGACGCCCAGGAAAACATCGGCTACATCTTCCAGAACGGCACCGGCGTCCAAAAGGATTACCGCCAGGCCATGTCTTGGTTTTACAAAGCTGCGGGGCAGGGAAACAGCAACGCCGAAAATCAACTCGGCTGGATGTTTCAGTTCGGCCAGGGCGTCCAGCCCGATAACGGCAAAGCACTCGCCTGGTATCGCCTCGCCGCCCATCAAGGCAACCAGAACGGCATCAACAATCTCCGTGCGTTCACCGCGATTCTAAAGCAGTACGACGACTCCGTCTGGGATGCCGCCAACCAATCCGCCACCGATCCCGCCATCCTCCAGGCCCAGCGCCAGGAACGCATCAAGGATCTCGTCAGCCGCATCAACGAACTCGATGCCGACGCCTACGAACAAGACAATTTTGCCGATCAACTCGAACACACCGGCAAGAAAAACGACGCCATGGGCAAAATCTTCAACGCCATCGGCACCGT
>Ga0206814_10290_pt1 | contig 12883 bp, 11 predicted proteins | sample Alteio_BWOrgCont_90_FD_152850 | JGI IMG/M metagenome (GOLD analysis project Ga0206814, IMG submission 152850) | Enriched cells from forest soil in Barre Woods Harvard Forest LTER site, Petersham, Massachusetts, United States -... | ecosystem: Environmental > Terrestrial > Soil > Temperate forest >...
GATTGAAAATCATCAAACGCGGCTAAGCCGGCGCGATTTCAAGGCGCGAGCCGAACGATGATATTGGCCATTGGAAAAATGAAGTGGCGCTTTCATTTTGGTTGATTTAAGATTTTATGACCAGACCCATGAGCGCGAAAAAATTGCCGGATGGCGATTTTCTGACCAAAGAAGTCGTCATTGCCAATAAGCTGGGCATCCACGCCCGGCCGGCGGCGATGTTTGTCAAAACGGCGAACCGCTTCGCGTGCGACGTTTTCGTGGAAAAGGACGGCGAAAAGATCAACGGCAAAAGTATCATGGGCTTGATGATGCTCGCGGCCGGACCGGGCAGCAAATTGCTGCTGCATGTCCGCGGCGCCGACGCAAAAAATGCCATCGCAGAATTGGAAGCGCTCGTGGCACGGAAGTTTGACGAGGATTGAATATTTTGCGATTTGCGAATCTGCCTGAGATTTTGCCGCCAGCTCTTAATTTCAAGTTGAACTTGAAACTTCCCGCCTGAAACTTGAAACTCCGCAATCGCTTATGGTCAAACTCGGCAATTTCACATTCAACATGGGTGATTTTACGGAATTCGCAAAATTGTTCCTTGGTGAAGCCGCCAAATATGTCCTTCTGCTTTTGTTTGCGATTTTGGCAATTCGTTTGTGGCGGCGCAGCGTGAAATTGTCGGGGGAAAACCGGCGCATCAATTCGCTGTTCGCTGCTGCCGCATCGGTCATCGCATGCATCGTCGGATATTTTTCCTTTTGCCACAGCATGGGCCGGCTCTATTCGCATTACGGGATGCAGGCATTTCTCGAAGGCCGCCCCGCGACGGCGCTGTTGTTGTTTTCCAAATCATCGCAATTCTGGAACAGTGCGGACACTTTGGGCAACGAAGGAGTTTGCCTTTTGTGGACTGGCCAGCCGGACGCGGGAATTCATCTGCTGGATCAGGCGAGAACCGCGCCCAGCGGAAAAAATTCCGCTTTCCAGGATTATTATGAAGGCCTGTATTATTTATACAATGGGCAAACGAACGATGCGATTCCCTTGTTGGAGACAGCTTCCGGCAATGCGGCTTATCATTGGAGCGTAGTCAAACTGTTCGCGACACTGCAATTGGATTGGAACCATCCGCCGGAAGCGGAAAAATTGATGGAGCCGTTCAAAAATGTTCCCGTCATGGAAATGGATCAGGCTTATGTGATGGCGTCGCTCTATCTGGCCGAAGGGAAAAAAACGGAGGCGCAACAGCTTTGGAAACAATTCACGGCGACCAATCTGCCGCCGTTCTGGCAATCGAGGTTCGACAAATTGGGAACGAAAATCCAAAATCAAAATCCGTGATGCGAAAAATCTTTGATTTCATCCTTCACTCGCGGCTGGAAAACGTCATGGCCGCCGGCGTTTCCATCTGCCTTCTGATTCTGTTTCTCACTACGCGGATGTTTCATTCATTTCAAATGGGGCCGTTGGATTTCGTTTTCATTTTGCTGCCGATGGGACTTTTGGGCATCAAAGTCTTTCTAGGCTTGCTGGCTTCGGGCAGCGATGAATCTTCCGAAGCCAATCCGATGAAATATCTAGCCGCGTATTTTAGACCGCTCGTGAAAATCGTCCGCGATTGGTTTCCCTTTCTCTTGCTGTGCGCTTGCTATTACGCTTTATATACAAATTTATTGTCCCGCGCGAATATCCACACCGCCGACACTTCTCTGGCAAAAATGGACGCTGCCATTTTTGGAAATCAGCCATCGCTTCTGCTGGAACCTTTTATTCGTCCGCAGCTCACGGATTTTCTCAACCTCGTTTATTTTTCACACCTTATCTATTTCCCCGGTTTCGCTTTATTTTTTTATTTGAAGAAAGAAGAAGGCGCGTTCCGACGATTGATGATGGGTTATCTCACACTTTTTTTAATGGGAATCGCCAGCTACATCCTCATTCCCGCCGTCGGCCCGGAAAAATTTTTTGCCGACCGTTACACGCACGATTTGCACGGGCAAATAATCAGCCAAAGTGTGGATTACATTATCGCCGTCGGGCGCGTTGACTATGATTGTTTTCCGTCGCTTCACGTGGGGATTCCGCTGTTGCTCGCGCTTTATCTGCGCGACTATTGCAGAAAATTATTCGTTCCGGCCGTCATTTACGTCTTCGTCATGGGCTTTGCGACAATTTATCTGCGCTACCATTATTTCGTGGACGTTGCCGCCGCTTTTGTCTACGCACCCGCCGCATATTTTTTAAATGATTTTCTTCTGCGCCGCTGGCCCGGCGAACGAATTCTGACGCCGGCTCAAAGACCGGAAACAAAGCCGGCGACCTGATTTCAATTCCGCGCAAATCCGGCTTTCCGCTTGAAACTTTCCGCCTGAAACTTGAAACTCCATAAATGGCAGAAGCCCAATTTGACATCAAATACGTCGCGCACCTGGCACGCATCGCACTCACGCCCGAGGAAGAAAAAAAACTTTCCACGCAGCTCGGCAACATCCTCGGCTATATCGAAAAATTAAAAGAACTCGACGTGACCAACGTCGAACCTACCGCCCACGCCGTGCCACTCATCAATGTCACGCGCGCCGATGAGATTCGTGAATCACTTTCAAATGAAGAAGCACTAAAAAATGCGCCCGCCAAAGCCAACGGACTTTTCATGGTGCCGAAAATTGTGGAATAAATTTGCCACCTAAAATGTTGAACCAATTCACAATTTCCGAACTTTCGACCAAACTTGCCAAACGCGAAGTTTCCGCGCGCGAAATCACGCAATCATGTCTCGATCAAATCGCGCGCGTGGACGGAAAAATTCACGCGTTCATCAGCATTGATGAAAAAGACACGCTGGCGCAAGCAGACGCCGCCGATAAAGAGATTTCTTCCGGTGAAAATCATGCGGAAAGATTTCTGCTCGGAATTCCAATCGCCGTCAAAGACGTTCTCGCCGTCAAAAATCAGCCGCTCAATTGCGGTTCAAAAATTCTCGGCAAATTCATTTCACCTTACGACGCGACGGTGATTGAAAAATTGAAAGCCGCGGGCGCAATTGTTTTTGGCCGTTGCAACATGGACGAATTTGCAATGGGTAGTTCGACGGAAAATTCCGCGTTCGGCACGACAAAAAATCCCTGGGACATTTCACGGATTCCCGGCGGCTCGTCGGGCGGCTCGTCGGCAGCGGTCGTGGCAGATGAATGCATCGCGTCGCTCGGCTCGGACACCGGCGGTTCCATTCGCCAACCAGCGGCGCTGTGCGGTTGCGTCGGATTGAAACCCACCTACGGTCGCATTTCGCGTTATGGACTTGTGGCATTTGCATCGTCGCTCGATCAAATCGGGCCGTTCACGAAAAATGTTTCTGACGCGGCGACGTTGCTCGGTGTTTTGAGCGGACATGATTTGCGCGATTCCACGAGCGTGCCACAGCCGGTTCCCAACTACGCCAACGCACTCGACGGAAACATTCGCGGATTGAAAATCGGTTTGCCAAAGGAATACATGATTGGCGGTTTAGATGCGGAAGTGAAATCCGCCGTGGACGCCGCGGTGAAAAAATTCTCCGAACTCGGCGCGGAAATCGTGGAAATTTCTTTGCCGCACACGGATTACGCCGTCGCCACTTATTATATTATTGCAACCGCGGAAGCTTCGGCGAATCTCGCGCGATTCGATGGCATTCGCTACGGCGCACGCGTTGAAGGAAATGATTTGCTGGAACTTTATTCCAAAACGCGCGGCGCGGGATTTGGCGCGGAAGTGAAACGCCGAATCATTCTTGGCACTTACGTTTTGAGCAGCGGTTATTATGACGCGTATTATTTACGCGCGCAAAAAGTTCGGACGCTGATTCGCAACGATTTTCTGAAAGCTTTTGAAAAAGTGGACGCCATCGTCACGCCGACGACGCCGACCGCTGCATTTAAGATTGGTGAAAAATCAGATGATCCGTTGCAAATGTATTTATCCGACATTTTTACGATTTCATGCAACCTTGCGGGCATTTCTGGCATCAGTGTTCCGTGCGGCTTCACGCAAAATCCGAAATTGCCGATTGGTTTGCAATTGCTTGGCAAGCCGTTCGGCGAGGAAACAATTTTGAAGCTTGCGCACGTTTACGAGCAAAATACACTCTGGCATAAGCAAAAGCCGCAAATTTAATCCCATGACTCCGGTCCCAAAAATCCGAAAAACGGCGCTTTGGCTGGGGATAATTTTACCGCTGTTCATGTTGCTGGTTGCGGTTTGGGTGGATCGTCTGACGAGCGGCCAATTCAACGAGTCGTTCGATTCCGTCGCGCGCACTTATAATGTCCTCAATCTGCTCGAACAAACGCAAGCGCACATCGCCGACGCCGAAGCCGGACGGCGCGCCTATCTTTTGACCGGTCGGGAAGACTACGCCAAATTGCGCAACGCGGCCTTGGTTGCGCTCAACAAAGATTTTCAACAATTGACGGGACTCGTCGGTCAAAAACCGGAGCTGGAACAATTGCAGACACTCGCCAGTAACCGCCTCGCTTTGACACAAGCTGACGAAGCGAAGCCGGCGGCGGATTTTTCGGCGATGGTGTTGACCGATCAGGGAATTGATCTGATGAGTCAGGCGCGAGATCTGCTTTTTCAACTGCGAGCGCAGCAGACGGATGTTTTGGTGAAAAATCAAGCAGGCGTCGAAAAAAGAATCTTACTCGAACAAACCGTCGCGGTCGTGCTGGTGGCCGTCACGGCCATCACGCTCATCGCCGGATTCATCGCGGTGATGCGATTTGAGCGGCTGCATCGTATCGTGACGCTGTGCGCGTGGACGGGACAAATCAAGGACGGCGACCAATGGGTGCGCATGGAAGATTTTTTGAGAGACCGCTTCGGTCTTTTCGTTTCCCACGGCGTTTCGCGCGAAGCGGCGCAAAAAGCAATCGAAGAAGCCCGCCGGGAAATGCGCAACGCCGACAAATAAAAATTCCTGCTTGCGAAACAAGTAACTGCATGGTTACTTATGCGCATGGCTGGAAACACCAAGATGCCGCCGCCGCTCGAGCGCAATCCACAGCGCACGCGTGAACGCATTTTATCCGCCGCGTTCAAGGAATTTGCCGCCCACGGCTTTCACGGCGCGCGCGTGGACAACATCGCCCGCCGTGCCCGCATCAACAAGCGGATGCTTTACCATTATTTTGGCGACAAGGAAAATTTGTTCAAGGCGGTCTTGCGCCACAAAATCGCGGAGCGCCGCGCGTGGGCGGCAAATTTATCCAACGACCCGGCAGAGCGCCTGCCGTTTTGGTTCGTTACGATGTGCAAAGACGCCGGCTGGGTGCGATTACTCGAATGGGAAGCGCTGCAAAATAATTCTGGTAAAGTGATTGATGAAGAAGAGCGGCGCGCGTCGTCGTTGGATTGGCTCGAACGGCTGCGTGAACGGCAAAAGCGCGGCGAATTATCCGATGAATTCGATGTGCGGCATCTGGCACTGGCGATGCAATCGCTGATTATGTTTCCCATCGCCTTTCCGCAATTGACGCGGCTGCTCATGGGCAAATCGGTTTTTGACGTGAAATTTCAAAAAGAGCGCGCGGAATTTTTGAAAAAATTCGCCGCCGTATTTCGGTCTCAAAAAGAGCGTGTCAAAATCAATTTCAAAAAAAAGTCATGAAAAAAATTCTTACAATTTCGATGCTCGCGCTGGCAGTGATGGTTTTTGCCGGCGGTTGCTCAAAAAAACCAGCGCCGACCAATGTCGGCGCGCCGGTGCTCGTGGCAAAATCATTTGCGACCAATGTGCCGGTGCAAATCCAGCCGCAACCGGTCGGGCACGTCATGGCGTTATCTTCCGTCGCAATCCATTCGCAAATTCAGGGTCTTTTGCAAACGGTGCATTTCAAAGAAGGCGCCGAAGTGAAATCAAATGATTTGCTCTTCACAATTGATCCGCGCCCCGCGCAGGCAACGCTGGCGCACGACAAGGCGCAATTGGAAAATGCCCAGGTGCAATTCGACCGCGAACAAAAATTGTTTGATGAGAAATTGGTTTCGCAGGATGAATACGACACGAACAAAGCCAATCGCGACACGCTGGCGGCGACGGTGGAATCGGACGAACTGAATTTGAGTTACACGGAAATCCGCGCGCCGTTCGACGGCGTGACCGGCGCGTTGGAAAAACATGAGGGCGACGTCGTCAAATCGCCGGACGATACGCTCGTGACGCTCAATCAAATTCATCCGATTTACGTGCAGTTTTCCGCGCCGGAACGCTATTTGCCGGAAATTCAAAAACAAATGGCCGGGCATACGCTGAAAGTTTCTACTTCGTTCGAAAATATGACCGGCGAGCCGCCGGAAGGTGAATTGACGTTCGTGGACAATTCCGTGGACCCGTCCACCGGCACGATTCAATTGCGCGCGACATTTCCAAATGAGGACAGCGAATTGTGGCCGGGACAATTTGTGCGCGCGGATTTGACGTTGTCGGAATTGACAAATGCGATTGCCGTTCCATCGCAGGCCGTTCAAAACGGACAAAACGGGCAATTCATTTACGTCGTGAAATCGAATACAACGAATCAATTTGTGGAGCAACGACCGGTGACAATTGGAATTGGTTTCGGTAGCAACACAGTGATTGAAAAAGGTTTGAACGCGGGCGAAACGGTCGTGACCGACGGGCAGTTGCGCCTAACTCCGAAGGCCAAAGTGAAAATTGCTCAAACTGGAAACACAAATTCGCCGGCGAAATAAATTGGCATGAGCATTCCCGAACTTTTCATCCGCCGGCCGGTGATGACCACGCTGGTCATGGCGGGAATTTTGCTGACCGGCATCATCGGCTTCCGCCAATTGCCGGTGAGCGATTTGCCGAGCGTGGATTATCCGACGATTTCCATTTCGGCGAGTTTGCCCGGCGCGAGTCCGCAGACGATGGCCTCCGCCGTGGCAACGCCGCTGGAAAAACAATTATCCACCATTGCGGGCGTGGATTCGATGTCATCGGTCAGTTCGCTCGGCTCGGTGTCTATCACCGTGCAATTCACGCTCGACCGCAGCATTGACGCGGCGGCGCAAGACGTGCAATCGGCGATTTCGAAGGCCGCACGGCAGTTGCCGCCGAACATGCCGACGCCGCCGACTTACCAAAAAGTCAATCCGGCGGACACGCCAATTTTATTTCTCGCGATGTCGTCGGACACGCTGTCGCTTTCGGACGTGGACAATTACGCGGAAAACTTGATGGCGCAGCGCATCTCGATGGTCAACGGAGTCGCGCAGGTGAACGTCTTCGGCGGACAGCCTTATGCGGTGCGAATCCAAGTTGATCCGGACAAGCTCGCAGCTTACGGATTAGGAATTGACCAGGTCGAGCAGGCGATTGAAACGGGAAATGTGAACCAGCCGCTCGGAATTCTTTACGGAAAAAATCAGGCGTTCACCGTGCAGGCAAACGGACAATTGAACAACGCATCGGATTTTCGTCCGCTTATCGTCGCTTATCACAACGGAAATCCTGTGCGGCTTGCCGAATTGGGCAACGTGCTCGACAGCGTGCAGAGCGATAAGACTGCTGCGTGGTTTAACGGTTCGCGCGCCGTCGTGCTGGCAATTCAACGGCAGCCCGGAGCCAACACGGTCGAGGTCGTGGATAATATCAAAAAGTTGATTCCACAATTTCGCGAAGAAATTCCTGCGGCGGTGAAATTGGACGTGGCAATTGACCGCTCCTACAACATTCGTCAATCCGTCCACGATGTCGAAAACACGTTGTTCATCGCGATTTGCCTCGTCGTGCTGGTGATTTTTTTGTTTCTGCGAAATTTATCGGCGACGATTATTCCAAGCCTCGCGCTGCCGATGTCGCTCATCGGCACGTTCGGGGTAATGGCACTGCTCAATTACAGCTTAGACAATCTTTCGCTCATGGCGCTGACGTTGTGCGTCGGCTTCGTCGTCGATGACGCGATTGTGATGCTCGAAAACATCGTGCGCCACATGGAAAACGGCGAGCCTCCGATGGAAGCCGCTATCAACGGCTCGCGCGAAATCGGATTCACCATCATTTCCATGACACTCTCGCTCACAGCGGTTTTTATTCCGGTGCTGTTCATGGGCGGACTGCTGGGGCGATTGCTGCACGAATTTGCAGTGACGATTGTCGTGGCCGTGCTCGCGTCCGGTTTTGTTTCGCTGACGCTCACGCCGATGATGTGCAGCCGGTTTGTGCATTCGGAGAAAGGAAAAAAACACGGAAGCATTTACAATTTCTTCGAGCGATTTTTTGACAGTGTGCGCGACGGCTACGCGCGCACATTGAAGCGCGTGATCCTTCACCGTTTTGCGACGCTGATGCTTTCGCTCGCCATTTTGGTTGCGACCGTGATTTTATTTTATGTGATGCCGAAAGGATTTTTTGCCGATGAAGACACCGGCCGCATCATCGCCACGACCGAAGCCGCGCAAGATATTTCCTACGACGCGATGGAAAAACATCAGCTCGACGCGATGAAAATCGCCGCCGCCGACCCGAACATCGGCAGCGTCATTTCATCCATCGGCGGCAGCCCGTTGAACAACGGCCGCATGTTCATGGGCTTGAAAGACGGCAGAAAATTGAACGCGATGCAAATTAAACAGGAGTTGACTCCGAAACTTTCGCAAATGCCCGGCTTCAATGTTTATCTGCAAGTGCCGCCGCTCATTCGCGTCGGTGGTTTTGCGAGCAAAGGACTTTACCAATATAGTTTGCAGGATACAGACGTGAATGAACTTTTTCGCTGGGCGCCGATTCTGATGGAGAAATTAAAACAGCAGCCCGGTTTTCAGGACGTGAACAGCGATCTACAAATCGCCTCGCCGCAAGTCAATGTGCAGATTGACCACGATAAAGCCTCCGCGCTCGGTGTCACATCGCAGCAAATTGAAAACGCGCTCTATGATGCTTTTGGCGAACGACAATCTTCGACGATTTACGCCGACGTTGCCGAATGGTGGGTTTTATTCGAAGTCGAACCTCAATTTCAACTCAATCCCGATGCGCTCTCACGACTTTACATCACGCCGTCCGCTGGAAATTCAACTTCCAATTCCGCGCCGTCGCTCGTTCCGTTGAGCGCCGTCGCCACAATTTCACGCAGCATCGGCCCGACGAGCATTTCACACGTCGGTCAATTGCCTGCCGTCACCATTTCGTTCAACCTCGCGCCCGGTGTTTCGCTCGGCAACGCCGTCGAACAAGTGCAAAAAGTTGAAACCGATCTGCACATGCCCGTGACCATCACCGGAAGTTTTCAAGGTGCAGCACAAGTATTTCAATCGTCGCTTCATGGAATGGTGTTTTTGCTTATCGCTGCAATTCTCGTCATTTACATAATTCTCGGCTGCCTTTACGAAAGTTTCATTCATCCGATTACCATTTTATCCGGCTTGCCTTCTGCCGCTTTGGGCGCGTTGCTAACGCTGAGACTGTTCGGAATGGATTTGAACATTTACGGCGATGTCGGCCTGCTGATGCTCATCGGCATCGTGAAAAAAAATGCCATCATGATGATTGACTTCGCCATCACCGCACAACGTGAACACGGGAAAAATTCCCTTGATGCGATTACAGAAGGCTGCCTGCTGCGCTTTCGCCCAATTATGATGACCACGATGGCCGCACTGATGGCGACACTGCCGATTGCGATTGGCATTGGCGCCGGCGGCGAAGGCCGCCGTCCGCTCGGCCTCGCGGTCGTTGGCGGACTAATCGTTTCGCAATTGCTGACGCTCTATATCACACCAGTAATTTATCTCTATCTCGAATCGTTCAACGATTGGGTGAAACGCAAACGCGCGCGACACGCGGCGATCCAAGCCGGAGCCAGTCAGACAACCGGATAATTTCGTTACTTTTGCGACAAGCAACGTCGTCACGGCTCTTGCAGCTAAAGTTTTTCAATTCCCACTTCGCACCACATTCGATTAGCCTTTGCGCATGGACGAAACGACCAACAATTCCGCACTCGAAGCTCCGCGTTCCGCATTGAAAAGCTTCTGGTTGATGTTCGTCGTGGAATTTCAAAATGCGTTCAGCGACAACACGCTTCAATGGCTCGTCAAATTTTTCATCATCGGCGCCATCGTTTCGCAGGATAAACGCGATACTTACGTTCCACTCGTCGGCGCGGTATTCGCACTGCCGTTCGTTTTGTTTTCGATGCTCGGCGGATTTTTCGCCGACCGCTTTAGCAAACGCAGTGTCGCCATCGGCATCAAATGCGCGGAAATCGGCATCATGTCCGTCGCCGCGCTCAGCCTCTGGCTCGCCAACGTGCCGCTCATGCTCGTCGCGATTTTTTTGATGAGCACGCACAGCGCGATTTTTGGCCCAACGAAATACGGCATGTTGCCGGAATTGTTGCCGGAGAAAAAATTGTCGTGGGGTAACGGCATTTTTGGACTGGGAACTTTTGCCGCCATCATCACCGGAACGATTTTTGCCGGAACGCTCTCGGATAAATTCGGCAATCACCAGATTTACTCCGGCTTCATCCTCATCGCACTGGCGCTGGTCGGCCTTTCACTTTGTCTTTGCGTCACCAGATTGCCTGCCGCCGATCTGCAAAAAAAATTCCGCGCTAATTTCCTCGGCGATTTCTTTTCCGAAATGAAAATCATCCGCGCCGACCGCGTTTTATTTCTCGGCGTCATCGGCAATTCATTTCTCTGGTTTCTCGGCGCGCTGCTGCAACCGACGATTCTTTTTTACGGCAAAGATATTTTGCAATTGGATGACACGCACATCGGCTGGCTGCAAGCCGCGCTCGCTTTGGGAATTGGAATCGGGAGTCTGGCGGCTGGATTTTTGTCTGGCGGAAAAATCGAATACGGCCTCGTGCCGCTCGGCATGATTGGGCTGACGGTTTTCACCGCCCTAATTTCGCAAATGAAAATGACTTTCACCGGCGTGGCGATAAATCTCGGCGCGCTCGGATTTTTCGGCGGATTTTACAGCGTGCCGCTCAACGCCATCATCCAACACCGTCCTGATTCAAAAAATAAAGGCGGCGTCATCGCCGCGTCCACGTTGCTCACGTGGATTGGCATTTTCATCGCGTCGGGAATTTATTATTTGCTCGCGGCAAAATTGCATTTCACTTCGCCGCAAATGTTTTTGGCCGGCGCAATCCTTTCGCTCGGCGGAACGATTTATTGCATCAAGCTCATGCCCGATTCGCTCGTGCGCTTTTTGCTGTGGCTCGCGACGCGCAGCATTTATCTCATCCGTGTCGAAGGCCGGGACAACATTCCCGAGCGCGGCGGCGCGCTCTTTGTCTGCAATCACGTCACCTACGTGGATGCGCCGCTGCTCATGGCTTCGACCGACCGAAAAATCCGTTTCCTCATGCACCGCGATTATTACAACCGCTGGTGGGTAAAGCCGTTCACAAAAATGCTCGGGCTGATTCCGATTGCGTCCGACCAGGGGCCGCGCGAAATCATCGAATCCCTGCACGTGGCGGGCGACGCCGTGCGCGCCGGTGAAGTCGTTTGCATTTTTGCCGAGGGACACTTGACGCTCACGGGCGAAGTGGAGGAATTTCATCGTGGTTTCGAGCGCATCATGAAAAACACCGACGCGCCGATTGTGCCCGTCGCGCTCGTCGGCATTTGGGGCAGCATTTTCAGCTTTGAAGGTGGAAAATTTTTCTGGAAATGGCCGAAACAATTTCCGTATCGCGTTACTATCCGCTACGGAAAAAATTTACCGCCAACGGCCACGCCCGACCAAGTGCGCGCGGCGGTGAAGAATTTAATCGAAGGACAACAAAATTAACCAAGTCATTTCGGCCGTGAAAATTCTTTTTCAATTTCCGGCAGAAAAGCAAATCCGGCGGCGGCAAAGATGCAAACGAACGCGGCGATTTGGTTCCACGCCGGCCATGTCTTGAAATAAATCATCGCGAAAATCATAAATACGGCGAGCGTGATCACTTCCTGAATGATTTTGAGTTGATACACCGTGAAATTGGCGTTGCCCCAGCGGTTGGCTGGCACTTGCAGACAGTATTCCAGCAGCGCAATTCCCCAACTCGCGAAAATGACGAGCCAGATGGATTCGTTTTTGAATTTCAAATGCCAATACCACGCGATGGTCATAAATACGTTCGCGCCAACCAGCATCAGGATCGGAAGCCATCGGGTTTGAGTTAAATCATTCATAAATTATGGACGATTGAATTGCACGCGCGCAGCCGTTTGTCAATGAAGCAAAAATTGGCGCGAATTCAGCAAAGAAAGTGAAGCCGACGATTTATGCATCGGTGAAAATGAACTTATGCATCGTGGTAACCTTTTCGCCCTCGCGGCCAGTATCTTCGCAGCTTTTCAATTGAGTGCGGCGGACACGAATAAATTTTCCAATTCCGATTGTCTCGATTGCCATCTTGATTCGCACAACACGCGCGTCGTGAACGGCGTGAAAGTTCCGCTCGCAATTTTCCCGACAAATAATTTTGCGCGCTCCGTCCACTCGATGCTCGATTGCACAGATTGTCACACGGGCGTGAAAGAATTGGTTCACGATAAATTGCCGCCGCCCGATTGTTCCGGCTGCCACGAAAAGGAAGCGAAACAATATGCCACGAGCATTCACGGCATGAGCCACGCGCTCGGCGCATCGGGCGCAGCGAATTGCTGGGATTGCCACGGCTCGCACGATATTTTGCCGGTCAAAGACATTTCCTCGCCGGTTTTCAAAATGAATCTTCCGGAAACGTGCGCGAAGTGTCACAACAACGCCGCGCTCGCCGCCGAATACGGCATCAAACATCCCGAAGCCACCGCGCAATACATCGACAGCATCCACGGCAAGGCGTTGTTGAAAATGGGATTGATCGTCGCGCCGTCGTGTGACGATTGC
>Ga0206814_10293_pt1 | contig 12799 bp, 8 predicted proteins | sample Alteio_BWOrgCont_90_FD_152850 | JGI IMG/M metagenome (GOLD analysis project Ga0206814, IMG submission 152850) | Enriched cells from forest soil in Barre Woods Harvard Forest LTER site, Petersham, Massachusetts, United States -... | ecosystem: Environmental > Terrestrial > Soil > Temperate forest >...
CCGCCGCTTTGACTATCTGCTCACTGTTTCAGTCGCACATAACGACCGGCCCGGACGACCCGATTGCGGTGCCTCCGGCGTCGTTGAGCTCGAACGGGTTTTATTCGAAGTGCGCCTATTTTCGAGGGCTTCCCATCATCGGTTCTTCGAAGGTGGACGACAGAGCATTTCACACGCTTATCGCCACCTTTACGAAGATGCTGGCGAACGTGCCTGAATCGACGACCGACGAGCTGATCAAGGCCGGCAGTCACTACTGCATCATCGCAGCCGTGGAGGGGCAGACCGATTTGCCGGAGTACGCCGACATGCGCAACGACCCAAAGACCGATTGGAACAAGCGAGCACGTGGTCTCGGCGGACGTATCACGAGCGGCGGCGAAGAGAACATCCTTGAGTTTCCGAACGATCGGTATAAGGGCGAGTGCATTTACATACACGAATTCGCGCACACGCTTTCAAATTTCGCCTTCGTGAAATCAGACCCGAAATTCAGGGCGGATTGGAAAGAGACTTATGACAAGGCCATGGCGGAGGGCCTTTGGGACAAGACGTACTCGAAGACGAACAAGGACGAATACTGGGCTGAAGGCGTGCAGATGTACTTCGACTGTGCGCGAAGGGCGTCCCCGCCGAACGGGGTCCACAACGAGGTCTGCAACCGAGAGCAGCTCAAAGCCTACGACCCTCGCCTGTACGCCCTGATCGACCGCGAGTTCGGCGGAAATCCATGGCGATACGAGGGGTCGTACAACACAACCCACAAAGGCAGCCTATAGGAGCGGTCACGGCAGAATCCTTGCTGGATTGTTGCGCGTCCTGAAACTGTGCGAAAGGCTGCAGCACCGAAAACAGGCGTGCCATCGGAACCCGATTGGCGCGGTTTCTTGGGATTTGTTTTATTCGTTATCGGGGTTTCCGTCGTATATGGGATTTGTCACGACCTGGTGACGGCTTCGGTCAACAAGGCTTACTTTCTGCCGCCGATCCATCCGATCATCATCAATACCAATTCGCCGGTGGTCCTCGCGCTCTTTTGGGGTGTCATTGCCACATGGTGGGCCGGTCTGATCTTCGGGGGGATTATCGGATATGCAAACATAGCCGGCCCGAAGCCAAGTCTTCCGTGGCGTCAGCTAAAACGCCAAATCGCGATCATCCTCCCCGCGATTTGGGTTACCGCCATGATCGTACTGGCCGGAATCTATCTTTATTATCGAAAACAAGGCGAAGACGATGCACGGATCATCGCCGTTGCGACCACCCACAACTGGAGCTATCTCTTAACGACGATCTACGCGATATTCATGACATTTCAAGTTCGGCAGAAGCGGAAGAATCAGAAAAAGTAGCGCCGAAGGTGCGAATCATAAAAGCCTGGGCCAACCCCCTTGTCCTTACCCACCTTTTCGAGGTCAGCGCCGTTTGAAGTACAGCAGTGGTCCATCAAACACGTTCCCTCTCCCTCCGCGAGGGAGAGGGTCAGGGAGAGGGAGAGCCGTGAACATACACGATCTCGAATTCGGCTCCAGTTTGGGATACTTCGACAGATTCGGCATTACCATGCCGCGTGGTTCGAGAGCTCCCTCACCCTGTCCCTCTCCCTCAAAAAGGGAGAGGGAACGTACCTCCATGTTTGTGCCTGAATTATTTGCCTCAAGAGTAAGGACTAGGACGTCGGCCTAGGCTGTTATGGAGATGGCGCCTTTGGCGCTACTCTCTAGTCTCCGGTTATGGTCGGAGCGTCGGGTACCAGCGGAATGCGCAGCACTCGGCCCGCCTCGGCGGTGGCGTCGCAGTGTACGGAGCAGACTGGGGTGTAGAGGGTGTGAATTTCCAGTTTGCCTTCGACCATCTCGATGGTAACATCGGAACTTAGGGTGATTGTTCCGAAACCGGTGGCTGTGCTAAAGAATGTGGTGAAGGGACGGGTCGATACTTTTGGGTTCAGCCAAAGGGCTTTGTCGACGGCGGAGTAGCGGAAGCCGGCGAGAGACCCGAGCAGTGCGTAGCTGGCCAAAGCCCGCGCGTAGTAGCTGCCGCATTCGTACTCGTTGTATGGGTTCCTCACGTGGCCTTCGTATCGGCTACGCGCCGCCTCGACGATCGTTAAACCCTGCTGCACCAGGCCGAGGGAGATCATGTGGGACGCGACCTGATACTCGATCCCAGTCCAAACCTCGTCGGAATAAACGAAGGGAAGGGTCGGCTTCTTGCCGCGCGGCCACGTGCATAACAGCAAACCGGGCTCGTGCCCGAGGGCGTAACCCGGCCGCTGAAGGCATGCGTGATCGAACAGGTCGGTTTTGAAGTTGTGGTTGAAAATCGCCTGAAGATGGTCCCGGACGTTCTTTTTCGAAATGGGAGTGTCCACCCCATAGATCTCTGCCATCCAGGCGCCGATGACGCCATCCGAGATACAACCGACTCCATACTGATACTTCGGCCCCTCTTCGCGCAAAAGGGTCGACATCTCATCCTTTGCGCCCTCCTTGGCAAAGCCTTCGAGCATTTCGACGAACGACGTATCGCGAAGCCCTTCCCATTGAACGTGCTGCTCGTAGTACTCGCCGTTGAAGAGTTCGCTGTCGAGATATTTGGCGCATCGCTCGGCGATATCCGCATATCGGGCGCTATCTTCCCTTTTGCCAAGCGCCTCCGCCATCGCCGCCATCGCGGAAAGAGCGCCCAGGTAAATCGTCGTACACATCCCGTCGGGACCCCAAAACTCGATGTCGTAGGTGTTGTGGTGTGGCTCGAAGAGGGCGCCTTTATGCTCCGGATCCCACGTTGCGATGCCGTAGTCGAGGCTTCGCTTGGCATAAGGGTAGATCGTCTCCAGCCATTTTCGGTCGTCGGAGATTTGCCAGTCTCTGAACACCTTGAGGATGCCTCCGAGCTGTCCGTCCGATGCCGCGTGATAGTTGTGTGTCGCCGGTCCGTCCGGCAGGGCAGAGCGGAAGTTGATATGCCCTCGTTCGTCCATCGACCGCACAAGTTCCTGTTCGCGGAAAGTTCGCTCCAAGGCGGGGAACAGATGCGGCAATGCCTGAGCGTAGTTCCACACGTGGGTACAGGAGCCTGGGCAACTTCCAGAAGAAGGATTGCAGCCTTCCCAGGCCCACATGTTTCCACTCGATTGCCGAAGCACCGTCGGCGACTTAAGGATGGCAAGGTTCGACGTGACGGCATCGAGTACGCACTCTTGAACCGTGGAGGCGCATAGGGCATCTCGAAAGGCGCACGTTCGCCGATACAAATCATCGAGGTTGTCCAACACGTACTCGGCAACTTCACGCGCGTCCTTCCATCGCGTCGTGTAAAACGGATGCCAAACCTGGGGCGGCATCTGGCTCAACAAGCTGCTGTTGGGGAAATACCAGGTCAATACAACCGGAATGGTGATCGTTTCGCGCGGCGCCAACTTGCAGGCGACGAGAACGGACCCGCCATTTCGTCCTTCGATGCCTTGGCGGCTCAGCGAGCCATCGTTTTCGGACATGCTTCCGGAAGACACCTCGCGCCACAGCGCGGAAACCGAGTCGAACCATCCGCCTCGAAACCACATCGCCTTGACCTCAGGGTTTGCATGCTTCACGACAAGCGCTGCGCTGCCAAAGGTTGGGTCGTTCGGCGCCTCGGTATTTGAGAAGAAGGCGCCCTTGCCCGGAATAAGCGCGTTTCGAGTCGCTTTTTCGCCCGACACTCCCTGGGCGGGGTGGGTGAAATGGAACGAGAACTCAAAGGAAACGGGAACTGAGGACGTGTTTTTAAAGGTGTAGTGAAGGATCGCACAGGGGATGCCCGAGTTGACGTCGTCCAGTGGGATGAACGGGTTCCAGCCTTCAATATCCACCTTAAGCGGGACGGCCGGATCGGAAAGAGATACATGCCCAATCGGAAACGGCCCGGTGAAGGAGCAAGTTTCGAACCTCGGGAGACCCTCCGCGCCGGACTTTCGAAAGCCGAGGGCCTGAAGACCCTGATCGAATATCTTCTCAGGAGGAACCGGTCCCTCCAGCAGTTTCGTGACCGGCTGATCCCCTCTGATATGGAGGATCCCGAACGCGCCGTCCGAAAACACGATGCCTTCGGGAAGGGCAGTGGACGACTGGGCGTTTCTAATCGAGAAGTCTTGAAGCCCACCGACGCCGTTCAAGCAAATGCAACCCGCGCCAATGCCGCCCATAGGCATCGCAATCTGGAGAAGGTTCGGGCCCGCATAGGTGCGAGGCCAAGACGACGTCGATGTCGGTTCTGTTTCGGTGGACATGAGGTGGTTGTTTGTTACCTCATTTCCCCAACGCCTAACACCCACCTTGCCTCCCGGATATACTCGGCTTCGCGCGGGATAGTTTATGGGTCTGGGAAAGCAAATCCGGTTGAATCGTCTGTTCTCTCACCCTTCTGGGCGGCTTTGCTCAGTTGCGGTAGATCACTTTGTGGGTTACTCTGAGCATTTGCCGGAGGGCCTGGCGAATCTGCCGCGTACGTTGGCTGAAGTGGTGGCAGGCAAGCCGGACGCGGTCACGATGACCAAGGGGACCGCGCTCAACTGCTGGGGCCCCCACGCTGGAAAAGTGCCAATGATCCTGCAGGCTGCTTGCTTCACCGTCGACGAGCGGATCAACGAGGTCATCACCGACCCTGAAGAATGCATGCGCTTCGGCGCGGATGCGATTGCCGTCGCCATCTGCGTTCGGGGACCAAGCGAGGGCGGTTTTATCAAGAAGCTCAGCGATGCGGTCACTGCGGCGGCAAAATATGATTTGCCGGTGATCGCACACATCTATCCGAAGACCTTTGGGCCGGAAGGAAAGAAGATCGTCCATGACGCGGACAATATTTTCTGGGCAACCAGGGTCGGAATCGAGTGCGGCGCCGATGTGATCAAGGTTGGGTATACGGGCGATCCGGTGTCGTTCCGGCAGATTGTTTCAAGCTGCCCCGTCCCCGTCGTCGCTGCGGGCGGCCCAAAGAATGAGACGCTGGTCGAAGCCCTGCAACTCATGCAAGGCGTGGTGGCAAGCGGCGCGAAGGGCGCTACGATTGGGCGGAATGTTTGGGGGCACGCCGATATCGGCGAGGCGCTGAGAGCCTTCAAGGGTGTGATTCACGAAGGGAAGAGCCCCGAAGAGGCACTCGCTTAGGGATTAAAGAGAGCCATGTCACCGAAGTTCGATATCCTCGGCATCGGTTGCGCAACGGTCGATGACCTGATTCGGGTCGCAAAATATCCTGCCGCGGACGTAAAGCTTCAGGTTAAGGGCATGGAAAGGCAATTCGGTGGCCTCACGGGAACCGCTCTGGTCGCGGCTGCAAAGCTCGGTGGCAAATGCGCCTTTGGGGGCATGCTTGGCAGCGACGAGCTTTCAAAGTCGGTTGAGGATAACTTCATCCGCTACGGCATCGATGTGTCCCACTTGGTGCGCCGTGACGACTCGAGGCCAATCCATGCGGTTATCGTAGTCGCGGAAGAAGAACAGACCCGAACGATTTTCTACGAGTATGAGGCTCCCACCGGAGCCGACCCAAGCGGGCCCAGCGAAGACGCGATCGGTTCCGCCAAGGTTCTCTTCGTCGATCACCTTGGGCTCGAAGGCGGCATCCGCGCGGCGAAAATCGCACGAGAGGCGGGAATTCCGATCGTTTCCGACTTGGAAGAGATCCACAATCCAAAGTTCGATGAGCTATTCGACCTCGTCGATCACCTGGTCGTGTCGGACGACTTTGCCGAGGAGCTGACCGGCGCGACGGATCCCCTAGCTGCGATCCTTGGTCTCTGGACGCCAGGCCGCGACTCGGTCGTCATCACAGGGGGCCGGCAGGGCGCTTGGTACGCAAGCGCAGAAAACCGGTCACCGCAGTATCAGCCCGCTTTTCAGGTGAAAGCCGTCGATACCACCGGGTGCGGCGACGTGTTCCATGGAGCCTATGCGCTCGCCCTTGCGAGGGGCCTGGATATCCACGAGCGCGTTCGATTTGCATCGGCCGCCGCCGGTCTCAAGGCAACTCGGGCGGGCGGACAAATCGGAGCGCCCACCGAAGAGGAATTGTCGCTATTCTTGAGAAAAGATTCGAGCCCGTCGACGACGATGGAGAATTAATGAGCCTAACTAACGATATTTACGTTGCGCTTGCCGATGTGCCGGTACTCGATGTGCACACCCACTTGGTCGGCGGCCGTCTCGGCGCCCGAGGGCTCCATGACGTGTTGCTGTATCACATGGTAGTCAGCGATCTCTATGCGGCGGGCTGCCCAAGCGGTGGCCGTCTTACGGAGTATCCAGGCTGGCCGGACAAAACCGAAGCCCACGCCAGAATCCAAGAGGCCCTGCCGTTTCTACCCAAGATTCGAAACACGAGCGGGATGTGGGCAGTCCGCACGATCCTCTCGGACCTATATCAGTGGAACGATCCGATCACGGAAGACAACTGGCGAACCCTTGACGACCTGATCCGAGAGCGAGCCGACGATCGGGCGTGGCACCACTCGCTGCTGGACCAAATGAACGTGAAGCGAACGTGCGCTGAGTTTGCGCGGCGCGGTGAAGGCCTCGACGATGAGCGGCTGCAGTACTCGCTAGAGTGGGGCATGTTCACCCGGTGCCAATGGGGCGAATTCGACACCGCGCTGTACGATCTGGAGCGGACGTGGGGCAGACAGCCGGAAAGTCCGGTCGCGATCGGGGGGATCCGCCCGTCGACAGATCGGACGATTAGGTCCTTGGATGACGTCCATGCCGCCGTTAAGCATTACGTATCCGTGATTCCCTATGCCGAGGTGATTTCCACGGCTACCGGTTTTTCGACGGATATCGACTATGAAGTGCCGACGGACGGGGCAATGGCGGAGGCGATCAATAATCGCCCCAACGCCGGAACCCGAGAACGAGACATCTACGCCGCTTACATCTGTGAAGCGTTTCTAACCGAGTTGGAGAAGCATGGGAACGAGATCGTGTTTCAATTCAGCACCGGGGCGGAGCCCTTGCCACACGAAACTGCCAGCCGGTTGAGCCAGAAAACGATCGGGCAGCTTGCCGAAATCATCGGCCGCCACCCGAAACTGCGATTTCAATGCTTCCTGGGTTGTAAACACGCCAACCAGGCGCTATGCACGCTCGCCCGTGAATTGCCTAACTTCAGCTTGGCGGGATTCTGGTGGCACAGCTTCTTCCCGCAAACGATTCGCCACGTCATGGCGGAGAGGCTGGATATGGTTCCCGTCAACAAACAGATGGGGTTCTTCAGCGACGCCTATACCGTCGAATGGGCCTTCGCGAAGCTGCTGATCGTGCGCCGTCAGCTGGCGAAGGTGTTGGCCGAAAAAATGGAACAGGGACAGTACACCAAGGACGAGGCACTCAGCATTGCCAGAGCCATCCTCTTTGAAAGCCCCCAGGAACTCCTCGGGATGGAGCCGATTACAGCATGAACATATACGAAAAACCGGCCGGCGTCACGACGAAGTGGGTGAGTTTCGAGAATCCCCTTGGCATGCGAGGCGGCGGAGGATTGGAGAATCAAGGCCATAAGGGACATGCGTTCGACTGCGTCTACGCGGGCGAGACAAAAACGCTCGTCGATGTTCGAGGCAGCGGATCGATTCGCCGAATTTGGATGACGATCAACGACCGAAGCCCCGAAATGCTCCGCAGCCTAAGAATCGAAATGTTTTGGGACGACTCCACACGTCCCGCCGTATCGGCGCCGTTGGGGGATTTCTTCGGGGTGGCGCTGGGTAGGCGAACGGCTTTCGATTCCGCCCTGTTCTCAGACCCAGAGGGCCGGAGCTTCAACTGTTTTATTCCCATGCCATTTCGCAAGGCGGCGCTGATTACTATTACAAACGAGTCGACCATCGACTTGCCGCTGCTCTTCTACGACGTCGACCTACTCATGGGTGAAAGGCATTCGCAGGAAATGCTCTACTTCCATTCCCATTGGCGGCATGAGTCGCCCAATGCTCTCGGTAAAGAGTTCGACATATTGCCCCACATCCAAGGCTCGGGGCGGTTTCTCGGCTGCAATTTGGGAGTGATTTCCAATCCCCTGTACGAAGGTTCCTGGTGGGGCGAAGGTGAGGTCAAGGCATGGTTTGGCGATGACGAAAACCCGACCCTGTGCGGCACCGGAGCCGAGGACTATATCGGAACGGGTTGGGGTCAGGGCACATACGCCAACCGAACACAAGGATGTCTGATTGCGGATACCGAAGCCGGCCATTGGTCTTTCTACCGCTACCACTTGGACGACCCGATCTATTTCGACCACAGTTGCCGGGTCGCCATTCAGACGATTGGAGGCAACGGCAAGGCGAAAGTGATCGAGTTGGGCGCAAAAGGCGTGCCGCTCATACCGGTCTCAATCGACCCTGGAACGGCCGGCACTTTCTTTAGGCTCATGGATTTGCCGCAGCCGGTTGATTTACAGTCAGCTGAGGTTCCGGAAGGCTGGTGCAACTTCTGGAGGCAAGACACCTGGTGCGCCACTGCGTACTTCTATCTCACCTCGCCGGAAGGCTGCTTCGACCCGATCGCGCCGGCTGTCGAGCGAAGCATTCCGGCAGCAAAAACAGAATGATCGCCCTTTCTTGTTCCAGCCTTCTCGCGACGCTGGTTTTGACGCCGGCGAATTCGACTGTCGAACTCAGGGTCTTGCAGCCGTTCGACTATCACGGGGTCCGAATCACTGGCGGAATCTTCAGGCGGCAACTCGACCAGGCGGTTGAGGATTACTTGCGGATTCCGAACGACGACCTTTTGCTTGGGTTTCGCAAACGTGCCGGCCTGCCCGCCCCTGGGCATGAGTTGGGAGGCTGGTATTCGGACGACGTGTTCCACGTCTTCGGCCAACTCCTGTCAGGGTTTGCGCGGATGTATGCAGCGACGGGTGAGCCGAACTGCAAAGCGAAAGCGGACGCCTTGCTCGACGGATGGACGAAGTGCATTGAGAAGGATGGCTACTTCTATTACTCTAGAAAGCCCAATGCGCCCCACTACATCTACGACAAGATGGTGGGTGGTCTTGTCGACATGGCCGTTTACTGCGGGCGCCAGGATGCGCTGGCGTCGCTCGCCAGAATTACCGGCTGGGCGGAGAAGAACCTGGACCGGTCCAACCGATACGCGTATGGTCAAACCGAGTGGTATACGCTAAGCGAGAATCTTTATCGAGCCTATTTGGTTACCGGTGACGAGCGATACAAGCGGTTTGCCAAAGTTTGGGAATACACGCCGTACTGGAGGCAGTACGCAGTCGGAAAAAGCATCTTCGACAAGCGGCCTGATGGCAGTCAAACCGGCCGGTATCACGCTTACAGCCACGTCAACAATCTGGGTGGGGCCGCGCTGGCGTATCGCGTCAACGGCGATCGTTGGTATTTGGACACGATCGAAAAAGCCTACGCGTTTCTCCAATCAGACGAATGCTTCGCAACCGGCGGGTTCGGACCGGACGAAGCTTTGGTTCCGAAGGAGCAACTGCCGAGGATGTTGGAGAGCACGACGTCGACTTTCGAAACCCAATGCGGAACTTGGGCGGTCTTCAAGCTCTGCAAGAACCTCATCGCCCTGACCGGCGACGCGAAGTACGGCGATTGGATCGAGAAAGTCGCCTACAACGGAATTGCGGCAACCATTCCCATGACTGCGGATGGACGTGTTTTCTATTACTCGGACTACAACCCTTTTGGCGCTTCCAAAGTAAACATCGACACAGGATGGACCTGCTGCACCGGAACGAGACCGATGGCCATCGCTGACGTTTGCGACGTCGCCTATTTCCGTGCGCCGGACGGCTTGAATGTCAATTTGTTCGTTCCATCAAAAGTGACCTGCTCGGTGGGTGGCTCCCAGGTCGATGTGACCCAGGCCACGCACTTCCCGGACTCGGGATCTACGACCTTCACGATCAGCGCGGCGAATCCCGTGACCTTCACGATGCGACTGCGCAACGCCGGCTGGTTCGCCGGGCCTGTTTCCGCAACCGTTAACGGTGCGCCGATCACTTTGAAGAGTGATGGCAAGCATTGGCTCGGCGTTAGAAGAAAGTGGGCCAACGGAGATCGGCTCACCGTCAAGCTCCCGATGGGATTTCGTTCGATCCCCCTGGTCGGAACGTCATCCAACCCGACGGCGATCGCAGTTGGCCCAGTCGTCTTGGCCTTCAGATCCGGCGATTCGCCGCTCAACCGAATCGATCTGGACCACCTGGCGGCAAACTTCATTCCCAGCCCGGGCGAACCTCTGACCTATCGGCTAAAGGGAGATTCGAACGTGCTGGCGAGGCCGTTCTACGCGTACAAAGCGGACGAACCCTACTATCTGTACCTGGACAAGACCGCGGTGGGACGGATTCCATACCGGAGGCTGAAGACCCAAGGCCCATGGAAGAGTTCGGGAACCCTTTGGTATTGCAATGTTCCGGGATCGTGGTGCGAGGGGACCTTTCAGGGGCGGAGCGTCACCCTATTAGGCTTCCTGTTCGACGACGCGGGTCGCGCCGAAGTAAAGATCGACGGCAGGCCAGTCCAAACCATCGATCAATACGGCCCCGGCCGCGACATCCCGCGAGATTGGACGTTCAACGGCCTATCCCCTGGGCCGCACACGATTCGGATAACTATCCTCCCGGATAAATCGGAAAAATCAAAAGACCGCTACATCAACGTCGCCGGCCTGCAGCTTCACTCATAGTGTGCGCGGAGCGCGGAGGATTCGTCCGCATAAGGACCGCGGACGATCCGTCCGCCCAAGTGCCGACGAGCCGTAGAAGCTAGTCGATTGAGCAGTAAATATCCGGAGCGGACGATCGTCCGCGCACCTTATGCGGGCGGGTCGTCCGCGCTCCAATTGGAGGCCATAGTTGCGGAATTTTGTTGGCGAGTGAAAATTGTTTGGCTCATATTGGGCGGCTAAACACGTCATTTGAACGGGGATTTGAACTTGCCGGCTATTGAATGCCGGTGTTTGGTCCTGTTAGGATTACTTGTCTGTTTTGTTTTTATTCGCGTAGGATCGTGAAAAACATGATCCGTAAGATTCATTACGCAATTCTTAGTTTTATTTCGCTTTTGCTTCTGCACCTGAGCGCTCAGGCGCAGCTCAGCTCGCCAGGTTGGTCAAAGTTTCGAGGAGATGTCTATAACGACGGTCAATGCATAGGCGCAAACGTGCTTTCGCAGCAGATTTGGTCGACTTCAATTCAGGTCGGAAACGGTATTCCTTCGAACCCGTCAACCGGACCTGACGGAACCGTCTATGTAGGTGGCGGCCCAAACGTCTATGCCTTAAACGGCTCGACCGGCGTGGTCAAATGGACTTTTGCGACCAACGGTACCGTCTACGCTTCGCCTGCCATCGGCGCCGACAGTTCGGTGTACATTGCGTCGTCGACCAACACCACAGCGGTTTTCTACTCGCTAAATGGTGCAACCGGAGCGGTCAACTGGTCGATCAAGACCAATACGCCGATCTACACCTCGCCGAACATCGATGTGGATGGCACTCTGTACTTTGCGACCTGGGGAGGAACAGTTTATTCGGTCGTTTCCTCGACCGGAGCCGTCAATTGGACTGAAACGCCGAACCCTCTCGATCAATTCGAATCCTCGCCGGCTTTAGATGCGAATCAGGCTGTGCCGACAGGGAACCAGCCGCCCGGGGCGGTCTACATTGGATCTCACGCCGGTTCGGTATATGCGCTCTACAAGAAGGATGGAACGGTCAAATGGAATTTTCAGACGGGAGGGGCGGTCGATTCCTCGCCTGCCGTTTCTGCTAACGGACAGGTTTACTTTGGATCGTATGACAAGAATGTTTACGGAGTTGATTCCAGTGGAAACAAAATGTGGTCGTTTCCAACGGGCAACCACGTTTTCTCTTCGCCCGCGATTAGCCCGAACGGCAACATCATTATCGGTTCGGAAGACAACAACGTCTACTCTTTAACACCGTTTAGCGGCTCCCTTAGTTGGACATTCTCAACGGGCGCTGCCGTCGATTGTTCGCCCGCCTTGGGCGCCGACGGAACCGTGTACATCGGCCCCGGAGATGGAAACATCTATGCGATCAGCGGTGGATCAGGTCAAAAAATATGGGCGTTTCAGACGTCCAGCTCAAGCGGCTCACCGGGTCTCGGACAAGACGGCACGCTGTATGTATTGTCCGGCGCGACCGTCATCGCCCTAAAGAGCGTTCATGTCACAAACGTCGTGTTGAATCCATCGACCGTCAATGCCGGTGCTCCCTTTATCGGCTCGGTCGTTCTCAATCAACCTGCGCCTGTCGGCGGAGCGTACGTGGGGCTCTATCTCGCCAACTACTCCAATATGGGGTTTCCCACTGCGACATTTCCGAGCGCTTTGGTGATCCCCCAAGGCCAACAGCAGATTCAATTCGACGGAACGGCATTGGGTGTCGACACGATAACGACGGCAGATCTTTTCGCAACGCCAGGTCTCAATCAGTTTGCGGTCTTGACCGTCAATCCCGCCGCGATTAAATCATTTACTCTGACTCCGTCGACGATTAGGGAGTTGGACTCATCGGCCGGTCTTATTACTTTAAACGGCCCGGCTGGCCCAAGCGGCGTCGGGGTCGGTTTGGGCGGCAATAAGCTCTACGTCTCTCTGCCCAAGCCGCCCCCGCCTTTGAAGATTCCGTACGGTGGAACGACGTTCGCATTTGGTGCCGGAGGCAATCCGGTTGACAATACGGTTACCACACCTATAACGGCAATCGCGAACGGCACTCTGATGGCAAACTTGACGATTACGCCGGCGAACCTGATCAGT
>Ga0206814_10296_pt1 | contig 12749 bp, 15 predicted proteins | sample Alteio_BWOrgCont_90_FD_152850 | JGI IMG/M metagenome (GOLD analysis project Ga0206814, IMG submission 152850) | Enriched cells from forest soil in Barre Woods Harvard Forest LTER site, Petersham, Massachusetts, United States -... | ecosystem: Environmental > Terrestrial > Soil > Temperate forest >...
TAGCGGTATTGGCATGGCCATCATCTTGGAACTCGCACGGCAAGGCGCGAACATCGTCATTGATTACGTTGCGCATCCAGAAGCGAATGAGCCGTTGGAAAAACAAATCCTGGCCTTGGATGATAAAGTCATCGCCGTAAAAGCGGATGTCAGCCAGGTTGCCGAATTGCAAAATTTATTTGCGACCGCCGTCAAAGAATTCGGACGCGTGGACATCATGGTCAACAATGCCGGCGTCGAGACGCGCACGTCAATTCTCGACACGACCGAAGCGCAATATGAGAAGGTGATGAGCATCAATCTCAAGAGCGCATTTTTCGGCACGCAACTCGCCGCGCAGCAGATGATCAAGCAGGGCGGTGGCGGACGCATCATCAATATCACCTCGGTGCATGAAGACTGGCCGATGCCCGGCAACGCTGCTTACTGTCTCTCGAAAGGCGGCATGAGAATGTTGACGCGCACGGCGGGCGTCGAACTTGCGGCGCATAACATTCTCGTCGTCGGCGTTGGCCCCGGCGCGGTGGCAACCCCAATCAATCAGTCCACCATGCAGGACTCCGCACTGCTTCAAAAACTGAATAACGCCATTCCGCTCGGACGCATGGCCCGGCCGGAAGAAATCGCCAATCTCGTGGCGTTTCTCGCGGGCGACGGCGCCAGCTACATGACGGCAACAACCGTTTTTGCCGATGGCGGCATCATGCAAGGTAGTCCGGGACTCTGACCGGGCAATTACTATATTTCCAAATAACATGTTCTGGTTTCACCTGATATACGAATAGTCGAAGTCAACGGATACTGACGGGGATTACAGTGACTATTGAAAGACTAAATATATTTTTGGAAATTGGCTGCGTTTAGAAACCGACATGAAAAAAAAATCAACCGGATTGTCACAACAATATGTGGCGGCCTTGGAAAAACACCTGAAGCAGGGGCCGAACGCGAGCCTCCGGCCGGCCTTCAACGCCGCCCGATAGAGCCGAGACAATTTGAGAAACTTGCGTTTCATAAACTACCAATCTTGCTGGAATTTTTTTCAGCGAGGCCAACACTTTGATTGAGGAAACCCATCGCGTCGCGCGGGAGACCAAGGTCCACTTGGGCAAGGTGATGACCAAACTCGGCCAGCGCACGGAGCAGTTGGCCGACTCCAACCGGCAGTTGCAGCAGGGCGTTGTCCGGCGCAAAATGATGGAGGATGATTTCGCGGAACGCGGCAAGCGCCACCAGAAATCCCTGGATGAATCGCTCGAACTGCAAAAGCGTCTGCGCCAGTTGACGCACCGGGTGATCGCGGCGCAGGAGGATGAACGGAAAAAAATCAGCCGCGAACTTCAGGATGAAATCGCGCAGACCCTTTTGGGCATCAATGTCCGCCTGCTGTCCTTGAAACAGGAGGCCAGGAACAACTCAAAAGGCTTCAAGAAAGAAATCGCCAGCACGCAGCGGTTGGTGGCAAGCTCGGCCAAGTCGGTGCGGCAGGTCGGCCGCAAGATTGGTAGTTTATGAAACGCAAGTTTCTCAAATTGTCTCGGCTCTATCGGGCGGCGTTGAAGGCGCACCTGAAACAGGGCCGTCATGCAAGCCTCGATTCCGCGCGCGGGCTTGGCAGCGAGGCGCTGGACGCAGGATTTGAAACGCTCGACCTCGCCAAATTTCACGAGCAGATTTTGATCGCGGAAATCCTGCCGGGCTGCCGCGCCGCCAAACGCTCCGCGCTCATCAAACAGGCGGGGATTTTCTTTGCCGTGGCGATCACGCCGATTGAAAAAACTCATCGCAGCGCGCGGGACGCCACCGCGCAGCTCAAAAAATTCATCGAGACGTTGAGCCAGCGCACGGTGGAACTGGCCGCCGCGAACCTGGAATTAAGTTTGGAGATCGGCCAGCGCAAAGTCGCCGAGGCGGCGCTCCAAAAAAGCGAGCGCCATTATTCGGAGTTGTTGAAACAGTCGGAACATTTGCAGGAGCAGTTGCGGCGGCTGTCACGCCAGATTCTCTCGGCGCAGGAGGACGAGCGCAAGCGCATCAGCCGCGAATTGCACGATGTCATCGCCCAGACTTTGACGGGCATCAACATCCGGCTGGCGACCTTGAAAAAAGAAGCCGCGCTCAACACCAAGGGACTCGACCGCAACATCGCGCGCACGCAGCGGCTCGTGGAAAAATCTGTCAACATCGTCCACCAGTTCGCGCGCGAATTGCGCCCGGCGGTGCTGGACGATCTCGGGCTGATCCCCGCGCTGCATTCGTTTGTAAAACTATTTTCCAAGCGCACGCGCATTCATGTTCACTTGAAAGTCTTTGCGGGAGTTGAACAATTGGACAGCAACAAGCGCACGGTGCTTTATCGCATCGCGCAGGAGGCGCTCAACAACGTGTCCCGCCACGCGCAGGCCAGCCGCGTGGAAGTCAGCATCCAAAAACTTGCCGACGGCGTCGGCATGAAAATAAATGACAACGGAAAATCCTTCAACCTGGAGCGCGTGTTGAACGCCAAGGGCAGAAAACGCCTCGGATTGCTCGGTATGAGGGAGCGCGTCGAGATGGTTGGCGGAATTTTTTGCGTCGAGTCCGCGCCGGGCAAAGGCACTACGATTCAAGTGGAAATTCCATTTGGCAAATTGCCCCCCCCCCGCAAAAAAATCCGGTAAAGAAACATCACTAATATGTCCATGAAACGAATCACCGTCCTGCTCGCGGAAGACCACATGATCGTGCGCGAGGGTTTCCGCAAGATGCTTGAACTCGAGGACGACTTTGAAATCGTCGGCGAGGCGCAGGACGGCCGCGCGGCGGTCGCGCTCGCCAAAAAATTCCATCCCGAAGTCGTGTTGATGGACATCGCGATGCCGTTGCTCAACGGCCTTGAAGCCATGCGGCAAGTTTTGAAGGCGGTGCCCGCGACCAAAGTGCTGATGCTCTCCGCGCACAGCGACGATGCGTATGTCAAAAACGCCACCGATTCCGGCGCGATGGGATTTCTACTCAAGCAAACCTCCGCCCACGAAGTCTGCCGCGCGATCCGCGAAATCCAAAAGGGAAATAAATTTTTCAGTCCTTCGATTTCCAAGCGTCTCGACCATCAAAATAAAAAAACGCCCGATCGCGCCGGATTGTCTAAAAAGAAAAACACCGACCTGACTTCGCGCGAAATGGAAGTGTTGCAATTGATCGCCGAAGGCAAGGCGAACAAGGAAACCGCATCCGAACTTGGCATCGGCCTCAAGACCGTCGAGAAGCACCGCGAGCATCTCATGGAAAAACTCGACATCCACGACACCGCCGGACTCACCCGTTACGCCATCAGTGCCGGCATTATCGAGAGCAGCGTCCAGTTGACTATTATCTAGCGTTGCCTAAGGGGTCACGGCGAAAATTTCAACCGTGCTCACATTTAATTTTGTAGGTCAAACCGCAGCACAAATGACATAAGGAGAACACCGAATAGCGCTCGCAAATTATTCTTTCTATTCTCGTGTCATGAAAGTCAATCACAAGAAAAAGACAATGACGTTTGGTGAGTTCATTGCACGCATTTATGACATCTACGGCAAACGCAAAGCCAGTGGGATTGTGAGGCTCGCAGTCAAGGCGCATTGGGTCGAGTTTTGTGGACACGATCTTTTATGATTTTTTTAAGGAGTTCATCTCAAAAGCATATGAACAATTTCTCTGAAACACCGGCCCGCGAAGTTGAAACGGTTGACCTTTCCCGTGATGGCGGCGGTGTTATCCGAAAAATAAATGAAATCTACGCGAACCAAGGCTGCTCCGCGCCGCTTTGGTTGAAGACAAGAAGCCGACTGATTGGTTTTCGACGTCATGAACTTGAGCGGACGCATTGGAAGAAGGTATGGCGTTCAATGTTTGAGAATTGATACTGTATCGGGAATTTGGATGAGAGTGCCTGACGATGAACTATCATCTTAAAAAACCCGCGCGCAAAAATAGCTTCGTCGATAGAGAATCAAATTCACTCAGACAAAAAATTTCCGTCTCAATGCTGAGAAGACAAGCAGCTTAAAAATTCAAAAGGCTGTGGAGTTCGATGATGACCCGGTTTGGCTCGCCGAAATGTTTGACCGAATAAGACCTTATAGCACCTGCAATATTTTCTAGCTTATAGTTCTTGTCTTGAAAGATAACAACATGTTGCAAGTCGAGGTGCCAGTTGGCGCGCTGCTTCTACGTGAACCGAATCCACCCTGCCGCATTCTTCTGGTTGATGACGACATTTATATACGCGAACTATATGCCGAAGTTCTAACACGCTCCGGTTACGGCGTTGATATCGCCAAGGATGGTGCTGATGCCTGGACAGCTCTTAATAACACCAGTTACGATTTGCTAATCACCGACCATAAAATGCCGGGGATGACGGGACTGGAGTTGATCAAGAAACTGCGTTCTGAAAACATGACTTTGCCAGTCATCCTGGCATCAGCAACAGTGCCGACCGAAGAATTAAAGCGGCACTCGTGGCTGCAAGTTGACGCCACGTTGTCCAAGCCCTTTTCCTTCGAAGAATTATTAGACACCGTTAGAAAAGTTCTGCACGCGGCAGACAGCACCCGCATTCGTGTCGAGACGGACTTCCCAATCATTTTAAAAGCCATTAGCAAAATTGAATTTTCTCCACGGCTTTTAAACAAGCCACCATTCATTATGAGCAATACCGTTATCTCATCCCTTGAAGAATCACCCATCGCCTCAACCCGACACGATACAAATTTACCTCATCGTATTCTCGTTGTCGATGACAACAGTGAATCCCGCCAAATCAGCGTGGACATTCTCGTCAAGTCGGGCTTCGAAGTTGAAGCCGCCAAAGACGGCGACGCCGGTTGGGAGGCGCTACAGGTTCGCAGCTACGATCTCGTCATCACAGACAACCAAATGCCCAAAATGACCGGCATTGAAATGTTGGAGAGGCTGTGTCTCGCACGAATACCAATCCTTAGCATAATGGCCACGAGTCATTTGCCCATGGATGAATTTTCCCGCAAGCCATGGCTGAGACCCGACGCCATGTTGCAGAGGCCATTTTCCGATGATGATTTGCTAACGACAGTAAAAAATGTCCTGCGCACGGACGAAGGAAATGACGGTCGCAAAGAAACTCTTCTTCCGGTGTATCCATGAATACCGCGAAGCTTAATGACCAAATCCAATGAAAAAATATCACTCGACAATCCTGATCGTGGACGATGAAGCCAACGATCTGGTTCTGATTGAAGAATCCTTCCGTGCAATCGGCGTGACCGATCCCATTCATATGGTCAGCAGTGGTCAGGAGGCAATTTCCTACATGATGGGCGATGGAAAATATTCTGATCGCAGCATATATGCCTATCCCACCTTTATCACGATTGATTTGAAGATGTCCGGTCGGGACGGGTTTACCGTGCTGGAACATCTCAAGAAGCATCCTGCATGGGCCATCATCCCCACCGTTATTTTAACCTCTTCGCAAGATCTGGACGACATCAAGAAGGCATACCAGTTGGGAGCCAGTTCCTATCATGTGAAGCCCCATTTGCTCGAAAATCTCCGTCGGCAGTTGAAAGTGCTGCACGATTATTGGATGACTTGCGAAGTTCCGGAGGTGGATAGCACCGGACATCAACTACCCACAGACGGCAAAGGCAAGCTGGGCGAAAGATTTGCTCAGGCGCGATAATCAATCATGAAAACAAATCTACTTAACGAAGAGGTCTTGACCAAAAGTTCCGTCCGCCATGAGATGCAGACCGAGCAGGCATTGCACGATTCTGAAATTAGTTATCGACGGTTGTTCGAGGCAGCGAAGGACGGCATCCTGATTCTGGACGTTGACACGGGACGCATTACCGATGTGAATCCTTTCCTTTTTCATTTATTGGGTTTTTCAAAAAGTGAAATGGTCGGTAAAACCGTCGGTGAATTGAGTCCGTTCAAGGACATTGAGTCGAACAAAGTCATGCTTGAGCGATTACAAAAGGACGGATATGTCCGCTATGAAGATTTGCCACTCGAAACGAGTGATGGCCGTCACATTGCCGTGGAATTTGTCAGCAACGTGTATGAAGCCGGTGATAAAAAAGTGATCCAATGTAACATCCGCGACATCACGGCGCGCAAACATGCCCAGGACGAAATTCGCCGCCTCAATACGGAACTGGAGCAACGTGTTGTCGAACGCACGGCGCAATTGGAAGCCGCCAATCAGGAACTGATGGCGTTCAGTTATTCCGTCTCCCATGATTTGCGCGCACCGCTGCGTCATGTCATGGGCTTCGTGGAATTGCTTCAAAAGGATGCCGGGCCGTTGCTTTCAGAAAAAAGTCTTGGGCATCTGACAACAATTTCCAAGGCGACGAAACGGATGGGAAATCTGATTGATGACCTGCTGGCCTTCTCGCGTGTTGGACAATCAGAGATTCGTAAGACGGAAGTCAATCTTGACCAATTGCTTCAAGAGACGCTGGGCGATTTTCAGGAGGAAACGAAGGCGCGAAACATTATCTGGGAAATCCACCCGCTGCCGCCAGTGCGGGCTGACCGCTCTTTGCTGCGAATGGTGCTGGTCAATCTGCTTTCCAATGCAGTGAAATTCACTGGGCATCGTGCCGAGGCTAAAATCGAAATTGGTTGTTCCCCCAACGGAAACGGCGAAACAGTGGTTTTCGTTCGAGACAACGGCGCCGGTTTCGATCCGAAATATACCAAGAAATTGTTTGGGGTGTTCCAACGCCTGCATAGCCGGAATGAGTTCGAAGGCACGGGCATTGGCCTGGCCAACATCCACCGCATCATTCACCGCCACGGCGGCCGGACATGGGCGGAAGGCATAGTAGACGGCGGCGCGACATTTTACTTTTCAATCCCAAAACAAAACGGAGTCACTAATGGACACTGAAACAAATAACTTCAAAAACATTCTGCTGGTCGAAGACGACCCGCAGGACGTGGCCCTGACGCTGGCGGCATTGGACGAGTATCATTTAGCCAACAGAGTTTTTGTCGTCAACGACGGCGAGGACGCCTTGGATTATCTTTACTGCCAAGGGAAATTTAAAATACGCACACGCGGCGATCCCATTGTCGTGCTGCTCGACCTCAAGATGCCCAAGGTCAACGGACTGGAAGTGTTGAAAGCCATCAAGGCCGACGAAGATTTGAAAAGCATCCCTGTGGTCATGCTTTCATCCTCACGCGAAACGCCGGACCTGGTCGAGTGTTACAAACACGGAGTCAACGCCTATGTGGTGAAGCCCGTGGATTTTGCCGAGTTCATGAAGGCGGTCAAGCTGCTCGGAATTTTTTGGGCGGCTGTCAACGAACCACCGCCGAATACAGGGAGAGAAGAAACTCCGGTTCAACCCGGTGAAACCATTTTCCCCGGAAAGAAAGAAGAGGGAAATGAAATCCTCGCTCCACATTCTGCATTTGGAAGATGATCCAGATGATGCCGCGCTCGTTGAATCCACCTTGGAAGCTGGGGGCATCGCTTGCACGACTACCCGCGTGCAAAATCATGACGATTTTGTGGTGGCACTCGAACGTGGTGACATTGACGTGATTCTTTCAGATTTCTCGCTGCCTGCATTTGACGGATTTTCCTCGCTGGAAATTGCGCACGACCGATGTCCTGATGTTCCATTTATTCTGGTCTCGGGAACACTCGGCGAAGAACTCGCAATTGATTCGCTCAAACGCGGCGCGACGGATTACGTTTTGAAGGAACGTCTTTCGCGACTCGTCCCTGCAGTTCATCGCGCCATGCAGGAAGTCAAAGAGCGAGTCGAGCGCAAGCTCGCCGAAAAAAAACGCGAGGAATACAGCCGCAAACTTCAAGTGCTTTCTCGCCGACTGGTCGAGGTGCAGGAAACTGAACGCCGGAACATTGCCCGCGAACTTCACGATGAAATTGGCCAAGCACTTACGGTCGCGCAACTGAACCTGCAAGCACTCTTGCAATCGCCCCGCACGAAAACTTTGTTACCGCGATTGAAAGAAAGCCTTGAAGTTGTCGAGCGCGTGCTGGAACAAGTGCATGACATTTCCCTAAATTTGCGCCCGTCAATCCTCGACGATCTTGGATTGGAACCGGCGTTGCGATGGCTCACCGGTCGGCAAGCGGCGTTTGTCGGTCTGCAAGCAAAGTTTTACACCGATGTGTTGGAGCAACGACTCGATCCGGTGATTGAAACTGAATGTTTTCGCGTGGCACAGGGAGCGTTGACCAATGTGTTGCGCCACGCGCAGGCAAAAACAGTCAGCGTAGAACTGCGCATAGCAGACGGGCAGCTACACCTGCGCGTGCGCGATAATGGAATCGGATTTGACGTGACCGCTCTTCGCGAAAAAGCCGTGCTCGGCGCGAGTCTGGGCTTGTTGAGTATGGAAGAGCGCGCGGCGCTGGCTGGTGGTGGTCTGGAATTCACATCCGTTCTGAAGCAAGGCACCGAAGTTCACGCATGGTTCCCGTTGAAGTGGCAGAATCCACAATCTTGATCTGACTTAATGAAAAATGGCATCAAACTTGTTCGCGTCATACTGGCCGATGACCACACGCTCGTGCGCGCAGGCATTCGCGCGCTGCTTGAAAAATTACCGGAGGTGAAAGTATTGGGCGAAGCCGGCAATGGCCGCGAAGCGATGGAATTGGCAAAGAAACACAAACCCGATGTGGTTTTGATGGACATCACCATGCCCGGCCTAAACGGCTTAGAAGCTGCAGCGCGAATGGCCAAGGAATTTCCAGATGTGCGGGTCATCATTCTTTCCATGCACAACAATGAGGAATATTATTGGCGCGCGCTGAAGGCGGGCGCGGCGGGATATTTGCTAAAAAAGGCGGCGACTGCTGAACTGGCTATCGCCCTGCAACGGGTGATGCACGGGGAAATTTATCTCAGCGAGGAAATTTCCTTGAGACTCCTAAAGAAATTTCCATTGCAGGGAATCGCCGATAGAAAAAGTCCGTTCGAGCAATTGACAGGACGACAACGCGAAATCCTCCAGCTTATTGCCGAAGGCCAGAACACAAAAGAGATCGCCGAAATTCTGAAGGTCAGCCCCAAGACTGTCGAATACCATCGCATGAAGCTGATGGCGGGACTGAACGTGCATGACGTTCCAGGACTGGTGCGCTTTGCTTTGCGGGTCGGATTGATTCCAGAGGAAAAGCCGGCCGAAGGCTGATCTCTTGCGAAAAATTATTTTCCTGGCAAAATTTTTCAATTAGTTTGTTGCATGCGATAGAAGCGATTTTGAAAATTTGCCGCGTTCGTATCGGTAAAATCCAACGAACCACCTGCGCCCATTGTCACCGTGCCAATAACCGTCCAGGTCTTCAAATCCTGCGTCGCCTGCACGTCATATGTCTGACCAATCAATCCAGTCATCGTTAGAATGAACTGCCCGGCGGGTGCATGGCGGATTTTCATTTGTGAAAGTGTGCTGGGCACCTTATAGATGGCTTCATTTGAGTAGTCGCTCTGCGCTCCAACGGAATCATAATCCGTGGCTGCGAAGTAATAAGTCACACCTGCGACCAAGCCGGAAATGGTAGTGTTTGTTACATTTCCGGCATTGATCATGTTGGTGTAGTTGTGGCTCGAAACGCCATAATAAATATTGCAGCCGGCAACATTGGGATCAGTGTTTGCGTTCCAGACCAAAGTCACGCTCTGCCCTGCTGGAACAGTTGCGCCGAAAGTTTGAACAGAATTGTTAAACAGGGCGAAAAACAAGATTCCTGCAAGAACTTTTGTAAGCTTCTTGATTATGGCAGGCCAGCCAGTCTTGTTGGCACGGAATGCCTTTTGCTCGTTATTGATTCGCATAAATAACGTTGCGGCTCATCCGGCGTGACCGCGACTAGGGCGTTCCTTGCCACCACTAGGAAAACCCTTGTTTCAGTTTGAAGAAGTGACTCTGCTCGATGAAGAATTGGCTTGGCGGGGCGGCGGTAAATTCAACGCCCCAGCCGATCCGAAGGTTTGCAAGTCCGTGAATGTGGCTGTTTGAAGTAACCGTATTACACCTTATAGCAGTCATATCGCACACGGACTATTCTCGTCCCATGGAATACGCTTGGTATTGCGCCCGGACGAAGCCGAAGCGCGAGCATATCGCGGCGGCAAATTTGCGAAAAAATTTGAGCCTGGAAGTTTTTTTGCCTCGATTGCGAATAGAAAGGGCGACTCAACGCGGCCCGGTGCAGGTTATAGAAGCACTTTTCCCCTGTTACGTTTTTGTCCGATGTGTCATTGAAGAAAAAATCAATGAAATCAAGTATACAAATGGCATCAGCAGCCTTGTCCGTTTCGGCTTGGAAATCCCGAAAGTCGCCGACTTGACCATTGAGGAATTGCAGAAATGTTTTGAGGCGGAAGAACCGATGACGGTTGAGAACCATCTTTTGCCGGGCGATGAAGTGGCGGTCGCGAACGGAGCTTTTGCCGGTATGAGCGCCTATGTTTTGCGCAATTTGCCGGCCAGACAACGTGTTCAGGTTTTGCTCGATATTTTGGGACGGCCCACTCCGGTGGAGGTGGATCGAAATTCGGTGGTTTCAGCGAAAAATTCGCTGGCCTATTTGGTGCCGATTTTCGCAGCGTAGCAAACGGTGCGGATTCAAGTCGAGATTGCGTCAATTTCTACAAGTGCGGAGCTTTAGTTAGTTTGACACTCCGATTTTTTCCATCCATGAATTTCTTCAACAACAATGTTCAACCAGACAAGGCTGGACTCCCGCGCTGGAAACGGGTGTTGGATGTCAGTTTGATTCTGCTGGCGCTACCGGTGTTGATTCCGCTGATTCTGGTGATTGTCGCGATTATCCGCATAGTTTCCAAAGGCTCGATTTTATTTCAACAGGAGCGCGTCGGTTTTTTGGGCGGCAAGTTCATGTGCCTCAAGTTTCGAACTATGTTTGTCGGCGCGGACACGGTTTCGCATCAAGGACATCTGCATCATCTGATAAATTCGGATGCCCCGATGATGAAAATGGATTCGCACGGCGATTCGCGGATCATTCTTTTTGGCCGGTGGCTGCGGTCATCCGGTTTGGACGAACTGCCGCAACTTATCAATGTGCTTCGAGGCGAAATGAGTTTGGTGGGGCCGCGCCCATGCCTGCCGTATGAAAGCGAAAAATATCTGCCATGGCAAAAAGAACGATTCAATGCCATGCCCGGCCTTACAGGACTCTGGCAGGTCAACGGCAAAAATAGGACAACCTTCGTTAAAATGATGCAGTTAGATATTCAATATGCCAGGAACAAAGGTTTGTGGCTGGATTTAGGAATTATTCTGAAAACCATTCCGGCACTGATGGTTCAAATATGGGATACGCATCAAGAAAAGAAATCACTTTCACGGACGGCGAAGACCGTTCTTCAGGCACATCACAATCAATAATTTTTCCAAAAGCGGCATTGTTGCCGCTGCCGTTGATAAGAAATACAAAATTTAAGAAGTATCATGCCAAAAAAAATTAAAGTCGGAGTGGTTGGGTGCGGTTATTGGGGACCGAATCTGATCCGCAATTTTAGATCATTACCCGATTGCCATCTAAAAGCGATGTGCGACAAGCAGGAACACCGGATTGCGCATCTCAAGGCATTGTATCCCGAAGTCCATGCGGCAGCGGATTACGCCGATATGCTGAATGGCGTTGATGTGGATGCGGTGGTCATCGCCACGGCGGTCAAATCCCATTTTCCGCTGGCCAAAGCCAGTCTTATGGCCGGCAAACATACTTTCATCGAAAAGCCCATGACCGGATCGTCGGAACACTGCGAGGAACTGATTGACCTCGCCCGGAAAAAAAGCTTGGTGCTGATGGCCGCACACACTTTTCTTTATTCGCCGGTTGTGCAAAAGATCAAGGAAATCGTAGACCACGGCGACATCGGGGAAATTAGATATATTTGCGCCCGTCGGCTCAACCTCGGACTTTTTCAAAAAGACATCAATGTCGCCTGGGATTTGGCTCCACACGATATTTCTATTATCCAGCACATTCTTGGTGAACAACCCACGACCGTGAACTGCCGGGGCAGCGCGCACATCACGCCCGGCGTAGAAGACGTGACGACGATGTGCCTGAACTATTCCCGCCAGCGCACTGCCATCATCCACAGCAGTTGGCTTGACCCGAGAAAAGTGCGAGAGATGACGATCGTCGGCAGTAAGCGTATGATTGTTTATGACGACTGTGCGCCCCTGGAAAAAATCCGCGTGTATGACTCGCGCGTTGAGCGTCCTCCGCATTACAACACCTTTGCCGAATTTCATTACGCCTACCACTACGGCGATATTTATTCTCCCTTCGTTAAACAGGAAGAGCCGCTGAAAACCGAGTGCCAGCATTTTTTGGACTGCATCAACCATGGAAAATCACCGATGACCGACGGCCAAAAAGGTCTGGAACTCGTCCGCATTTTGGAAGCGTCTTCAGAATCTTTGAAACAAGGTGGCTGTGCGATTGAATTTTCAAAACGATCAAGCGGAAATGTTTCAACGACGCCATCGCCCACCAGACTTGCGCGACGCGTCCTGACTCCCAAAATGTCGGGGTCAAGATTGAATGGCAAAAAACTTTCTGACCCGACCGGTCGAAAACCCCAGATGAAAATTGCTAGCAACACGTGAGCGTATCGCTTCAGATGTATCAACGGATTGCGCCCGACGTGAAGCTGGGGAAAAACGTCCGCATCTACGACTTTACAAATCTCTACGGTTGCGAA